>Ga0207664_10000075_pt1 | contig 102649 bp, 100 predicted proteins | sample LARL83metaG_FD_184349 | JGI IMG/M metagenome (GOLD analysis project Ga0207664, IMG submission 184349) | Corn, switchgrass and miscanthus rhizosphere microbial communities from Kellogg Biological Station, Michigan, USA - LAR L8-3 metaG... | ecosystem: Host-associated > Plants > Roots >...
ACGATTCGGATTCATCCTTCTGTGATGAATGCGGCCACTTCCCTGATAGCGACCGCTTCAAGTTCCTTGTTGCAAAATATGGCCGTTGCAGCTACGGCGCCGCTCGGCGTATTTCATCTCGATTCAATCATCGTCCATCTCTTCGTTCAGGATGCGAATGTGGCGACGATCGATCCTTCTTCGATTGCGCTGACTTCATACCTTACGAATGCGTCTATCGTATCGATTCTTCCGGAAGCAGGCGGAGAGAAAGTAACTATTGCTTTGCCCGCGGGGATTTCAATCTCAGCGGGGGTTCCGCTTCTCGACTTTATCCTCTATCGCTATATCACTGCTGCCGATTCGACCGATGTTTCGGTAACGATCGAAACACCGGAGCGCGTGGGCTGCATCGAATGGAGCGCGGATACAACCCGAATCGGTGCAGCAGAAGCTTGTGGCAATTCCATACTGCAACAGACTCTGTTGCAGAGCCCTCTGATCCTCTCGGTCTCGGTTCGGCACGATCCTGTCATTGGCAGCACTGCCGATCTAAGAATCGATGCAGGCCGGGAGGATGATGCGCACTTTGAGCTTTTCAATGCCTTGGGCGTAAAAATGTCCGAAGGCACCCTTCATTTGCGGTTCGGGGCAAACGAATACCGCCTCGCGCTTTCGGCCATTCCTTCTGGATCGTATACCATTCGGCTTCTGCCGGCGAATGGGACTCCGGTTTCATTACGGCTTTTAAAGCTAAACTGATTGCCTCGCGGCGATGATACCAGAAGATATTCCGGAGATTCGACGCGAACTGCGGCAGACGGTGCTCGCTATCCGCGAAACACTGGACTCCGATTTTCGCCATCGGTCCAGCGTGGAGATCGCGGAGCGATTGATGCATTATCTGGCTGAGAACCAATGCCGCGTTCTTCATTGCTATATCAGTTTCCGCTCCGAGGTTGAGACGCGCGCGTTTATTGAAAACGCGTTACTGGATGGAATACGAATGATTGTTCCCGTTGTTGAACAAGCGGTTGAGCATGCCGATCGTAAGGAAAGGCTTGTTCACACGGAGATCCGCGGAATTAGCGGACTTGCCAAGGGCCGGTTCGGACTGGAAGAACCGGTGGAGCGAGAGCCTTCTTCCCTCGAATCGCTCGATCGCGTTATTGTTCCGATCGTAGCGTTCGACCGGTGCGGCACGCGGCTTGGATACGGAAAAGGCTTTTACGATGTTTTTCTTCGCGAGCTTCCTCGTTCGGTAGAGCGGATTGGCTTAGCCTTCAGCGCGCAGGAAGTAGATCATATACCACGGTTGGCTCACGATGAACCGCTCGATACCATCATCACGGAACTCGAAATTATTCACGCGATAGAACGATGCTAACACTTACACGGCCTCGCTCCGGACGCATGATAAGCGGAGTTGCGATCGGGCTTGCCGAACGGTACTGCTTATCGGTAACATTGCTTCGAGTATTCTTCGTTGTGACCATGCTGGTCTCACCGATTGTCGTATTGCTTTATTTACTCTTCGCGATTGCAATGCCCGACGAGGAAAATGTCGCAAGCTCGCTCCGCTTATTTTTGCCGGAAACGAGCCTTTCGCCACGTGAGCGGTTCGAACGCTTTTCAAAACGGCTGTTGCATCGTTTCGTGGAACGTCCTACTTATACGGCGCCCACAACAGTGCTCGCGGTCAGTTTGCTTTTTCTTGCCGCGATCCTTGAACTTCCCCGCGCCGAAGGGCCTTCGTTCTATCTCCTGCACCCCTTTATAACGACGCTCTATAGCGACGTATCTCGATTCGGAGGGGCGATCTTCTATATTGCGGCGGCGGGGTTATTTGCCTTTGGCTGGAAGCCAGCATCGCAGCGCTCCAATTCACGAAGCAGCGGGGAGCTTTGGGTGGTACTGGAAACGAAGCCGCGCGCAAAATTTGCGCTTGAACGCGGCCCATCAAAAATGATCGGCGGGGTGGCATCCGGAATTTCGAGAGTGATCGCATTGGACACTGCTTACATCCGCGTGATGCTGATTATTTTAAACGTTCTGACGCTGGGCCTTGTCGGAGTATTATATCTTCTGGCGTGGTATCTCGAACGGGCAAAAATAAATCGCAATATGGACGTTGCCGGGGAGGAATTTTCTTCGCCCGTGCAACACGCAACAGGTAGCACAGGCAAGAACGCGGCTTTCCGCGCGACGATTGCTCTGTTGCTGGTACTGTTGGCGGCCATCCGAATTGCCACCGAATTCCGGTTCTTCTTTTTTAACGAGCCTTTCGTCCAGGGAATCATGATGGGCCTTATCGGGATCGGTATCGTACAGTACGGGCTCGATCGGTTTCGCGGACGAAGTTCGTTATGGCTTCTTGGCGGAGCTTCGATTTTTTTTGCCGGCGTATATTTGCTCGCTTCGGCGGTCGGTAATATTCAGCTTGCCTCCATCGAGCGGTTCGAAATTCCGGAACTGATTGGTGTCCTATCGTTGGCGTATGCCGCGATAGTCGCCCTGCGCGGCCACGCGCGTACAATAATGTTATGGCTTGCGCTTCTCGTCGCAATCTCTGCCGCGATGATAGCGCTGCACCTTACGCCGCCCGCGTATCTCGCAGCGATCGTCCGATTCTACGATTTCTTTTATCCTATTATTTTCGCCGGATTGGGTCTATGGATCGCGTTCGAGCGATAGCACCGGTTAGGAAACGTCTCTGACCGCGACGGTTAGATAGATGGCTTCCGGTATTTTGCCGGCAACGCCGGTGCCCGCGACTCCAATATTTTTCGTACAGCGGCCATTCGGTGCTGTCCTAAATAACAGTGGAGATATATCTTACCCGTTCCATTGCGTTCCAGCGAATCGATCGTCAGCGCGGCATGCCGAACGTTCGCGTTGTAATACGAGCCGAATTTCTGGCCAAGAATACTCGCGACCGGAAAATCATAGAACTGAAGACCCGCCCGCTCCGCATTTTTTCGTTCGCGATGGAGGAGGACCCGTTCATAGGGTATTTTCGGATCGAGTAAGCTAACATCTGCCGTCACACCCTGAGCATGAAGTTGGCTGAATTGATCGCCAACCGGATAGGGTCCGGTGAATACACGGTCATTTAGCTGTTCTATGGGTGCGCGATAGAGTTTGGTTAACGGATTGTCAGGCGTAACGAGCACCCAGGCGATAAAAAACGTCAGGCAACTCCATACCACGATTCCAACCCATAAGAAGAGGTTTGTGCGTTTCATAATCTTCATCATTATTTCAATGATCGCACCAGCGAAGTACTAAAAATTTGGACAAGCAATTTCCGGGAAAACAAATGAGAGTACCCTCATTCTTCGAATGACAAGATGATTAACAAGTGTTTCTTTTATCGACTGCGCTAACCAAGAAACTTATTCTGTTCTTTCTGCAGCTCTTTAATAAGATATTTCAATCGAGGGTTATGGGAACCCTGAGCAAGAGGGAAGTAATGCTCGGTAGTTTCCATAATATATTTAATGGGATTTTTCTTGACGTTGAATTCCAGGCAGCGGTAGGTATCGAGTCGGTCGGCGAGTTTTAGCATTCGAGCGTCTTCACTGGCGGCGAGCAGCTTTTCGATATACTCTTTTTCCACCCATGCTTTCATTGGTCCTTCGGCTTTAATATCTTTCGTCAGTTTCTGCACGAGATAACTGGTGTACGATCCAAAATTCAGATCGAGAATTTCGGGCGTAAGCACGTGGGAATCCTCAAGCGCGTCATGCAGGAGCGCGGCGCAGAGGATATTGGCATCCAATTGATTTAACTCGATCATCATGATTTTCGCCACGCGGCTCGGATGCCAGAAATAGGGCGTGCCATCCAGCCGTTTTTGGAACTCGTGAACGCTCTCGGCCATGTCATAGGCATCGAGCACTTTGTTAATGGCAAGCGCATCGACACTCCGCTCGCGAAGGAGGCGCTCCAGTTCGTTGCGAGAAAGAAAAGTCTCGTTATATTTTGAGATCGGTAGTTCCAATGTGTAGCCGTGACCGTTAGGTCACGGTTGAAAATTTCGCCGTGACCTAAAGGTCACGGTTACAAAATACATCATACGTTAAAGCGGAAATGCATCACATCCCCATCTTCAACAATATATTCGCGGCCTTCGCTTCGCAGAAGTCCGGCTTCACGGACGGCAGCCTCGGATTTGAGCCGAATGAAATCGCTGAATTTCATCACTTCGGCGCGGATAAATCCTTTTTCGAAATCGGTGTGAATAACGGCTGCCGCTTCCGGCGCCTTGGCGCCCTTGCGCACCGTCCAGGCGCGGACTTCCTTCGGGCCGGCGGTGAAATACGTTTGGAGTCCGAGCAAATCGTACGCCGCGCGGACGAGCGCATTCAGCCCCGGTTCTTTCAGGCCCAGTTCACGCAAAAATTCGGCGCGCTCGGCCTCTGGTAATTCTACCAATTCCATTTCGATCTTCGCGCAGATCGGCACGGCGCGTGCGCCTTCTTTTTCCGCGATGGCTCGAATGGCCTCGACGTACTCATTGCCATCGGTTACGCCGTGTTCGTCGGTATTGGCAACGTAAAGCATGGGTTTCGCGGTGAGCAGATGCATCTCGCGCAGCCACAGCTCTTCCTCTTCATTCACTCGCGGAAAATATCGAGCGAGCCGGCCATTCGAAAGATGCTCCCGCAGCCGGGTGTAAAAATCGGTTTCCGCGCGCGCCTTAGCATCGCCGGTCTTGCCTTTGCGTTGGGCGGCATCCTGCTTTTTATCGAGCGTCTCCAGGTCCTTGAGGATCAACTCCGTCTCCACGACTTCAATATCGCGCCGTGGGTCGATCGAGCCATCGACGTGAATCACATTCGGATCGTCAAAGGCGCGAGCAACATGCGCAATCGCGTCCACATCGCGGATATGAGCGAGAAATTGATTTCCGAGTCCCTCGCCCTGCGCTGCGCCTTTTACGAGGCCGGCAATATCGACAAACTCGATCGTCGCCGGAACCTCCCGCGCCGGATTTACGAGCGAGGTAAGCTGCGTGATCCGATCGTCCGGTACGGGGACGACGCCGGTGTTCGGCTCGATCGTGCAAAACGGATAATTCTCGGCTGCTGCCTGCGAGCTAGCCGTAATTGCGTTAAAGAGCGTCGATTTCCCGACATTTGGTAAGCCAACTATTCCACATCTGATTCCCACGGGGCACACTACGCAATCCACGCTGGCAAAGTGCCCGCGAAGTTTTTCCAGAGGATGCAAAAACGGAAAGCAACCTTCCGCTAAAACGCAAAAGCAGCCTTCGATAACGCTAACTATTTCGCCGCCGATATTCCGCGTCCAGCGCGGCGAGTTGCTCTTTCGTATTTACACCGCTCACTTCGATCGGGTCATTCGTGGTCACCACGGCGACCCCACCCAGTCCAAACTGGGCGATCAGGAGCGCGAACGTATCGGTGAGATAAAATTCCGATTGCGCATTTTTCCGGTCGATCCGTTTCAATACTTCGAAGAGTATTTTGGCATCGAATACGTATATGCCGCTGTTGATTTCGTCAATCTTTTTCTCATCGGGCGTGGCGTCTTTTTCTTCGACGATTTTTGCCAAGCTGCCCGTTGGAGTTCGAACGATCCGGCCATAACCGGTCGATTTCGCCATATGGACAGAGAGGACGGTCGCGCATGCATTTCGAGCGCGGTGCTCGGCCAACAAATTTTGGGTCGTCGATGTGGAAAGCAGCGGCACATCGCCGGAGAGGACGAGCACGTCGCCCGAGAATCCATTAAGCTGCCGTTCAGCCTGCTGAACGGCATGGCCGGTGCCAAGCTGCTCCTCCTGAATAGCAGTTCGGACATCGGGAAATTTTTCCGAGATTAACGCGCTCACCGCTTCCCGGCCATAGCCTATAATGCAAATAATGGGAGCAGCCTCGACCTGCTTGCAAAGCCGCAAAACATGCCCGAGCATCGGCTCGCCGCCGATAGGATAGAGAACCTTTGCGAGGGATGGGTCCTGCATTCGCTTGCCTTGTCCGGCAGCAAGGACTATCGCGGCAAGGGGGCGGGAAGATTCAGCGGTAGATATTTCTGTCATTCTGAGCAGGAGCCATCTGGGCGGGGCAAAGGAGGCTGGCGAAGTCGAAGAATCTCGTAAGATACGCCTAATTCACCATCGAAAACGCTTCTGTTGAATTCGTTATCTTTTTGATTCTGTTGGACTTATCGACTTGAACAATCGTCGGTCGATGATAACGAAGCTCTTCGGCATCCTCATATTCGCCATAGGTGATAATGATGATTTCATCGCCGATTGCGCCCCTTCGGGCGGCTGCACCGTTCAGGCACACGACGCCCGAGCCGGCGGGGCCTTCGATCAGATACGTTTCGAACCGCTCGCCATTATTATTATTGACAATCGCGATCTTCTCATATGGAAGCATGTCCGCGGCGCGCATGAGTTCGGCATCGAGCGTGAGCGAACCTTCGTAATAAAGCTCCGCCTGGGTAATGGTGGCCCGATGGATTTTCGATTTGAACAGGATGCGCTTCATTCTATTTCCTTAAATTCTATTGTCTAAAGCTGAATATTATCTATCAATCGTGTCGTACCGAAATTCGCTGCAATAAGGATAGTTGTGGAACCGGGTTCCTGCGGCTCAAACGAGGTCATGGCTTGAAATGTTTCGGAACGGACGAGGTCGAGATAATCGAGTATGCCGTGAGGTGCAAATCGTTGAAATTCGCTCGTTCCTGCCTCTTTTGCGTCGGCAACAGAATGACGACGGAGTAATAAATCTCGAACCAGAACGAGGGTTTTGGAAAGCGCGACGGCTTCCTTTCTTTCGAGGGCAGAAAGATAGCGGTTCCGAGAGCTAAGCGCAAGACCATCCCGTTCGCGGATAGTGGCGCCCGTTACGATCTCGACTGGAAAAGCTAAATCGCGCACAAGTTTTTTGATGACGGCAACTTGTTGCGCATCCTTCTGCCCAAAATATGCCGCTTGGGGCTGGGTAATATTAAAGAGAATCGAAACGACGGTCGCCACGCCATCGAAATGTCCCGGACGGCGAGCGCCTTCGTAGAGCGTGGCAATCGTGCCGGGATGAACCTGCATGGAATGGTCCTTCGGATAAATCTGATCGACCGCCGGTGCGAAAAGAAATTCAACGCCTTCTTCGACCAACATGCTTGCATCGGATTCCAGCGTGCGGGGGTAGCGATTGAAATCTTCCGTGGGACCGAACTGCGTGGGATTCACGAAAATGCTGACGACGGTCACATCCGAATTCTGCTTCGAAAGCCGCACGAGCGAGCGGTGTCCCTCATGGAGCGCGCCCATCGTCGGCACGAAGCCGATGCGTTTCCCTTGCTCGCGCTGGAGCGCAAGCGCGCTGCGAAGTTCGGCGGTGGTGTGGATGGTGCGCAATGCTTGTCTAAAAATTGATCGAAAAAATTAAGAGTGAATGATAATTTCTTCTGTGTCAATCTCTATATAATTATTGAATTCGAACTCCCGTGCAATTCTCTCGATATTTGAATGGAAAAGCGCCAGGAGTTGTGGATTACGCATATTGCCGCAGGATATTAACAAAAGCTTCTTGGGCTTATTCGTGACCAAATAACTTTCAACGAAATCATTGTCTTTGGTAACAATAACGCTGCCATCTTCTTCATTCAGTCGGAGAAGTTCGGAATCTATCGTTCGATTTTGTTCGGGTAGGTCGAGCGTATGAATACATTCCAATCCGAATTCAGCAAATACCGATTTAAAGCTGCGCGGAAGTTGCGCATCGAGCAAGAACTTATGCATGGACGCGCTCGATACTTTTTACGCGCGATAGTTCGGCAGCATACATCAGGACGGCGCGAATATCTTCGCTTTCGAGATCGGGATAATCGGAGAGTATCTCGGAGGATGTCATTCCAGAAGAAAGCAATTCCAGGATGGTCTCAGCAGGATAGCGTAATCCACGGATTACAGGCTTGCCATGGCATATCTCCGGATTGATCGTGATCCTGGAAAGAAGCCCGTTCCCGTGTTGATTTGCTTTCATAGTTTTATCAACGCACGTAGAGAGTTCCTGGTGCCCGAATCGCGCTGGAGCGCAAGCGCGCTGCGAAGTTCGGCGGTGGTGTGGAGGGTGCGCATGGTAATTCGTCCGAAGACAATTTTCGAGAGCGCATCATAAACGGATTGCGTTGACAAATGATTTGGGTTTGTGAGGGGCGTAGTTCGGAGCTTGGAACCAGCTGTCGTCCCTCCGGGACTCTGGCTCTTAAAAAAATCCCGCGAACCCCGCGCTTACGCACGGGGCTACAAAGATGTCGTGCCTACGGCACTGGGGAAATAGTCGCGTATTAGCGATGGTTTTCATTTATAATATCCGCTTTCCCATGCTGCTGGCAATCAGGCCGGCGGCGAATTCGGCGCTGGCATTGCGGACGTCCAAAATGGGATTCACCTCCGCCACTTCCATCGAATGCATATAGCCGGTATCTGCGATAACTTCCATGATGAGGTGCGCTTCGCGGTAGGTGAGTCCGCCGGGAACCGGCGTGCCGACGCCGCTCGCGACCGAGGGATCGACGACATCCAAGTCGAAGCTGACATGCAAATGATCGACCTTCTCGCGAAGTCCGCTGACCGCTTTCGTAAGCAGGCGATAGACGCCCTGCTTATCCAAATCGGCCATGGTATGTGCTTCGATTTTGAGTTTTCGAATGAGCGCTCGCTCGCCGTCATCGAGCGAGCGAAGTCCGAGATAGACCAATTGATCGGGCAGCAGTTTCGGTTCATCGCCGCCGATTTTGGTGAGCATCGGCGCGCCCATGCCCAGCGCAACGGCAACGGGCATTCCGTGAATATTTCCGCTCGGCGAGGATTCGGGCGTGTTAATATCGGCGTGCGCGTCGATCCAAATAACGCCGAGGCGCTTATTATGGCGCTTGCAATGTCCGGCGATGCCAGCAATCGTTCCGATGGCCATGGAATGATCGCCGCCCAAAACGAGTGGGAACTCGTTGCCATCCAGCGCGGACTCCACTTCGAGCGCCAGCCGCGTGCAGGCACTTGCAATTTCGGGAAGATAGGGAAGCGTTACATCCTCGATCTCCTGCACTTCGGCATTGCGAATTTCGATGTCGCCGGCATCGATGACATGGTATCCGAGCGCGCGAAGTTTTTCGCTGACGCCGGCGATGCGCAGGGCGGAAGGACCCATATCGACGCCGCGCCTTCCAGCGCCCAAGTCCATCGGGAAGCCGATAAGCTTAATAGAACCGGGGTTAGGCGGATGGGATGGATTTTGAAGATTAGGATTCAAGGAATTTGAGCAAAGAAAAAATTGGAGCGCACAGAATAAAGAAACCTTTGAAAAAGTTAATTTTTTCGTCATTGCGAGGAAAGCGAATCGACCGAAGGGAGATTCGCTTGATGAAGCAATCCGTGGAATTAATCACAGATTGCTTCATCGAATTTTTCTTCCTTCGGTCGAAAAATCCTCCTCGCAATGACATTGTAAAACGACTGGATTTTATAAATCAGCGTAATCAGAAATAAATCAGCGTAATCCCGGTTCCAGATGCTTCAACACATTCGAAATCGTCGCTTTGAGTTCTTTTCGATGCGAGATAATGTCAATGAAGCCATGTTCCTGCACGAATTCGGACTTCTGAAATCCGGCGGGAAGTTTTTTGCGGATGGTCTGCTCGACGATGCGCGGTCCCGCGAAGGCGATAAGCGCTTTTGGCTCCGCGATATTTACATCGCCGAGCATGGCGAAGCTTGCCGTTACACCGCCGGTCGTGGGATCGGTGAGAACGGAAATGTAGGGAAGCCGCGCTTCGGCGAATTGCGCGAGTTTCGCGCTGGTCTTTGCGAGCTGCATGAGGGAGATGGCCGCCTCCTGCATTCGTGCGCCGCCGGAACTCGACACCATAATATAGGGCAAGCGGCCGGCGATGGCGCGATCGATGGCACGCGAAAATTTTTCGCCCACAACGGCTCCCATCGAGCCACCAACGTATGCAAAATCCATCACGCCAATGGCCACCGGCCTTGCATTGAGATGCCCCACGCCGACGCGCATGGCCTCCTTGAGGTGCGTTTTTCGCTCGGCCTCCGCGACGCGAGCGGGGTAGGGCTTCGAATCGACGAAATCGAGCGGATCGGCTGGGCGTAATTCCGCGGCGATCTCTTCTTCCAGGCCATCATCGAGCAGGATGTGGAAATATTCGCTGCTCCCGATGCGAAAGTGCTTATTACAATGGGGACAGGTATAGAGGTTTTCCTCTATGACTTTCTTGTAGAGAATCTCCTTGCATTCGGAGCATTTCGCCCAGACGCCATCCGGCATTTCGCGCGAAGCGGCACCATCGGCCTGCTCCGTGCGAGCTTCGATATTCTGTTTCGATCGTGTAAACCAAGCCATGAACCAACTAAACGAAAATGGAGGCAGTCCAGTGCAGGGATTCGACCTATGTTTTTTACTGAAAGTTGTAGGGTATTCTTGAACGGTGGACTATATTTTGATTTAATTTTGATATCTCGTTGTTACGGAATTATGGCCGATCTTAAAGAACACGAATTTGCTTCACCGCTCCGATCGAAAATCCTGGCTGGGACTATCGTTCTGGTGTTTCTCGGATTTTTGGTACGATTCGTTCAATTGCAAATAATCGATGGCCCGGCACTTTCGGGCGCGGCGATCGAGCAGGGGCTAAAACGGGTCGAGCAAATTCCAGTCCGCGGAACGGTCTTCGATCGGCGGGGAAGGGTTGTCGCGGCGAGCGTGCCATCGTTCAGCATCGCGATTACGCGGCAGGATTTCGAGCCGTACCGCAAAGAGACACTCCCCGTTATTGCGCAGATTCTCAATGTCGATACGAATTTTATTTTAGATAAAATTAATCAGGGCGGATTTTACACGCAGTTCCAGCCGATCAAAGTCTGGACGGATGCCGATTCCCGTATCATTGCCCAGATCGAGGAGAACCACGACCGGCTGCCGGGCGTCGATGTCGTTACCGAATCGAAGCGGGTCTATGTCGCGCCGGTGCGAGCTTCGCACTTACTCGGGTACACTAAAGAAATTTCGCAGGCCGCGCTCGATAAGTTGGATAGCACGAGCGATAGCGATTATTATCATCCGGGAGACATTGTCGGCACGACGGGAATCGAGAATGTTTATGAGAAGGAATTGCGTGGCGTAAAAGGATTCGATTTCCTCGCCGTGGATGCGAAGGGCCAGCGGCAATCTCGTTTGAATCAGGGCATGACCGATATTCCGAGCGTTGACGGAGAATCGATGCAGCTAGGAATGGACATCGACTTGCAGGAATATGCCGAGCAATTGCTCGACCCCTATCATGGGGCGATCGTCGCGATCGATCCGAGGAATGGCGATATTCTGGCGCTCGTGTCGAAACCCGATTTTGATCTCGATCTTTTTTCGGGCAAAACGTCGAAGCTGGAATATCAGGACGTGATGCTCGATCCCGCGCATCCGCTCTATGACCGCGCGACGCAATCGCGCTATCCGCCCGGATCGACCTGGAAATTAATGATGGCCGCTGCGATGCTGACGACTCATGACATTCCGTTCGATTTTACGCTCTCGTGCCCCGGATCTTTTACGTATGGCAATCATACCTATCATGACGATGCGGCGCATGGTCTGGTCAATATTCATACATCGATTGTCCGATCCTGCGATGTATTTTATTATCGCATGATCCTCAAGCTTGGGATCGATTCGATGTATAAATATGCGCGGATGTTTGGATTCGACCAGCCGACGGGCGTCGATATTGGGCACGAGGGAAGCGGCTTTATTCCGAATTCCGCCCGTATGAGCAAGCTCTATCCGCGCGGCTGGACGCTCGGTTATGTCGTCAGCCAGGGGATCGGACAAGGGGAGATCGGTGTGACGCCGATGCAGCAAGCGGCTTATATGGCGACGTGGGCGAACCACGGGCTGTGGGTCGAGCCACATGCGGCACACCGCATCTATAATGAGCAGACCGGCAAATGGGATACGGTCGCCTATAAAACGCGCCGATTAAAAATCCCGGACACGGTGATCGAAACCGTGCGGGAGGCGATGCTCGGCGTCGTCAATGAGCCGGGCGGCACGGGCCACGCGGCGCAAATACCGAATTCGACCATGCTCGTTGCTGGCAAGACCGGGACCGCGCAGAACCCTCATGGAAAAGATCACGCCTGGTTCGATTGCTTCGCGCCGTATGACCATCCGCGCATCGCGATGTGTGTGCTGGTCGAGAATGCGGGTTTCGGCGGAGCCGTCTCGGCTCCCATCGCGCGAAAGCTGATGGAATATTATCTGACCGGCAAGCGCGAAGACCCGCCGCCGGAAATCGTGCCGAATACTCCGGCCTACGAAGAGCTGAAAGCGAAAAAATATGGCACGCCGCAGCCGGTCTTAAAACCGGGAGCAAAAGCAGTGCATGTCAGCCTTCCGGGGAGCAGCGCGAAGCCAAAGGCGAAAAAGCACGCGTGATTTTTGTGGTCCCAGACGAAAAAACCCGTTCGGTCCGAACGGGTTTTTAAAAATCGAGAAGAAGATTCGAAATCCGCTTATGCCGTCTCTTCCTGGATGCGGAACTGGCGGCGCGCGGCGCGCTGGCGCAACATTTTGTTTTTCACGGACGGCTTTTCGAACGCCGTTCTGCGGCGGTATTCTTTCAAAATACCGGCACGCTCGTATTTCTTCTTAAAACGTCGAAGTGCCCGATCGATCGGTTCGTGTTCCTGTACGATAATTCCTACCACGCTATGCTATCTCCTTTTGAAAATTGGTTGCGCTTAAACTACGGTTCTTAGGTAACGAGTTCCTCATTCCCCCTCCTTTTCAAGGTACTTATGAAATCCCCCTCCTTTTAAAGGAGTGGGTAGAGGTGGTTCCTATTGTGCCTGGAAATTCTCCAACAGCTTCCGTTCTCCCGATTTCTCGAAATGGACGAGTACGGCGTTTCGTCCGCTGGCGGTTACTTCCTTGCCGATCACGGTGCCGACATCGTCCCAGTCTTTATGAAAAATAGCTTCTCCGAGCGCAAAGATACGGCTTGGCGAATAAGGGGTGCATTCCGCGGCGGAAAGGGTGGTATGGGTGCGGGGCTTCTCGCTCATGAGGGAAGTGAGGTTCACGAGCATCGTATTGTGGCACTTCGTGCAGCGAACCCACAAATTCTCCGGAACGGGTTCTCCGGTCTGATCGATGGGCTGCGGTTCCTCTCCGGCAAGCCGGGTGCGGGCCTCGCCAACAATTTCCTTTCGGGCCGTGCGGGTGCATTCCGAGCAGAGCATCAGCCCTGTAATGTATTTGGAGCGCCGCCGCGTGCGGGGCTTAGCAGGTTTTGTTGCAGTTTTCGTCGCCAATGTAAGGGGTATTCTATTTTTAGGGTCTTGACCGGATAAAATGCTTATTCCTCAAGGAGAGAAAATAAAAAGACGCTTCTCGAGGAGAGCGTCTTTTTCAGCCAGCAAAGACGTGGAAAATTCAAGCTTTGGGAAACATCCAAATAGCGCTGAACCGTTCCGGGAAGAGCGGAACGGGCAGGTCCTATTAAACAGAGTGCCCACGGCCGGACTCGAACCGGCACGGCCTTACGGCCAACGGATTTTAAGTCCGTTGCGGCTACCAATTACGCCACGTGGGCAACACTAATGCTGATATTTTCAAAGACATTGAGCGAGTCGTAATTCGTATCCCAAATAGTAAAAATAGATTGAATCTATCGGTTTTTGTTCTAAGACCAAAGGAATTCCATGAACTTGTCGCCGGATTAATCTAACAACTTTTTTTGCATATCGTTTAGCAATGGGATCGACAAGTAAAAATTGGACCTGAAAAATTAAAGCAATCTCACCCCACGGGAAGATGCTTATAGCTACGCCACTCGCATTTGCCGCGTGGTTCGTTTTTAACTCAAACTATCAGAGTATCTTTTGAAACCGCGCCTGAAAAAACCGAAGATACTTCGGCTCGTAAACCATTTCAAGTCCACGAATATCTGAACGGCGATCATAGACTGCTTCGACTGCTTCGGCCACGACATCACAATGGGCTTGCGTATAGACGCGGCGGGGGAATGTTAATCGCACAAGTTCGAGTCGAGGGAAATAGTGCTCGCCGGTCTCTTTATTACGTCCCGCGGAAACAACGCCACGCTCCATGGCGCGAATACCGGACTCTAAATATAGTTCGGCCGCCAGCGTTTGTGCCGGAAATTCGAGTTGCTTAAGACGTGGCAAAAAGCGCCGCGCATCGAGGAAAATAGCATGACCACCGATCGGCAAGACAATCGGAATACCGATCGAGAGCAAGCGCTCACCGACGTATTCCACCTGCCCGATGCGCGCCCGAATGTGGTCTTCCTGGACTGCTTCATCCATGCCACGCGCCATGGCTTCGAGATCGCGGCCGGCCAAGCCGCCATACGTATGGAGCCCTTCATAAACCACCACCAAGTTTCGCGCTTCTTCGAAAATTTCGCGGTCGTTCAAGGCAAGGAATCCGCCAATGTTAACAAGCAAATCTTTTTTGCCGCTCATCGTGCAGGCGTCGGTGTAGGAACACATCTCATGCAGGATCTCTGCAATCGAGCGCGCCGCAAATTCCGGTTCCCGCTGTTTCATAAACCACGCGTTCTCGATGGCCCGCGTGGCGTCGAGCACAATGCGGATACCATGACGAGCAGTAAGTTCGCGTACTGCCCGGAGATTTTCCATCGAGATGGGTTGGCCGCCCGCCATATTGACCGTCGCGGCAACGGTTACGTAGGCGATCTTCTCGGCTCCGGCATGATGGATAATATGCTCGAGTTTTTCGAGATCGATGTTGCCTTTGAACTGGTGCGTCGATTCCGGATCGTGCGCTTCGTCGATAATGACATCGACGAAGGTGCCCCCGGCAAGTTCCTGGTGCAGCCGCGTCGTTGTAAAATACATATTACCCGGAACGAAATCGCCCGGTTTGATGAGAATACGCGAGATAAGATGTTCCGCGCCACGGCCCTGGTGCGTCGGAATAAGAAAATTATACCCATAATACTTTTGGACCTGTGCTTCGAGATGGTAAAAGTTCTCGCTGCCGGCGTAAGCTTCATCTCCCATCATCATCCCAGCCCATTGGCTATCGCTCATGGCGTTCGTGCCGCTATCGGTGAGCAGATCGATATAGACATCGCGCGAGCGGAGCAGGAACGTATTGTATCCCGCTTCGTCGAGCGCGCACGCGCGGTATTCGCGCGTGGTCATCCGCAGCGGCTCGACCACTTTGATCTTAAAAGGCTCCGCCCAGGCCCGTTTTTCTAATTTGTGCATTATGCCGGTGAGAACTCATTTCATACCAAGTAAGATAAAAAATGAGAAACCGCCGATTCGAAAGCCTATCTCGTACCGACCGTAAAGAATTCTTTATAAGCCGCTTGCGAGGACGTTCAATAATTTTACCACACGTTCAATTCTCTTATGCTTACAAGTACCTTTTGGCAGGGGCCGTCACCGTCAATTAAGGCGTTTTGATAGAGTTGATGCTCACTCAGTCCGCCAATCAGAAAAATATAGGAGACGGAAGCGCTTCCAGAAAGGGTATCGACAACGCGAAAGTTATTCGTTGAAAGTTGTACCTGTGTGTCATTGAGATTATAATTTCCTATCGTGGTGTAATTTATTCCGCAAGAGTTAAGCGCTATTGCCAATGTGATCGCGGCGCCGAGAGTAAGAATCGTTTTCATAAGGTGTTAGATTTTTAAGTATTCGAGCAGTTTATACATCAACACGGCCGGCCAGAAGAGCGCCTTGACGATTCCGAGTATTCCTTCCCACAAGGTAGTCGCATGTTGAATAAAATAAACCAGCGCGCCTAAAAAGGCGAGTCCGTAAATACCGCCGCATCCTTGGTGCATGAATTTCCTTTTCTGAATAGTAATTGGTGTGTTTGAATCGTCTCGCATGAGAGTACATTAAATTTAAGAAAAGCGACTCCGTTTACCGCGCTGTGTACCCTCCATCGATCACGAGTTCGGAGCCAGTAACGAATTTCGATTCATCGGAAGCGAGATAAACGATGCCCCAGGCAATGTCGTCCGGCTCGCCGATGTGGCCGAGCGGATGAAGTGCATCGAGGGTCTTGCGGGTTTCCTCCGCGCTTCCGGAAGATTCGACGAAATTCTCGACCATCGGGGTCAAGATAAATCCGGGATGGACAGAATTGACGCGAATCTTCTCCTTCGCATAAAGGATGGCATCGTTGCGCGACATTTCGGCGACCGCCCCTTTCGAGGCATGATAGGGCGGCACATCGCCCGCGCCAATGATGCCGTAGATCGAAGAGAGATTGATAATACTTCCCGCGCCGGCTTTGCGGAGAAACGGAATGACATGTTTCGTGCAAAAGAAGACACCTTTGACATTCACGGCCATGAGTGCATCCCACTCTTGCTCGGTGAGTTGGTCGGTCGGTTTGTTTGCGCCGGAAATTCCGGCGTTATTCACGAGTACTTCGATGGTGCCCCACTTTGCTGCGATCTCACTCATCACGCGTTTGACTTCGGCTTCTTTCGAAACGTCCAGGTGCCAATAGGCTGCATCGCCTCCATTTTGTTCGATGAGATAAACGACCTCGGATCCGGCTTCATCGTTTACATCCGTAATAGCCACGTGCGCGCCTTCTTCTGCAAGGCGTATCGCGGCAGCGCGGCCAATGCCGAGCGCCGCGCCAGTGATAACGGCAACTTTATTTTTTACTCGATTCACGTTATTGATTTAATCGGAAAGTGGGCTGAATGGTGTTTCCGGCCTTCGAATAAATATTTCTTTTAGGATGTCTTTTCCATTTGCATCGGGATCCTTAATTATGTCCCCGAGTCCGTGCCACGCGAGGACGTGTTGAATCAGCTCTGCTTTAGGCCTCGGCTCGAGATTTTTACCGCCTCGTTGTTCGACGAGCATGTGCATCGCTTTTGCAAGTGTATGGGCAGCCGGCTCCAGGTCCTCTGGCGAGAGTTCATACCTCGCAAGCATACAGCGAGCCTCTTCGAGCAGGTCCTCTCGTGCAATGTGCGAAGTGGGCGGCGAATTATAAAGGTCCGCAAGTGCCGCTACATCGATATTATCAACGGTGCATGGCGTGCTGCGCTTATTCTCCGCCCCCTTTCGGTTCGATCGCAAGTGCGTGACGCGAGATGGCTTCCGTTCTGATGTAGTCATGATAATCTCCGCGTTAGTTTTAAAAAACGGCAACCACTCCGGGGCTGGGATTTCGCGTAAAGTATTGTGGTCGCATATCCGGCCCGGAGTGGTTGTCTCGTTTATGGTTGTGCGAGGACCGGCTCTTGCGTTCGGTTTTCAATTGTCCGTTGGCATTACGAGCCAGGTCCTGTAAGTCATTTAGCGATATGTCGATCTATGTGCCATGTTGTAATCTAATCAAATGGGCCTGTTTTAGCTCCCGTCCTCTTTCTTCCTGTTAAAAAAATTTTACGAAAGATAAAATATCTTTTCGCCATCCGCTCACCGCGCAATTTCGACCGTCGCATCAGAATTGGCCGCGACGGTATGTGCCACACTTCCGATCAGCATCCGCTCGAAGCCAGAAAGCCCTCGTGATCCAATAAAGATTGTGTCGGCGCCGATTCGCTTCGCTTCGACGAGTAACTCGTGAGCAGGGTTCCCAACCGGCGTTGCGGTGGTGACGAATTCGAAATGCTTACGCATTTCGTGCTTCAGCGCACGCACTCCACGTTCAATATGCGTTTCTTTCTCTTCTTGATAGTGTTCCAAATCGCTACCGACCAGAAAAAAATATTCGGGGGTGGCGAGAATTGCTACATCGATGACGGTTACGATGTGCAAGTGTTTGGGGTGAGGCCATTGGCGCTGAATCAGGCAGTGGATGGCCTTCCGTGCGCCGTTCGATCCATCGAAAGCCAGGATAATCGCTCGGTCGTCCGCTTCAATTTTTCGTTTGGCGATTCGCACCGAGGTGCGGGCCTCTGCCGCGACGCGCAGGGAGACACTTCCTAAAAACAATCGCTTTAGTGCCCCGCGCCCGTGCGACCCCATCACGATGAGATCGGGCTTCCAGCTATCGGCAATTTCGAGGATCGTTGTTGCGGGGGAATGCAGCCTCGCGCAGGGCGTGACCGTCCATCGTGGAAAAATGCATTGTACCCTTCTCATCCCTTCTTCGGCATCGAATTCTGCGGTTTCACGCGCGTAATTAACAATATCCTGTGTTTGCTCGATCGCAAATGCAACGATGGGCAGTGCCGCTTCGAGATTAAGCGCCGGTTCCCGGCGCATCCGCACTTCGCCCACGGAGAGGACCGTGGCCTCGACCTCATTCGCGGGCAGTCCGGCATGTTTTAAATCGTCAATCGCATTCTGTGCTGATTCCGATCCATCGTATGCAATGAGAATTTTCATAATGTGGAAAACGATTCAATGATCACTCGCTGGCGGCTGTCGTGCATCGCCAATTTGATGATTTCGTTCATCTCTTCGATTTTATACGCCTTGGAAAGAACTTTTGAGGCGCCGGCGAGCATGGCTTCATCTCCTACGGCGATCGTTTGAGGTCCACCGATAAGGACGATATAACTTTCGGGCCGTGCTTCGCGCAAGCGCAAAATCGCATGAAGCGCGTTTTCGCCAGATAAATCGTAATCGACAAGAATAATCTGTGGCAATTCTTCCCATGCAATTGCCAGCGCGTCGCGCAATTTCGCGGAAGAATAGACGTCGTGTCTTTCCTTTCCAAGATGTCGTGACCAGAACGAGCGTATTTCATCGAAATCTTCGAGAATAAGGATCACACAGGGCTTTGGCGCCCAGAGTTCCGCCCCGCGATTCCGTCGGAATTTTGTCGAACTCCCGGGCGAAGTCGAAAATTTTGTAACCGCGCAATCTCCTTCTCCGGCTCCCAAATAAAAAGTTTCCATTTCCTGATGTAAATGCATAATCGTAATCTACTTACTATTTACACTCGAAATCGGTATGCCATTATTGGAAATGGGTTAAAGGAGCTCAGATTGGGACAATCAACGATGCGGTATTGTAAGAAAAAATAGAGTAGTGGAAAAATTCTTTCCTCTTCTGACGCGAAAATATGCCGTGAAAAAGCGAGCGTTACTTCCATTCCTCGGATCGGTGGGAACTAACGCAAAAATGTAGTTCTGGCGCGCCCGGTCTTCTAAAAATTCACACCGATGCGTAAAAATCATTTACGATTCCAAGGATGGGTAACCGTTAAAATAACCCAGAATTAAACATTTGAGCTGATGGAACATGGTTTGGCCTTTAGCCGGACATTGAACGACGAATTCTATATTATATGAAACGACCGTATCACATCTTCCTGGGCGTCGTGCTGCTTCTGACAGCAGCGGTGGCACACGTCCCTGTGACGCGCGGGCAGCAGAACATCTCCTTTCGCCTGACAGACCACGAGAACGCAATCTATCGGCTAAGCCAGTCGCACGATGTGGTAATGAACCTGGCAGGGACAACACCCGTGCGCAATTGGTGCATGACCGCCCATGGTCTTTCCGGTGAGGCAATAATGCTGGTTCATGAGGACCGGCTCGCGGACATTACGTCGCTCCGATTTAGCCTTCCCGTTCATAATCTTAAAGGCGATGGAGATGGAATGGACCGCGATTGCTACACCGCACTCAAAGCGGAGAAATATCCGACCATCGATTTCGAACTTCTCTCGACGGCGATCGAATCCTACGCGAATAATTCCTATCTCGTCCGAGCGCGTGGTAACCTGTCGGTCGCCGGCGTGACGCGAGAAGTAACGCTCTTTATGCACGGCATCCTGGATCGTAATAGTACGATCCGTTTCACCGGCTCTGAAGAACTTAAAATGTCAGACTACCACGTCGAACGGCCGTCGCTGCTGCTTGGTCTCATCCATGCTGGCGATGCGATGACCCTTACCTATTCTTTAATTTTTACGAAAGCACAACAATGAACACGATACATTCCCAGATGGCGAGGATGGCCTCTATACCCCTTGCTCTAATTCTACTCTTCACGTTCGTCGCGGCGATGATCGGGCAAGCACCCTACCGGGTCGGCGGTTCGCCTTCCTTGACGCTTTATGGAACTTCCACGCTCCATGATTGGACGATGACGTCGCATTCCTTCACGGCCAATGGTGAATTTACCGTAACGCCCGATAACCAGCTCGCCACGCTCAACATGCTCACCGTCACACTACCGGTGCATAATCTCAAGAGTGAGCATAGCGGCATGGACGATAACGCCTACGAAACGCTCAAAGCCGATGACTATAAAAACATCCTCTTTAAGCTTACCTCCGCAACGGTTACGCCAGGCGGGGGGAACAAATATCAAATCGCGGCAGCCGGCAATCTTACGATTGCAAATGTGACGAAACCCATTACATTGAATGCCAATGGAGTGTTGAACGCCGATGGATCGCTCTCGGTAAGCGGCACGGTCTCGCTCATGCTTTCGCAGTTCAATATCGAGCGGCCCAGCTTTATGCTCGGCACCATGAAGGTTGGCGATGCACTAAAACTCAATTACTCGCTCATCTTTGTGAAGTAAGAGTTCACTTTTTTTACAACAATAACAAAGACCACTAACCAATTACTACCATGAAACGCATCCTCAGCATTATTTTCATGCTCGCCATCACAACTACTTTGGCGCAAGCGCAGCAACTGCCCATGCAGTTTTTCCGCCCGGAAGATCAGCGTGGACTGAATATCTTCGAAACACCGAAGAACGATACCACTCCTTTCACGGGCATGCACCTTCGACTTGGCGGGGGATTCGCGCAGGACTACCAGACCCTGACCGATAAAAATTCCGCCGTGTACGTCCGTACCTCGAAGACCGATTCGACGAATGCCAATTCGCTCGCCCCACTTACCAATGGCTTTAATTTGGCTATGGCCGACTTAACGCTCGATGGGCAGTTGGACGATGGCATCCGTGTGAACCTCTCTGTCTATCTCTCTTCGAAACATCATAATGAGTCGTGGGTGAAGAATGGCTATCTACAAATGGACAAGCTACCCTTCCTCCACATCGAAGGGATTAGCGACCTCATGAAAAAGCTCACCATTAAAGTCGGCGATCTCGAGGTTGATTATGGAGATCAGCATTTCCGCCGTGTCGATGGTGGTAATGAAATGTACAATCCCTTCGTAGAGAATTACATTATGGACGAATTCGCCACCGAAATCGGCGCAGAATTTTACTTCCACGATGAAAGCGGGTTCCTCGCCATGGTCGGCGTTACCGATGGCATGTTGAATCCCACGGTGGTTGCTGCGACAAAAGTCGACAGCATCACCAAAAACCCCAATGCCTATAATCCGGCCATTCACGGCAAACTCGGATTCGATAAACAACTGACCAGCGACCTACGGGTTCGGCTCACCGGTTCGGTCTATCAGGAGAGCAGCACTGCAAGCAGCACGCTCTTTGGCGGCGATCGTACCGGTTCGCATTACTTCTTCGTAATGGAAAATACCGAGGCGACGACGACCGGCAATCCGTTCTCCGGGCGATTCAATCCTTCCTTTAGCGAAGCGGTGACGACATTTATGATTAACCCTTTCATCAAATTCGGAGGACTCGAACTCTTCGGGACCTATGAAAATGCGAAAGGAAGACTCATTTCGGAGATCAATACGCGTACGGCTACGCAGCTTGCAGGAGATATTCTCTATCGCTTCGGCGCTCATGAGGATTTCTGGATCGGCGCGCGATACAATTCTTTAAAAGCAACCCTTCCGGTGAACCTTACCAATATAACTATTAACAGAATAGTGGGATCGATCGGATGGTTTATGACAGAGAATGTAATGATGAAGGCCGAATACGTTTCGCAGAAATACAACGACTTTCCCACGAACGATATTCGCAACGGCGGACAGTTCAATGGGGTTGTAGCCGAAGCAGCAATAGGTTTCTAAACACGGTTGACACTTTAAGTTCGAGCGCATCCCTGAAGATGCGCTGGCCCTCCGCCCGCAAGGCACGAACGAACAAAGTCACAAGACTTTCTTCGATACGGCCTTAGGACGGAGGGCCTTGCGTTTATCTCGCATGCGCGATGTAACTTTGAGAGTAGATATTGCTGCGTAAAACCCTTAGCTCTTCGTGCAGCATTACCTGGAGCTGCTCCGCTCGAACTCAAAGGACAGTGAGCAAAGCGTTGAGATTCCCGAAAAAGCTCTTTCAATAGCGAAGTAGAAAAAAATAGTTTCTGACCGGGATCGCATACTTGCGAGCGGCCAGATTTCTTATTTATTCCCTTCTGAAGGAATGATCTCGAAAAATGTGGAAAGAATTGACAGAGTGAGTTGACAAGTCAAAAAATCGTGCTAAAACGTAAAATCTTTACAGAGGAAAAATCATGAGCAAGTATAAAAATTTATTAAAAGCCGTCAAGAATCTTTACGATTGGTGATAGGGGGAATGTGAAAATTCGCTAATAGGCGTAAAATTCAGGTTAGGTATGTGGCTTGAGTAAGGGATTTTAACTTAGTCCTCTATTGCCGGTGTAAAACGCCCGATAGAGGTAGTACAATCATTTATTTCAAAAACATTATGCGTTCTCTTAGCTTCCGATTGGCTGTGACGGCGGTCCTTTTTGCCGGCGCCATGGCGAGCACACCGCTGGTGCGCACGGCGAGCGCGATGCCGAATTTCGCGCGAAAATATAGCCTCGGATGTGGCAGTTGCCACGATGTGGTTCCGAAGCTGAATGAGTTCGGATGGAAATTCCGAGCGGCAGGGTACCGGATGCCGGACGAAATCGGCAAAACGCAACCGGTCATCAATCTCGGCGATTATTTTGCCGGGCGAATCAACTTCTCCATTAATCAAGCTTCGGCAACGGCGGCCGCGGCCGGTTCACCAACCGTGAATAATTTCAACCTGGCATTCACGGGCGGATCCATATATGCCATTTTTGGTGCGCTCACGAAGAACATATCGTCCGAATCCGAGCTTGGCTTCAGTTCCAGTGGAACGATGGATGTTTCCACGGCATCGGTTGGATATTATACCGGTAATGAAAATGCCTGGTTTTCCGGCCGAATTGGCAAAATCAATATCTTTCAGGGATATGGCGGTTCGGATCGCGGCTGGAGTGGTAGCCCCCTGATGAACTCTGGTTATCCTATCAGCCTCTATGACTATCAGAAAGGCGATAAAGTGAAACCAACGTATACCGGACTTACCGGATCCAATATGGGTATCGATCTTGGCTATGTATTTGGCGAAGCAACAATACATGCGGAAGCCTTAAGCGGATACACATACTCGAGTGGAAAGCCTTCGGCAGCCATCGCCGGTAAACCAATGGGCGTCGGAGCAGGTCAAGCCCCCTCGGCGAATGCGTTCGACTATATGTTCTGGGCGAATTATATTCTTACCGAAGATGGCGGCGGCATCTCTGCAGCATATTACCGCGGGTCAGCCGACATCAATACCAACGCCAGCACATCAAATGTCGACTCGAGCTATTGGCAAAATAAATTTAGCCGCTATGCGATTTACGCGAGCTATCCCATTCCGGTTGCGAAAGTATTGCTGCTTGCAGGTTACGAAGGCGGCTCCGATAATAGCTGGGCGCTGAAGACGTTCGCGTACGGCTCGGACGTCAAGAGCCATGGCTACTTCGGCGAAGCGGACTACCCGGTGACCGATCTCATCGGCGTCGGCGCACGCTACGATGCCGTTACCCCGGATAATTCCAATAGCGGTATTGACAAGATCAACGTCATCACCGGCTACGTGGATTACAATTTCGGCGATGGGCTTTCGCTCACCGCTTCCTACGCTGCCAAGAGCACCGCTACGCCGGCCGCCAATGGAACCGATCTGCTCGGCACCGCGAAGAATAATACTTTCTCCCTTCGCATCAGTTGGTTCCAATAACCAAAAATTACGATCACAATGAAAAAACTCCTCTTATGCGCCGGGCTTGCAACCTGTGTGCTGACTGGCGCCACGCTCAAGACCGACAGTTCATCGGGAAAGAGTATCTTCCTCGATAACAAATGCAACAAGTGCCATTCGATCGAATCGCAGGGTATCAACCATACCAGCGAGCCGCCCGAAGGCGCGAAATATCCGCCGCCCGACCTTTCGGGCGTTGGCAACCGCCATCCCCAGGACTGGATGAAGCAGTGGCTGTGCAAAGAAGTCGAGCAACATGGCAAAAAGCACATGAAGAAATTCACTGGTTCCGACGACGAACTCAATACATTGACGACATGGCTCGCAAGTCTCAAGAAGAAATAAAAGAAACGCACTCCTCCGCTCACGATGGGCGGAGGAGTGCGTTGGGGCTTGGCCGGCGCGGTTTTCTCTCCTGGGTTCTCGGAATCGGGACGGTGGGTGTAGCCGGGGCGCTTTCCGTACCACTCATCCGCTTCGCGCTCGATCCGCTCACGCGAACGTCCACCGAAACGGGTTGGAGCGATCTCGGCCCCGCCGATGACTTTTCCGAAGTCAACGTCCCGCAAAAGCGGACGATCAATATTATCCAGACCGATGGCTGGCGCAAAATCGAAAGCGAAAAGTCGGTCTATGTTATCAAAGGCACGGATAATCAGCTCACGGTGATGACAGCGACCTGCCCGCATCTGGGTTGCTCCGTCAAATGGAACGATAATACCCATCATTTCAAATGTCCGTGCCATAACGGAGAATTTACCTCGGCGGGCACGCTGGTTTCCGGTCCGCCGCCCCGCGATATGGATACGCTCGAATCGAAAGTGGAGGACGGCCATCTGAAGGTCCGGTATCAATCCTTCCGTAATCTCGTGAAGACCAAAGAGGTGATGGCATGAGGCAACAGTTGCGCAATATTCGCTTGGTCCGATGGTTGGACGAACGGACCGGCATTCTGCATTTAGCCGATGAAGCGCTTGATGAGCCGATTCCCGGCGGCGCGCGATGGGCCTATGTATTCGGTTCCGGATTGCTCTATCTTCTGATTTCGCAGATCGTAACCGGCATCTTCCTGGCAATGTACTATGTTGCCAGCGCCGATCATGCGCATACGACAATCGAATATATTACGAAGTCGGTAACCGCCGGGTCGTTTCTGCGGAGCCTTCATTCGTATGGATCGAGCGCGATGGTCGTAACGCTCGTCGTTCATCTGGCGCAGACCTATTTTTACGGATCGTATAAAGGACGGAGGGAGCTCCTCTGGCTTTCGGGCCTGGTCCTTTTCGCGCTGATTGTCGGAATGGCCTTCACGGGCTATCTTTTGCCGTGGGACCAAAAAGCCTACTTCGCAACCGCGGTGGGAACGAATATCGCCGGAGAAGTTCCACTCATCGGCAATTGGCTAAAGGAATTAATGCGCGGTGGCACCGAGATGGGAACGCTTACGCTCTCTCGCTTTTTCGTGGCCCACGTCTTTCTGATCCCGGCATGCATTTTTGCGTTCGTTGGCCTCCATGTGTTCTTGTTCCGAAAGGCGGGCAGCGCCGGGCCGGTCAGCGAGGACTCATTCGAGCCAATGCAGAAGACGGAACAATTTTATCCAAAGCAGGTCGTAATGGATATCATCTTTGCGACCGTCCTCGTCGGTACCCTGGGGTTGCTTTCCTATCTTTCGCCCGTTGCGCTCGGTCCGAAGGCTAATCCCGCCGATACGTCGTTTCTTCCAAGGCCGGAATGGTACTACTTGCCGATCTTTCAATGGCTTAAATACTGGAACGGCGCTTCGGCGATCGTCGGCATCGTAGTGATACCAGGAATTATTGCTGCGTTTCTCGTGGCGCTGCCCTTTATGGACCGGACGAAAGAACGGAGGCCCTGGAAGCGGCCCGTAGCATCGTTCTCGTTCGCGATCGTAATTTGCTCGCTGCTCTTCCTTGGCTGGCAAAGCGGCTTTGAAGACTCGCACGATCCCGGAGTTTCGAAACAACTTGCGCAACAGGACTCCCTTACCGAATCCTTTATGAATGCGCCGTTCACTCCGGTTGAAATCGGGACCATGCCGGCCCCGGCGCAAACAATGAGTCCGGATGTCGCAGCCGGAAGGCAGCTCTTTCTCGATAACTCCTGCGATCAATGCCACGGCGAGAGCGCGGAGGGAACCGATAAGGCTCCGAAGCTAATCGGCGTGAGCACGAAGTTCCCGGCCGACACGCTCATTTCGCGCCTGCTTCATCCGACCCAGAAAGCACGCGACGCCGACATGGACCCCGTCGATCTTCCGGCCGACCAATTCAAGCAATTGGTCTCGTTTCTCCAAAGTCTTAAATAATATTATGTGGAGCGGCTCAATTTCTTACATTCTTTTTATAGTATGAATAATGCTGTTGATTTTATGCGGGGCCCGGTTGGCAGGGTGCTGCGTATCGTACTCGGTATCGCTCTTGCGTGGTGGGGGTTCACCAGCGCCGGATGGCTTATTGGCATCATTGGCGTGACGGTGATTGCTGCTGGAACTTTCAATTTCTGCATTTTCGCGCCACTCTTTGGACGCACCATTTGGGGCAAAGTCAAAGCCGCATGACGTATGGGTGCGCCTACACAAGAGAAAAAAATGAAAACCATTATCGAGCCATTCAAGATCAAGATGGTCGAGCAGCTTCGCTTTACCTCGCGCGAAGAACGCGAAGGGTTGCTGGCGGCGGCGCATTACAATCCATTCCTCCTTCATTCCGATGATGTCCTCATCGATCTGTTGACCGATAGCGGTACCACCGCAATGAGCGCAAAACAATGGTCCGCGCTCATGGATGGCGATGAAGCCTATGCCGGTTCCCGGAGCTATTACAAGTTCGAGGATGCCGTGCGCGATATTACTGGCTTCAAACACATTATTCCGACACACCAGGGTCGTGCGGCGGAAAAAATTCTTTTTAGCCTGATCGGCGGCGCAGGCAAAATCATTCCGAACAATACACACTTCGATACAACGCGCGCGAATATCGAAGAGTCGGGCGCGGATGCGATCGACTTGCCGAATCCCGGCGGTCTTATTCCGGAGCTCGAAGCCGATTTCAAAGGCAATATGAATATCGAAGCCCTGGAAGCGCTGCTCTCGCGGGAACGATCGTCGGCGAAACGCCCGGAGCGAATTCCGCTCGTTATGCTTACGGTCACGAATAATACCGGAGGTGGGCAGCCGGTTTCGATGGCCAATATCCGCGCGGTAAGCGAACTGGCCCATGCGCATGGCATTCCGTTTTTTCTTGATGCCTGCCGCTTTGCCGAAAACGCGATGTTTATCAAACTGCGCGAACGCGGTTATTCGAATACTTCCGTTAAAGCGATCGCGCAGGAAATGTTCTCCTATGCCGATGGCTGCACGATGAGCGCGAAGAAAGACGGCCTCGTTAACACCGGCGGGTGGCTTGCGATGAACGATGACGCGCTTGCGATGAAGGCGCGTAATGTCCTTATTGTTACAGAAGGCTTTACAACCTATGGCGGCCTCGCGCGGCGTGATCTGGAAGCCATCGCGCGCGGTCTCGTCGAGGTGCTCGATGAATCGTACCTCGCTTATCGCCTCCGCTCGGTCCAATATCTCGGCGAAGCATTGGAACGAAATGGGGTTCCCATCATGCGGCCCACCGGGGGCCACGCGGTGTATCTCGATGCCAAACGATTTGCGCCACACTTGAGCCCGGAAGAATATCCGGGACAGTCCATTGTCTGCGCGCTCTATCTTCACGCCGGCATTCGCACCGTGGAAATCGGAAGCGTAATGTTCGGAAAGTACGATGAACACGGCCAGCTTATCCCCTCCGCAATGGAACTGGTTCGGCTGGCCATTCCGCGCCGCGTTTATACCCAAAGCCATATCGACTACGTCGCCGAAGCCGTCAATGAAGTCTTCGCCGAACGCGATAGCCTTCCCGGAATGCAGATGACCTACGAAGCGCCGGTCCTGCGACATTTTACCGCGCATTTCGAGCCGGCGCCAGCTTTGGTGGCAATATAAGAAGCTCCTAACGGAGCGGACTCTATTCGCGGACGCGGCGCATCCGTAAGAATTTTACGACAGCTATAATGCGGTGTTAAAGAATCTTCCGGTACGATTTAGTCTGATTTCCAAATAGCTCTCCGATTTAGCCGTTTTTGAAGTTTCCGCGCTGTATGGCATAATTTCGCCTCTGGATACGCATAGTAAATATTTTACCACTATGCAATCCCAGGACATCTCCAAGACGGCGCTTCTCTCGAAGCGCGATATCGGTTTCGTGCTCACGATCTCGCTCATTACGAGCATTGGCTTTTTGCCGCTTTCAAAACATACCGTGCCGGTAACTCCTGCCGGCGGTTCGATTTCCGGAACGGTCCGGTTTGCGGGGCCAGCGCCGAAGCTGCCCCATGCGAAGACGACCGGATTTGAAATGTGCGGCGCATCCCATTCTTACGACCGGCTTATCGTGGGCAAAGGCGGCGGTGTCGAGTATACCTTGATTTATATCGCGAATCCTCCGGCAGGCCGCGCGAACTTTCCGGCGCCGACCCTAACGCAGGAAGGCTGTGGATATAAACCTCACATGCTGATAGCATCGCGAGGTTCCAACGTCACATTCCTTAATCAGGACCCGGGACTGCACAATGTGCACGGATATTTCGTCAGCGGTTCGGAGCGATCCACGTTATTCAACTTTGCGCAGCCGACTCAGGGCCAGCAGTCCGTGCAACAATTACGCAAAGCAGGGATGGTCAATGTCGAGTGCGACGTGCATCCGTGGATGTCTTCCTGGATTTGGGTCACCGATAATCCTTACGTTGCCATCACCAAACCCGACGGTTCGTATTCCATCGAGGGTCTTCCCGCGGGAACCTATAATCTCGTCCTGTGGCACGAGGGCTGGAAAATGACGTCGGACGCCGGCCGCCCGCAATTTTCCGGCGCGGTCGTCGAGCAGCGGCAGGTGACCGTCACCGATGGCGCCGCCGGCAATGCAGATTTTGAATTGAAGTAATTTTTATACGGCAATGAAATTCACATTTTCAGTCCTGATAATTGTTATCGCGGCGATGGCAATTTCCGATGCGAAGGCGGTCCCCGTCTTTGCGCGAAAATACAACACGACGTGTTTCACCTGCCATACGACGCCGCCATTGCTCAACGACTTTGGCCTTCGTTTCCAGGCAAATGGGTATGAGCTTCCGGGGACCATCGAGAAGGTATCGCAAGCCGACCAGGCGAGCTTCCTGCTCGGAATGGTCGCCCAGCCCATGTTCCAGTATTCGGAGTCCAAAGATAATCTCGGAGTGACCCCCACGAGCACGTCCCGGTCGTTCTCGGGCGTCGAGATAGCCCTTTTTGCCTCGGCTTCGCTCGGAAATCATCTTTCCTTTTACACGGGGCTTCCAATCGATTACTTCAGCGGCCAACAAACGCAAATCAACGTGGAGACTGCGAATTTAATGTACACCGACGCTCTCAACGATGGTACCGGATCGCTCAATTTTCGGCTCGGTGAATTTCGGTTCCTGATTCCTTACCAGCACACGGTCATCCTTGCGAACCAGGATCCGTTGCTTTATACCTACGACCCGTTTGCTAATACCCCGAACGGCAGTCTTGTCACGAGGACGAATACGTTATCGTATGCCGATCCTAACTTTGGCGTTTCGGCATTCGGAATGATTCCTGGAATTGGAGAAGGGCTGCGCTACGACTTCGGCTTTAGCGGCGGAACGAGCAGCGATATCGATCTGAAAACATCGCGGGCTTACTTCGGCGGTCTGAATCAAACGGTCTATGTCGATAATGCGCCCGTTCGGTTCGGAGCATTTTATTACGGTGGATCGCAACTGATCACCAACCTCGCCGATACATCCGGAGGGGTTCCCGCTCCGCAATGGACCAATACCAGCTCGCGCGTTGGCCTCAATTTCGAATTCTACGATCCCTGGACCAAGCGACTCGATTTTTACTCCCAATATCTCATAGGAAAAGACGATAATGTCGATAGTGTAGGAACAGCATACACAATGACGGGCGGATTTGTGGGTGTGAACGTCATTGTGTTTCCAGAAAAGTTTTACGTCTATGGCCGATATGATATAAATTCGGTCAAAGAGACGAACGACAAAAAAAACCAGATCGACGTCGGCGTTCAATATCATTTATTGCCGAACGTTATTGTGACCGGCGTTTATACCATCACCAATGAGAAGCTGCCAGAATCTTTGGCGCAATCCGCAATAGACGCGACCACAACATCCGCCGGGATCGGAATTCGTTTCGGATTTTAATTTATCGGATCGACCATATACGCAGGAGACATTATTATGCTTATTCAAACATTCACGGTAGCAGTGGCCATAGGTATTGCCGGCTTCGCTCTTCCTTCCGCCTTCCATAGCGGAAGCCCGGAATCGGGCGCGGACCCGATGATAATTGCAACCTCGCCAGCCTCGCACGAGACACTGGAGCGTGGCAGGGAAATGTTCCGCGTATCCTGTGTTCCGTGCCACGGTGCGGATGGAACCGGAAGCGGACCGATCGCCGCGAACCTTCGGACAAAACCACGCGATTTTACGCGTGGAATTTATCTCAATCGCTCGACCGCCAGCGGTGAACTGCCGACCGACTACGATATTTACCACACGATCACGACCGGCTTGCACAACACGGCCATGCCTTCTTTCCGCCAAATGCGGCCGGAGGACCGATGGGCCATCGTGCAATACATCAAAACATTTTCGGCGCGCTTTACCGATTCGACCGAATATCCGCTCGATGTACTGAACGTCGGCATCCAAATTCTCCCGAGCCCGCAGAGCCTTGCGCGTGGGCGCGCGATATTTCTCCAAATGCAATGCGCGAATTGCCACGGCACGAATGGGGAAGGCAATGGACCCGCCTCCGAAACCCTGACCGACGATTTCCACAATCAGATTTATCCGACGAACCTGACAAACCCATCGGACTACAAATTCGCTCGAAACGTCCTCGATGTCTTTCGCATTTTTTCGACCGGCCTGAATGGGACGCCGATGCCTTCGTACGCGCAGAGCTTGAGCGATACCGATCGCTGGCATCTTGCAAATTACGTCTGGGCGCTTCAGGGAACCGATCAATATATGGACAGTCAAACGCAGGATACCACGCTTGCATATAAAAAATAAAGGAATCGTATGAAACCACTTACTCTCTTCGCTGCTGCCATTACGTTATTCGCTCTCGCTTCGTGCGGAGGCGGTTCGGACGAAAAATTAAACGAAGACCAACCCACGGTAAGCAACACTACGACAGCAGCGCCGGCTCCAGCCGAGGCGGCCACGGTTGTCATCGATATGGGAGCGGAACATATCGCTTCCGGCAAAGCGGTCTATCACACGACCTGCGCGCCGTGCCACGGCGAAGGCGGCAAAGGGGATGGGCCGGCGGCGATCGCGCTCAATCCGAAACCGCGCGACCATACCAATGGCGACTATATGGACAAACTGACGAACGACCACCTCTTGAAAGTCATCAAAGGCGGCGGTGCGCAATTTGGCTATCCGACCATGCCAGCACAGCCTGCCCTTGCAGACGATACCGTGAAAAATGTGATCGCATTTGTCCGTTCGCTGAGCAAGACCTATAAACAGTAAAATATTCTACACTGGCCAAACTCGTAAGAAAATCTTACGTCGTTCGATTTTTTATTCTCTTGTCTGACGTGATTCCTTCGATTTTATTTCAGAATACACGATTGTGGTGAGTGGCAATGAACTTGCTGACGACTCGATAGAAGCCTCATCCTGTTCTCGATGCGAAGTATCCATCAAACACCGGAATCCATAACCGCCCATGCGTGCGTGCATTGCGGCGAACCGATCGCTACCGGTGCCGTCCTCGCGAACAATCTCGCTTTTTGCTGCGCGGGATGCAAGACCGTGTATGAAATTCTTGCCGCGCACGATCTCTGTGAATACTACGCGCGCGAAACGACCGCTGGCGTAAGCATGAAGCGGCGGAACGTCCGCGAAGACGAATTTACAATCCTGGACGATCCAGCCGTTGCGCGAAAAATCCTCACGTTCGCGAGTTCCCATTTAAACCGCGTCATCTGGCCAGTCCCTTCGGTCCATTGTGCCTCCTGCGTGTGGCTGCTCGAACGCTTCGAGCGCCTGGAACCGGGCGTCCTTTCCTCCACGGTCGATATAATGCGCAAGACGGTGATGATTGACTTCGATCCGCGTACGACGTCGCTTCGAAGGATCGCCGAACGACTTGCTAATATAGGATATGCTCCGCTCCTGCGTCTTTCCGAAGAGGAGCCAGGAACGAAAACATCATCGGTCCGCGGACTTTACGCGCGCATTGGTATCGCCGGTTTCGCCGCGGGCAACACAATGATGATGTACATTGCGGAGTATTTCGCTGGGCCGCACGGAATCGAGCATTCTCTCGTGACGACTTTTCGCGCGCTTTCAATCGCGCTTTCCATTCCGGTCCTGCTCTATTCAGCATCGCCCTGGTTTATCGCGGCACGCGCGGCATTGCGTGGCCGAAGAATAAATCTGGATGTCCCGGTCGCGCTCGGCATAGTGGTCCTTTTTGCTCGGAGCGTGTTCGATATTGTGAGCAGCACAGGCACGGGTTATCTCGATTCGTTTAACGGGCTTGTCTTTTTTCTCTTGATCGGCCGACTTTTCCAGCAAAGAGCATTCGATGCGCTCTCGTTCGACCGGACGTATCGTTCCTTCTTCCCGCTGTCGGTTCGCATTCTAAAAAATGGGAATTCGACCGTTATTCCAATTGAAAAAATAAACATTGGCGATGCGCTTTCGGTCCGTAATGGAGAAGTAGTTCCTTGCGACAGTGCGCTCGAAAGCGAAATCGGGTACGTCGACTATAGCTTTGTGACAGGCGAATCGGCGCCGGTCGAATGCACGCGCGGTGAGATGGTCTATGCAGGCGGCAAGGCGATGGGCCGCGCGATCACGCTCATCGCTTCAAAAAAAGTATCGCACAGCGAACTTGCCGCAATGTGGGAAGCTTCTTCTCTTCTAAAAGATAAGGAGAATGGGAAGAGACGCTCGCGCTATCTTCAGTGGAGCGATCTATTCGGAACGTGGTTTACCCTTGCGGCGGTTGGCGTTGCACTCCTTGGCGCAGCAGTTTGGGTTCCCGACTGGACGAAATCCTTCAGTATTTTCACGGCCGTACTCATCGTCGCATGTCCCTGCGCTCTTACACTCGCCGCGCCCATTACGCTCGGTACCGCGATGGGCCTGCTTGGCCGATTCGGGATCTACCTCAAAAATATGGGCGTGCTCCTCGATCTTGAACGCGTCGATTCGATTATCTTCGATAAGACCGGCACGCTCACGATGCCGGACTATCGATTTTCATTTACTGGCCGGCCACTCACCCAGGACGAACAGATTGCAATATCGAGTGTCGCGTCGCAGAGCTCACATCCGATCAGCCGTGCTATTGCAGGAAGCTGGAGCGATCGAGAGAACGAATTCGAAGAGGTAAAAGAAACCGTGGGGGGCGGTATCGTTGGTCGTTCGATGGGGCATACGGTCGCGATCGGCTCCATCGAGTTTATTCGCGAACAGTGTTGGAACGAAATGGAATTGGGTCGCGGCCGTGAAATTGCTGCGGCTGTCGCGATCGATGGCGAATACGCCGGAGCATACATGATGCAACCTATGGTGCGTCCCGGCATCGCGGCGTTGATTGCGGCGCTGCGCAAAACGAAGTCTGTCGCGCTGCTTTCGGGAGACACGGATCGTGACCGGGCGACCTTCGAGCCGCTCTTTGGAACCGCGATGCGATTTAATGCACGCCCCGAAGCAAAAATAGGCGCGATGGAACAGGAGCAATCTCGCGGACATCGCGTGCTGATGATCGGCGATGGGTTGAACGATGCCGGAGCCATGTCCGCCGCCGATGTTGCGATTGCGGTAACAGACGATACCGCTACGCTCGTACCGGCCTGCGACCTTATTCTTCGCGCGGACTCCCTTACAAAACTTCCCGCGCTGGTATCGTATGCGCATCGCGTCAAGCAGTTGATTGCGGTAAGCCTCACATTTTCCATTCTCTATAATGCCCTCGGCGTGACGCTCGCGATCATGGGAATGCTTTCGCCATTAGTGGCCGCGGTGCTGATGCCACTGAGTTCGCTTACGGTGATTGCGATTAGCGTCGCCGGAGCGCGGCACTTCGCGCGCTCCATCGCAAAGGAAGGGAGAGCCACATGAACATCGTCATTCTGCTCGTCCTTTCCAGCGTGCTGGCGGCTGCGGCCTTTCTCATTGCATTTTTATGGGCTGCCGGGAGCGGACAATATGATGATGTCTACACGCCGGCCGTTCGAATGCTTTTTGATGACACAATAATTTCTACCGAAAAAATACCCATCGAATTAAACGATCATGGCACTTGAAGTAACAAAACGCCCGCTTGTCGAAGGCCCTCCCATGGCGGCCGGCGGCCCGCTTCCCGCGCTCGAAACCGTCGCATACGATAACAATATTGTCCGCATGTTCGCGATGGCGACGGTCGGTTGGGGTATCGTAGGAATGCTCGTGGGCCTTGTCATTGCGCTAAAACTCTATCTTCCGAATTTTCTCGGCGGGATTAATTTCTTGTCGTATGGACGGCTACGGCCGCTGCATACGAACGCCGTCGTCTTTGCCTTCGCGGGCAACGCGATCTTCGTTGCCGTCTATTACTCCTTGCAGCGGCTCTGTAAAGCCCGAATGGGAAGCGATCTTCTAAGCAAACTCCATTTCTGGGGATGGCAGCTCATTATCGTGAGCGCGGCTATTACATTGCCGCTTGGAATTACAACGAGTAAAGAATATGCGGAACTCGAATGGCCGATCGACATTGCGATCGCGGTTGTGTGGGTCATCTTCGGATGGAATATGATCTGGACCGTGCTCCGCCGAAAGGACCAGCACATGTACGTCGCGATTTGGTTTTATCTCGCGTCGTTTCTCACAGTCGCGATCCTCCATATCGTAAACTCACTGGAACTGCCCGTTTCGTTCCTTAAAAGCTATTCGATGTATGCCGGCGTGCAGGACGCGCTCGTCCAATGGTGGTATGGGCATAACGCGGTCGCGTTCTTTCTTACGACGCCGTTCCTGGGACTCATGTATTATTTTGTTCCCAAAGCGGCGGGCCGGCCGATTTTTTCCTATCGATTATCGGTCGTCCATTTTTGGTCGCTGATATTTATCTATATTTGGGCCGGGCCGCATCATCTTCTTTACACCGCGCTTCCCGATTGGGCACAGTCGCTCGGATCGGTCTTTAGCATTATGCTCATCGCGCCGAGCTGGGGCGGGATGATCAATGGACTGATGACGCTCCGCGGCGCCTGGGATAAAGTCCGCACCGACCCTGTACTAAAGTTTCTCGTCGTCGGTATTACGGCCTATGGGATGGCAACGTTCGAAGGTCCGATGATGTCCTTCAAAAATGTAAACGCGCTCACCCATTATACGAACTATGTCATTGGTCACGTCCATCTCGCGGCGCTCCTCTGGAATGGCGGGCTTATCTTCGCCATGCTCTATTACATCATCCCGCGCATCTATCGAACGAAACTGTATTCGTTAAAGATGGCGAACTGGCATTTCTGGCTGATGACACTTGGGGTTCTCTTCTACGCCATCCCGATGTACTGGGCTGGCATCACCGAAGCCTTGATGTTTAAGCAATTCAAGCCCGATGGGACGCTCATGTACCCGAATTTTCTCGAAACGGTCATCCAAATCATTCCCATGTATATTCTTCGCTCGATCGGAGGGACAATTTACATTTCGGGAGTGCTGCTATTTGCCTATAATTTATACAAGACGGCAAAATCGGGAGTACTCCTGCGCAACGAGGAAGTGATGGTAACAAACAACCGTCTAAAAGTGCCGCACGCGAAAACGGGATCCTGGCACCGGCTCCTCGAAGGCGCGCCGGTTCGCTTTAGCACATACGCGCTTGCTGCGGTACTCATTGGTGGAATGGTCGAATATATTCCGACCGCGCTCGTGCAATCGAATGTGCCGACCATTGCAAGCGTGAAGCCTTATACGCCACTCGAACTCGAAGGCCGCGATATTTATATTCGCGAAGGCTGCAACAATTGCCATTCGCAGATGATACGGCCGTTCCGCAGCGAGGTGGAACGCTATGGCGATTATTCCAAGCCGGGCGAATTCGTGTACGATCATCCCTTCCTCTGGGGATCGAAACGAACGGGCCCCGACCTGGCGCGCATCGGCGGCAAATATCCGAGCGCGTGGCACTGGCGCCACCTGATGGACCCGCGCTCGACCTCGCCCAACTCGATCATGCCTGCCTATACGTGGCTATTCGATGACGATCTCGATCTATCGCACACGGAGGGAAAGATCATCACGCTGCGCAAGCTTGGCGTGCCGTACCCCTACGATTTCGAATTCGATGCGGTCGATAGCGCGAGCGCGCAGGCAAAAACGGTCTCCGCGGACCTTGCGGGCGGTGGCATCGCGCATGTCGATCCCAATAAAGAGATCGTTGCGCTCATCGCGTATTTACAGCGCCTCGGCACCGATGCCAAAAAAGCTCCCGAAGAACCGGCGCACACCGCCGAATTAAAATAAGGAGATAGTTACTATGGAATCGAACGTACTTACCTCCATTCCGGGAATCGATTTATTCCCGATCATTTCACTCTTTCTTTTTGTCGCGGTCTTTGCCGGGTTGCTCGTGTGGTTTTTCCTTGCCGACCGCAACCGGCTGGCCGATCATGCGCGTGCACCGTTCGAGAACATTCGAGGGCTTGCGTCAACCGATGAAACAATAGATATCCACCACCTTTATTGAACTGCATTATGGCACAGGATAAAAAAGATGTATTGATCGAAGATCACGGAGCCGATGGCATTCGGGAATACGATAACGCACTGCCGAAATGGTGGCTCTATGGATTTTATGTTTCGGTCGTGCTCGGTGCGATCTATCTCTTTTACTATCACGCGTGGGACGGCGGCGATTGGAATTTTCTTTGGTTCGGCGCGCGCGGAGAAGTTGCCGAATACCAGGCCGAACTGGCGAGTGCCCACTTGCCGGCGAAAGCCGGGGCACGCGATTTCTCTGCATGGGCGCCAAAGACCGATGCCGAATCGCTCAAGATCGGTGAGACAATCTTTCAGCAAAAGAACCTCTGCTTCACCTGCCACCGCGCCGACCTGGGCGGCCTTATCGGACCAAACCTCACAGACGATTACTGGCTGCACGGTGGAACGTTCCAGGATATTCTTGCGAGCATCACGCACGGATATCCCGAAAAAGGAATGATGCCATTTGGGAACAATAATCATTTGAGCGACGACGAATTGCTTGCCGTAGCCTCCTACGTCGTTTCGAAGCACGGCTCGAATCCGCCAAACCCAAAGCCGGTCGATCCAACCAGGGATGATTTGTTTAAGGCAGAATAGCACATGGCACTCCTCGAACTCGATGTCATTCAGGACCACGAACGCTTCGACGACGACCCGTTCCGCGCGGAACTGGCGAGCGTGGCGCGGGATGGATCGCGAAAATGGATCTACGCAAAAAAACCGCGTGGCGTTTTCTATCGCCGGCGGACGGCCCTTTCGATCGCGCTGCTCGCGTTTCTTGCGCTTGCGCCATTTGTAAAAATCGGCGGGAACCAATTTCTGCTGCTCGACCTGCTCGACCGTAAGTTTGTATTCTTTGGCTATCCGATCTGGCCCGAAGATTTTTATTTGGTCGTGGTACTTTTTCTGACCGGGCTTATTTCGATTGTCCTGTTTACCGCCGTGTTGGGGCGCATCTGGTGTGGGTGGCTCTGCCCGCAAACCGTCTTTCTCGAAATGGTCTTTCGGCGCATCGAATGGTGGATCGATGGCACGTCCGGCCAGCAACTGACGCGCCATCTCGGGCCGTGGAATGCTCAAAGAATCTGGCGATTCACGCTAAAGCATGGAATTTTTTTCGCGATCTCTTTTGCGATTGCCAATATTTTTCTTGCCTATGTGGTCTCGAGCGATACCCTGCGCGGATTTATCAAAGATGGCCCCGTGCCGCATCTATCGCTGTTCCTCGCGTTGATAACGTTCACCATCGTATTTTATCTTGTGTTTGCTCGTTTCCGCGAGCAGGCATGCCTCGTGGTCTGTCCGTATGGGCGGTTTATGTCGGCACTCATCGATGATAACACGGTGACGATTTCGTATGACCAGGCACGCGGGGAACCGCGCGGAAAGTGGCGCAAAAACGATCCGCGGATCACCTCGCCACGAACTCCTCTTCCTGGTATGGATAGTGGCGATTTGGGCGATTGCATTGATTGCGGACAATGTGTAGCCGTCTGTCCCACGGGTATCGACATTCGCAATGGCATTCAGCTCGAATGCGTGGCCTGCACCGCCTGCATCGACGCGTGCGATGAGATTATGGAGAAAATAAAGCTCCCCAAGGGTCTGATCCGTTACACGAGCGCGAACGCAATCCTTTCCGGGATGACGCATTGGTTTACACCGCGTGTGCGAGCGTATGGTTCTCTTTGGGGCGCGCTCGTCGTGCTCACGACCGGTCTCTTTCTGTTCCGCTCGAATCTCGACGTCAATATTCTCCGCTCCCCAGGGATGACCTGGGCTGTCACCACCGATGGCATCGCTAATTTTTACGATGTTCAGATTATCAACAAAGGAACGAAGGACCTGCCTTACGAACTCAAAATTATTTCGCCGAAAAACGCGGCACTTACGACGCTTGGCTTACAAACCGATGCCGAGCCGGGAGAATTGCTAAAAGGAAGATTCTTCGTAACGGTTCCGAAGGGAACGGTTCCGGATGCCAAGAAAGAAGTGGACATTACGATTGGAATCTTTTCAAACGGGACGATCGTAAAAGAAATAAAAACCGAACTGCTTACGCCTTAAGAAATTATGAAAAATATTAATTGGGGATGGAAAATTGTGATCGCGATGGCCGTTTTTATGATCGCCACAGGCGGGTGGGTCGCCTATGCGATGACCCACGATGTCGATCTCGTTCGTAACGATTATTACGAATATAGCCTGAAGCACGACCAAACGATGCAAGCGCGCTCGCGCGCCACGGCGCTCGGCAGCACCGCTTCTATTGAATTCGATTCGAAGGCGAATATATTTATCGTAACCATTCCTTCGTCACAGGCAAAGCAGGCAAAAGGGGTGGTCGCATTGTATCGGCCGAACGACCGCGCGAGCGATAAACAGATAGCGCTCGCGCTCGCTGCGGACGGCACGATGTGCATTCCCGCCGACCAGCTTGCGAAAGGCATCTGGCAGATCACGACGGACTGGACGTGCGATGACACGTCCTACGAACTCATCGCCTCCCGAACGTTATAATTCCCATGCTTGAACTACTCGGCGGATTCGCCCTTGGCCTGGCCGGCAGCCTGCATTGCGCGGGCATGTGCGGCCCGATTGCCATTGCGCTGCCAAATAACCGTTCCTCCTGGCCGCGCCATATTACGGAAAAAATGACCTATCAGTTCGGCCGAGTAATTACTTACACCACGCTCGGCGCGATCGTTGGCCTGGGAGGGAGCGCCATTTCACTTTTCGGGTATGGACAACTGCTTTCGATCCTCTCCGGCGCGATGATGATTGCCGTGTTACTGCTACAATTATTGTGGCGCAGAGAACTTATCGCTGGGCGTCAAATCGAACGTATCGTCGCGCCCCTGAAGCATCGACTTTCCAAATTACTCGCGAAGCACGGAACGCTTGCGCATTTAGGGATTGGGCTGCTCAATGGATTGCTACCATGCGGTCTTGTAACGGCTGCGCTCGTCGGCGCGGTGGGATTTGGTTCTCTTAGCAGCAGCGCGGTCTTTATGTTCGGTTTTGGGTTGGGAACGATGCCTGTTATGAGTGCAATCGCTATTGGCAGCGGGCGGCTTTCTTGTATCACCAAACAACGACTCCGGTTCGCTTCGCCGGCCATTGGATTTATCGTTGCGGTGCTCTTTCTCTTACGCGGTATGGCACTTGGCATTCCGCATGTGAGTCCCGTTGTTAAACCTCCTGCGAATGCGAACGCTTCGTGCATGGCGCCGACGGTCGAATGCTGTAAGTAAGAGAGAACAGGACCTGGATTCCAGGTATTTGGATGGAGAATCATCGTTTCTCGGACATGAGTTAAAGCTCATGGCTAGCTTACGCCCCTACGCGTTCTTCGTGTTTCACATCGTGTTTTGTAGCCGGAAGTTTGGCATAAAGGGTTGGCTTGGAGATGCCGAGGACGCGAGCGGCTTCCGTACGATTGCCATGAACGGCATCGAGGACACGGCGAATATGCTCGCGCTCGACATCGGCAAGGGAGCGGTCCCAAACATAATGTGCCTGCATATCGCGGTGTTCCGAAGGCTGGGGCAAAACAGATTCCTCGATTACGTCTGACTTTGAGAGCACGACCGCTCGGGTCAGCACATTTTCGAGTTCCCGAACATTCCCGGACCAATCGTGCTTTTGAATTCGAGCCATTGCATCGTCGCTCACTTTGAAGACCTTGGTATGAAGTTCTTCGTTTATCCTCTGAAGTAAATTTTTCACGAGAATAGGAATATCCTCTTTGCGTTCGCGGAGCGGCGGCGCTTTGATCGAAACGACGTTCAGCCGGTAATACAAATCCTCGCGGAATCGGCCCTCTTCCACTTCCTTTAAAAGATCACGGTTCGTGGCCGCGATAATCCGGGCGCTCATCGGGAGTGTTTTTTCGCCTCCCACGCGCTCGAACTCGCGCTCTTGCAACACGCGCAGAAGCTTTACTTGTAGGGTCTGGGAAATTTCGCCAATCTCGTCTAAAAAGATTGTTCCATTACGGGCGAGTTCGAATTTGCCGCGCTTATCATTCGTTGCGCCCGTAAACGAGCCTTTCATGTGGCCGAAGAGCTCGCTTTCAAGGAGCGTTTCGGCAAGCGCCGTACAGTTGACGGCGATAAACGGCTCATCTTTCCAGGGGGAATTAAAATGAATGGCACGCGCGATCAACTCTTTTCCCGTTCCCGACTCGCCTTCGATGAGGACCGTCACTCGCGAGCGCGTGACGCTTCCGATCGTCTTATAAATATCGATCATCTGCTGGCTGCGCCCGACCAAAATATTTTCGAGTTTGTATTCTTCGGCCTCATTCTCACGGAGTAGCCCCAGTTGTTCGGAAAGAGCCTGCTGCTCGATAAGCCGTGAAAGAATTTTTTTCAGCCGTTCAAGATCGATGGGCTTCGTCAGATAATCGTAGGCACCTTGCTGCATCGCTTTCACCGTCGTCGGCATATCGTCCTGCCCCGTCATGAGCAGGATGGTAATATGCGGCGCGAACTCCTGGATTTTCGCCTGCAGTTCAAGGCCGGACATTCCCGGCATGTAAATATCGCTGAGCACAATATCGGGCTGATCGACCTGAACGGCGAGGAGACCTTCGTTCGCATTGGCTGCCGTGGAAACGGCAAAGCCTTCGCGCGTGAGAAAGCGTTCGAGCGTGCGCCGGGCGGTGGCATCGTCATCGACGACCAGAATCCGCTTGTTCGAAAGTGCCATAAGAGTTCCTAAATTAGAGTGGAATTATGCCGGTAATGCGACCGTAAAGATCGTGGAGTATGGAAGTTCCTGGGTAGGCTGCGCGTCGATGATGCCATGATGTTGCCGTACGATTTTCGCGCTTGTTGCGAGTCCAAGGCCGAGACCCTGCGATTTCGTCGTAAAAAACGGACGAAAGAGCCGCTCCCGGATTTCCTCTGAAATTGGGGGCCCGCTATTGGCTACCTCGAACACGAGCACTTTTCCGGAGGAGCTGATCGAGCGCCACGCCGTGCCTTCGCGCGAGCCAGCCGAGACTCGGACGATCTTTCGGTCCCCTTGTTCGGCCGCTTCGATCGCATTCTGTACCAGATTGAGCATCACTTGCTTGAGCTGATCGGGGTCGAAGCGGCCGGTCAGGTGGTCCTGCGCGATCTCGACATGCAGTTCCACATTTCGTTGTTCGGCCTGGAAGACGAGAAGTTCTTCGAGCTCCTCTAAAAATTTGGGAAGCATGACCCGCTCATAATGCAGTTCCACATTGCGCGCATATGTGAGCACATTTTTCACCAATCCTTCGAGTCTTCGCGCTTCGCGGCTGATAAGGTGGATCGATTCGCGCTCTTCCTCCGTCCAGTGGGGCACCGTCTTGGAACTTTCCTCAAGCATGTAGATATTCATGGCGATGCCGTTGAGCGGATTGCGAATTTCATGCACGAGCGTCGCAACGCTCTCGCCGATCGCCGCGAGTTTTTCGCCCTGGATGATCTGCGATTCGAGCCGCTTGCGTTCCGTCAGGTCAATTTCGACGCCTAAATATCCGAGTCGTTCGCCTTCGTCCGAAAAAATGGAGGTGATGGTAAGAAAGCAGGTTTTTTCCGTACCTTGTTTCGTCCGATTAATAATTTCGCCTTTCCACTCTCCGTTTTCGCGGAGCGATTTCCACATGGCCTCGTAAAAGTCTTGCGTCGAATATTGCGATCGGAGAAAGCCGGTCCGCTGCCCGACGGTCTCTTCGCGTGAATAGCCGAACATCCGCACGAAGGCATCGTTGACCATGCGGATGAAGCCTTTGGGATCGGTAAGCAGCATTCCATCGGAAGAATGCTCGAATGCAAAGCGTAGAAGTGCGGGTGTTTGCGGCATGCGGTTTAAAATTGCCAGGCGACGTTCCTGGGCCGGCCCCGTGAATGCGACCGGAATTTCCATGGATGAGCGATCATCCATGAAACATGTATTGCCCGCTTTTGCTCCGCTCATTATATCGCTCGTGAAAAGATCCTTTCCGTCTTAATATGTCCGAGATAGGCATCGAATTGCGCAGCAATGTTCCGAAGGAAGTATCGCCCAAGGGAACTTACATCCACGGAATCGTCACAAAGGTGGCATAGTCCGTCCATTTGGAGGGGTTCGAGGCACGCCAAAGCCTCTACAAAATAAGAATCGAAGGAAATACCGAAGAGCCGCTCGACATCTCGTTTGTCTACCTTTAAATTGCACATGAGTTGCATAATGACGTACTCTCTTACGGCATCGTCATCGGTGAGCCGATAGCCTTTCGCAATGGGCAGACGGTCCTCCTGGATCCTGCGGTAGTAATGCGGTATTTCTTTTTCATTTTGGGCGAAGGCATTTTCAACGCGTCCGATGGCCGAGATGCCGAAGGCAAGCAGGTCTTTGCCGCCGTGGGTGGAATATCCCTGGAAATTACGGTGCAAGGTGCCTTCCCGCCGCGCCGTAATGAGCGAATCGTTCGGCTGTGCAAAATGGTCCATGCCAAGATAGTCATAGCCTGCCGACGATAGCTCCTGGATCGTGAGTTCGAGCAGCGCCAGCTTGGTGGATACGCTCGGAAGCGTTTCGATTTCGATTAGATTTTGGTGCGGCTTGATCCAGGGAACATAGGCAAAGTTATACGCGGCGATGCGGTCGGGCGCAATTTCGCGAATGATCCCGAGCGTTTCGCCAAAGCTCGCAGTCGTTTGAAATGGAAGCCCATAGATCAGGTCGAGGTTGATGCTCATGCCAGCCTGGCGGCACCATGCAATCGCTTGTTCGGTCACGCTTTGGGGCTGTATGCGATTGATGGCAATCTGCACTTCTTCCGTAAAGTCCTGCACACCGATGGAGGCACGGTTAAAGCCGATACTATTCAGTGCTTGAATATGCTCGAGGGTGAGTCCGCGCGGATCGATCTCGATGGAAAGTTCTGCATCGTCGGAAAAGGTAAAGGTTTGCCGTATATGCTCTCCGAGCATAATAATTTCCCACGGCGTCAGGTGCGTGGGGCTACCGCCGCCCCAGTGCATTTGCACTACGGTGACATCCCGCTCCATATGTTCACGCGTCATTGTAATTTCGCGCTTCAAATATTCCAGATATTCTGCGATCTTCGAGCGGTTATTCGAGACGATCATCGTACAGCCGCAAAAGTAACAGAGCGTATCGCAAAACGGAAGATGGACATACAGTGAAATTTCGGGCGGGGAAGTCTGATTCGCGCTATCTTCGGATAGGTACGAAAGCCGGTCGAGATAGCAACTGCTCTCGAATGCATTCGAAAATTGCGTGGCCGGTGGATAGCTCGTATAGCGCGGTGCGGGTACGTCATACTTTACGAGTAATGGCAATAGGGCTTTCTGTCGAGGCATTTCGACGAGCGGGCGGTCGGGCGTGAGCCGTTCACTCCGTTTTCGAGGCTTGAGGGATGACCGATTATCCCGGATGACGTCTTCCATAAATATTTTTATGCGTTGCTGAAGGCTGTTTTTCGTAAAGTAGGCATTCCCGTCCGTTCATCAAAGGACTCTTCGAGTGCCTGCGCTCGCGGAAAGAGCATATTGTTCTCTAAATGAACATGTTGATGGAGATCGTTCGAAAATGCTTCGATCCCAGCGATGACAGCGCGCATCATCGGGTACGCATTGTTGGGAATTGTATATCCGTCCAACAGCGCGCGGATTTTCGCAAAGATCTGCGCTACTTCCTCGTGCTCCTGTTTCATACGCAAGACCGGGCCTTCAATAGTAAGGAACGGCGCCATGGGCCGGCGTCTGGAAAATTCTCGCGCGGATGCCAGCGATTTGATATAGGGAAAAAGGATCATCTCCTCCTTGCGCATGTGCTGCTCGATTTCGTGCGTTGCGCGCTGGAAGAGAAACTGTACCAGCTTGAAGTGGGGAAAACGGTCCCCATGTTCGAGGCTCACTTTGACGAGTTGATCGAGCAGGACGGGAATCGTGGCGCGGCAATAACGATGGTGATTTTCAACGATATATTCGATAAGGAACTCCTCGTCCCACAAATCGCCGTGGAGGAAACTATAGGGGTGTGAACCGCGCATCGTTTCAATATCCTGCAGCACAATAGCAATGTCAATTCCTTTTCTTCCACAGGCCGATTCGAGCGATTCCTCGCCGTGACAGCAATAATCGATGCCGTAACGCTCGAAGACATGCGCCAGTGCGCTTTCTGCGAGTACCAAATCTTTTAAAGGCTTCGAGTTCATGGTCGTAATAATTTCAAACGATCGTTCGGTCCATATTCTTAAAATTTGACGGTCAGTAAAGATGCTTTACTCCCGTCCGCGACTCGCACCAGGAAAACAATTAAAAATCAGCTAATTTGGCGAGTTTTGGGTGATTTTACGGATTGAACTTTTTCTCGCTATAAATAGGGAAAAAGCCGTGCCGCCGTGCGGTAAGGGAAAGAGAGAAGGAAGTGTTAAAAAAAGGGCAACTCGATGATTGCTCACGAGCTGCCCTTTGTCGCCTTTTTCTTGTCGTCTATATTAGGGAGGACCGCGCACTGTTGGTGCGCTGCGCACTTACGTGCGCTTTGTCATCGGAATGCAATTCACTCTCTATATTTCCCTTTTTACAATGATCGTAAAAGTCTATTAAAAGTTATGTGCCAACTCTTCTTTATCTCGATTTCTGGTAGAGGGACCTTTGAAATTCCAGCAGCCCCTACCTGTCATTCCTGCGAATGCGAGAATTCAAAATTTTGCCTAAAACGAGTACTTTTTCGGACTTTTCCAGACATTGGATTTCCACTTTCGCGGGAATGACCTATAGGCATTGATAAAATTCCAAGGTGAGCCACTACCCGATTTTTAATACATTCTATCCTCCATTCGGGCGTTCTGAAGTAAAATATTTATACGAAGGGCAAAATAATCTTACGGTTTGAAAATGGGTGGAAACGCGCAGAGCGTGCTTAGTGTGGAGTGCTCCTCGTGCAAGGGCCTTTCGGTGGCGAGCAATTCCGAAAGTGTTTCATCGTGGAGGGCAACATTCTTTGTCCAACTTATTTTTTTGATACTGAACGGCGGCATGTCGTATTTTTGTTGAATTGGAACAGCTAACGTTGCGCACTTCGATTCTCGTCATATGTCTTGTGCTGCTCTCCGTGAATGGTTCGACTTCGAACGCATTCGCGCAGTATGGCGCTGCTTTCGATTCGCCGCGATCGTTCGCGCTGGGCCGCGCCGCGATTTCCGACCCGGGCGATGAATGGTCGTCCAATGCCGCGGTTCGGGCCGACACCTCATCGCATGTGCGCGTATTGCTTTCCCCCGATCCCATCCTGGCGGGAAGTTTATCTGCCGGCGTGAGTGGCGATATCCCGATCGATGCGAGTATGACGCTGGGAGCTGCGTTCAGCAATTACCAATATGGCGATGTCTTTTCCTGGCAATCGTACAACCTGCAAACATCGAAGACATTCTCAGTGAGCGGCCATGGAGATCAGGCCCGCTATGCATCGGCCGGGTTGAGACTCCGATATGTACAACAGAAGTATATCACGGACGGAAATCTCTATATTCCCTCTGATGATCTTACCGCCGATCTCGGTGCAACATTCGATTTGATCGCCGGCGATCAGTTTCCACAACTCAGCGCGGGAGTTGCCGTGACGCACCTTCTCTCGCTCTCCTACAATCAGAGTATCCCGATCGAGGACCGCGCGGCATGGATTGGCCTGACCTACCGGCCACTCGACGATCTTACGTTCGACGCCGCGCTGGAATCTCCAACCGGATCGCCGGCGGTGTTTCATTTTGGCGCTGAGTATGCTTTTGACGCAAATCTTTTCATTCGTGCTGGCGATATTACCGGCATTGGCGATATTTCCGCCGGAATTGGCGTGAGGACCGGAAGCCTCATCGCCGATTTCGCGGCCGTTCGGCATTCTATACTTGGCACGACCGTCAGTTTTGGAATCGCATTTGTTTTGTGAAGTCATCGTTTTTTGTTGGTTTCGGTCTTCTTCTCATTATTGCCTCCCGTACCGAGGCTCAGCCCGTGCTCGATTCTACGCAGCATCGGAAGATGGTCCGTTCTCCCGATTCCTCGGAGGACCAGGTGGCTCGCCACATTCTTGATGATCCCGGTCTCCCGAATTTAGACCCGGGCGAGACCTTCGAATATCTCGATGGCCTTCCTGCCGTCGCTGCGGTGGGTCTCACCTTACTCCACGCGAATCCAGAAGTAACCTGGACCGAAGCCCATGCTGCGATCCGAGCACATCGTGCCATATCCTCAAAGGTGGCCGTGCCGCCTGCGAAATTCTCGCTCCGAAGCCGCGAGACCGAGCCACTGGAAGCGGAGTCGGAGCAAGGTTATACCACGGGAGCGTATTTAGGTCCGCCCATCGGATTTCTTAATCAAATCCGCGCTTCCTCTCCGGCGCTGGAGGTAGCCGGAGAAGAAGAGAAGCAATCATGGGAACCAAGTTTCACCGAGCACCTCGGCGGATTTGTGATGACTCGAAGCTCCATCGCGATTTCGAATTCTTTCGGCATCGTGCAGGCGATCGCGGGCGATTACCGGCTTGCATTCGGTAATGGGATTCTCTTTGGCGGCGGGGTGGGGCGTTCGGAAGCACGGGCAGCCGCGGGCGCGGTCGAGCAGCGATCGTTTGGAATGCGAGGCTCGCTTTTTAACTCTTCAAAAAGCCTTCGCGGCGGCGCCGCGGAAATCAATGCGGGACCGGGGAGGCTTTTCGTTTTCGCATCCGATCGCGCTGTCGACGCGAGCGTGGTGAACGATACGATCCGAACGATATACTCCTCCGGCATTCATCGCACGCAAAGCGAACTTGCCCTTGCGAATGCCGCGACCATACGAGTAATCGGAGCCCGAGCAGAAATTGCTACTGCGGATACCGCCAGCTTTTACCTGAAGGGCGGCACGACGGCCTATACGCTTCAATACGACCATCCATTTGCCGGCACCTCGAATGTTCCATTCTTGGGGACGCATCTCGGCATGGCCGGCATCGACGCACTTGCGATTGGCGCTACATGGTCTGCATCCGCAGAGGCTGCGTTTTCGGTCAACGATACCGTACACCGAAGCGCGCTGCTTCTTACCAGCGTTTTCGCTCCCGCAGCCAATTTTTCTTTTTCATTGCTTTATCGTCACCTTCCCGAGGGATTTAATTCGCCATTCGGAGAAGTCTCGGGGGTAGGCGCATCCGGAATTTCGAATCTCGATGGATATTACTTTGGTATTGAACTCGAGCCGATTGAAAATCGGCTGCGTCTCAATGGGTACGTGAAAATGGAGGATGAGATCGTTCCAAAGGGTGATCTCTTTGGGAAGCAAAAGCACGATTACCTGGCCGCCGTGAATTTTTATGCGTCGAAAGGGTTCGATCTTAGCGCCACCGTGCGGGATGAACAGAATGCAACCGTGCAGTCCGACAGCAGCCGAACGGGTTACGCTACCGTTCAGGGCGAGACCATGCATACGCGGCTCGAAGCTTCCTACCGTTCCGATGGAGGGGCTGTCTTTCGAACGAGATTCGAGCAGGTTCGCTATCTGCTCACAAATGTGGAGCATGGATGGTCCGCTTCCGAAGAAGTGCGCGTGCCCGCCCCCGCCCTTCGCACGGAGCTAACAATTTCGACTGTCCGATTCCAGACGGTTTCTTCCAACTCCGCGATGTGGCTCTATGAATCGGGGACGCCGGGCACGGCCGCGATCAACGCGCTGGATGGTTTAGGCTGGAGACTCGCGCTCCGAGCGTCTGTTCACGCGCTTCGGTCGCTGGAATGCTCGCTCTATCTTGCCGGCACGATCTACGATGAGCCCCACACCTTTGGCAGCGGCCTTACGGCGCATACCGGAACATCGGATTTTACCGCAGCGGTGCAAATCGATGTTAGATTGTAACGTTGTTCATTCGCCTTGCGGCCGTAATTCGAATCGCTTCCAATTCGGATTACGATCGGTGAGAGAGATGCGCACCAGCGCGCCGGTTTGGTAGAGTGGAAGCATGTCCTTGTAATGATCGCCGAAGATGGCTTCGGAGTTGCCGGTAGGGAGCACACCGAAAAGGACCGGCTCCTTCAGATCGGTAACCATTCGCATCGAAGGGCCGATCTGCATTTCATACGGGTTCCAAAGGTAATAGGTGCCCTGCAGAACCGTTGTCGGGCCACCCGGCATGGCACCGGCGTTCACATCGACCAAGCGAGCAATGAGCTTGCTGGCTTTATCGAACGGATGCCGGAACGTAAGCGTATGCAACCGTCCCCATTGCCAGGTGCGAAGATCGCGCCCCAGCGTGAGCGCGAGAATTCGAAGCGATTCTCGAAACGATATTTGAAGAATAGCGTCGCGCCGGTTATTTTCGGTACTTGTTCGGAATCCTCCGCTCGTGCTCGAAGCGTGCCACCAGATGTTAGCGGTATCCGGCAAAATGTTCGCGAGTGTTTGAAGCGGGATATTATCCAAATAAATAAATTCGCTGTACCGCTCGGAGCCGAGCGCGTCGCGGAAGGTATTAAAGAGGAGCCGATTCAGGAACACAGAATAGATCGCCGGCGCGATTTCTTCGGGCCGCATTCCGCCGTCCCAATTTCGAAGATAGGTCAGCACTTGGTCCGTGAACGGATCGATCTTCGCGGGCTTCATCGTATCTTCCGGCGGCCGGTGCTCGGCAAGCCACAAGGAGTCATTGCTGCGAACGAGCTTCATCGCGCTATCGCTGATTGTCGTATGATGCTCGAGAGAATCTTCTTTCCAAAAGAGCCGCATGGAATCGAGTCGAAACGCCGAGGTCCGATCCGGCGCGATGCTGGGTGGATTGGGATTCGGGTATAAGGCGAGAAGATAGGGGAGGACGCGGCGAAGATCGTAGGAGCTTACAATATCTGTTTGAATGCTTTGAACGGCAGCAGCATCGAGTTTTGCCGGGTTCGTTTGGAGCCGCTCGCTTATCCGGTCGGCCCGCGAGGATGGTTCCCAATCCAATCCGAACGAAATGGGTCCGTGGGTGGATGCCGCCGTCGCACCGGTGATGCCGGGTGGATTATTCGCAGAGACGATATATCCGCGTGTCGGATTCGAGACTCCCGGGAGATCGCGCATATAAATAAAACCTTGCCACACATCGGCGGGATTCGATCCATCGCGCGGCAGAAGCAACCGCTCGTCGCTGCCCATGCGCCGAGGCAGGCGTCCGATGAATTGATACGTAATGTTTCCTTTGGTATCGGCCAGGCAAAGGTTGAGGCATGGGGCAGCGAATCCACTCATGCCGTTCCGCGCTTCGGTTGCCGTTGTTGCTCGTGGAAGTTCGAGCCATCCGGCCAGTTCGTCCGTGAGTGCATAAGCACCGTTCCACATCAATGCGACGGGGCGTGAGGGCCGGTTAAACAGGGATGTTGTTGGAATGCCACCCGCGCGCTCATCGCCATGGAACGATCGGCCAAGCGAATCGGGATGCATTCCGGTCATAACCGGCCCCTGGTTCGTCATGCGAATTTCGAACAGGACGATACGCAAGGGATCGATCGTGGAATTATCGCTGGCTCGAGCGGTATCGCGGACGCGAATGGTGTCGTGAATAATATCGAATTTACGTGCGGTGCCGTTGGGAAGGATATACTTCGTGCCGGTCGAATCGAGTTTTTCCACGAAGTAATCGCATTCGTCGGCCATGCCGCTTGTAATGCCCCATGCAAGATCGGGCGAGCGGCCCGAAAGAATAACGGGTAGTCCCGGAATAAGAAATCCTGCGACGTTAAGACCGTCATCGCTTGTGAGATGGGCGAGATACCATCGCGAGGGAGAGCCAAGCTGCAAGTGCGTATCGTTTTCGAGCAGCGCCGAGCCACTGGCACTTCGAGACGGAGCAACGGCGAACGTATTCGAGCCTCCGCCCAGGAACGTGCCTATGGCGCTATCGAACGCGGAGCCGGCTTTGAAAATAGCTGCGTATTGCGACTGCGCAATGCCAAGCATTCCCGTACGAGGAGCGGGTTTTGGCGCATGGGGTTGCGGCGGCTTCGTCGAAGGCTGCGGTTGCGGTTTAGATGGTTTCGATTGCGTCGGTTTCGTTGGAGGCTTCGGCGACCGGTTTGGGTTTGCGAGGCCGCTGTTCGCGGACTTCGGAAGCGATTGATCGGTCGCAGCGCGGGTCGCTTTGGAACTTTCGTGGGCAGCCGTTGCCGGAAGCGCCTGCGGAGTCACAAGATAATTCGAAACGAACATGTTCGGATTCGCTCCTCCGAGCACGGTCGCGCCATCCGCGGGATAGAACGGAAAAAGCGAATGGAGACGGGCGCTATCGAGCGCGAGCGAAAAATCGCTATAGGCGGCATCGGTCAGCGCGGAAAAATTCATTTCCCAGGCCATCAACCGGCCAATGACCAAACAATCCTGCGGTCGCCAATCTTCCGGCGCGAGCCCAAGCGCGTCAAACTCGAAACCCAAATGCGTGCGATGATCGTGAAGATACCCATTGATGCCCGCGCAATACGCCTTAAGGACTTCGCGCGTATGCGCGCCGGCCATGCGCCACATCTGGTCCGCGATGCGCGAGAAGCCGATCGTTCGCGCCCACTCGTCGAGCGAGAGCGATTGCGTTCCAAAAAGCTCCGACATCCTTCCTGCGCCAAGCCGGCGCTCCAACTCCATTTGAAACAGCCGGTCCTGCGCTTCGGCGTAGCCTAAGCCGAAATAGGCGTCGCGCTCGGTCGCGGCATGGATGTGGGGAATGGCATACTCATCGCGATCGATATCGAGCGTCGCGCCAAGACCCGCGACCGTGGCGGACCCGCTGTAACGCGGGACCGTGCCCGACATAAAATGGACGCCAAGCACTAAGAGCCCGACCACGAGCAGGAAAATCAAATACCCAAAACCAAGCGCAAAACGTGGAAACATAATGTGCAATACATAACGAGATTTGGGCCGGAGTCGTTACTTATTAGGTGCCAATAGGCGTGAACTTCTGCGAACACGATCTGATCGGAAGTTGGGATTCTTTTGATTCCGAGAGGCTGTTGTCCTTAAAAAGGTATACTATGAACGGAGTTGAAATTGCCGAATCCGAGCACAAGCTGGTGCTCATTCTCGATAAGGATGTGCTTCCAAAAGAAGAGATTGAACACACCCGAAGCCATTTCGAACAGCGTGATTCCTCGCCTGTTGGCTACGTTAGCGATGAAGAACAAGCCGATCTCGAAGCGATCCTCAATGCGATGACCGACGAGGACAAGGAAATTGTGAGAACCATCTACATCGAGGACGATGGGAAAAGAAATTAAGGTCGATCTCGGTCGGTCGGCCGATAAATTTCTGAAGCGTCATCCCAATCAAATTCATGAGGAAGAGTTGAAAGAGCAAATTCGAAAGGCAGTTCGAAAGCTCACACACGAAGAGATCAACAACTCCGATGTCCGTGAGTTGAAAGGACCCTTGAAAGGCTACTACCGCCTTCGCATTGGCGATATTCGCATTATGTTTAAGTACGAGGGAACGGATGTGAGAATCGTGAGAGTGTACGAACTCGATTTTCGTGGTAATATCTATTTGTGAGCTTCTATCCCTCGCGGCACCATCCAGCCGAAACCTCCAAGTGCGCTATGTCAAAAAAGCCGGCACGGCATGGTTACCAATCGCCCCGCGAACCATTCCGATAAGCGCGAACAGAATTTTCAGCCTGACGGCGAAATGTTGTGGGCGGGAAATATTCTGGCCCGCATCTTGACCCTCTCCTAACCATCACGCATTACTGTACACTCATTAAGACAATGAATCTCGCGCTAATTCCTTTTCGAGCCGGAGTTTCCTGAGGCCGTGAAGAGCGTCTATCGCACGCGCCGCTAAACTCTTCTCGGAATTCACCGACCATCTCTCCGGCGGCATGCATGAACAATCATGCACTGTTCTTCACTTTTTTTTCAACTTAACTAACACGACAGAGGTCATTATGAAGACCAACAGGATTCTTATTGCCATTTGTTTACCCATCACGCTTGCCGCGTGCGCAACCGATCACTCGCAGGATGGCCTGACTCCCATTTCGCGATGGGCGCTCGGACTTCAAGCGCGCTTGCACACACCGCAATGGAACGAACCGAGCGATTCCCTCGAAAAAATTGCGGACGAATGGGATACGATTGTCAAGCATGATATGATGATTGCGTGGCATTACGTCACACGTCCGGATTTGATCCCCGATAGTACGGCGATTCAGTTTACCGCGGAATATGTCGCGTCCGATAGTTTGCCGAACATATTTACTCGGCATATTGCACGGCTCGACACCACCGAGAACGAAGAGGAGAACTATATGATCGACCAGAGGCGGATCTATTCGACGAACCCCAATGCCATCCACAACGTACCGATTTCACAAAAAGCGGCCGGCTGGCATCGCGCGGAAATCGAAGCATTGCGAACCGCGCTCTCTCTTCAACACCAGGTGCGTTCCATCGTAGCTACGGAACCCAATTATTTCGGATACCGAGATGGCGCACAGGTCTCAATCCCAACGGGACGGAATGTGAGTAGCCGGTGACATGCGTCACCGGAACGCGATTCGCGCGGCGAGTACCTATTGCGGCTATGGAATCGGTCGCGAGCGCTCCCGCTCGGTGAGCGGATTATGGGCGAGGATTTCGTCCTTAATTCTTAGGAGATATTCTTTGGCGGCGTCGTATTCGTTTGGAATGATTCCATCGAGGATCGCTTCTTCGATCGCAGTCTTGAGGATGCCGACGGTCTTCGAAGGAGGAAGGCCGCAGATGGTCATGATCTCTTCGCCGCGAACGGGCGATTGGAAGGCGCGCATTTGGTCCTTCTCTTCGACTTCCGCCATCTTTTGAGCGACCACATCGTAATTGCGTTGGTAGCGGGTGGCGAGCTTCGGATTTTTCGAAGTTATATCGGCGCGGCACAGGGTAAGAAGATCGTCGGAATCTTCGCCAGCTTCGAAGAGCAATCGGCGGACGGCAGAGTCGGTCACGCCTTCATCGACCAATCCCATTGGCCGCATGTGGAGCCTGACGAGTTTGGAAACGCGGTGCGCGGCCTCGACGGGTAGCTTCATACGGCGGAATATTTTTTCAACCCAGCGAGCGCCAAGGACATCGTGGCCATAAAACGTCCAGCCGATGCCTTTCCGGAATTGCTTGGTGCGTGGTTTGGCAATATCGTGCATCAGCGCGGCGAAGCGGAGCCAGACATCTTCCGTCATCGCTGCCATATTATCGACAACTTGCAGCGTATGTTTGAACACATCCTTGTGCGCATATTCCTGCTCACCCACGGTGCGAAGTTCCGCGCCGCCCAATTCTTCGACTTCGGGGAAAACGAACTGGAGCAGGCCGGTAGTCGATAAAATGTTCAGGCCAAGGGAAGGCTTCGGCGCTTGCATGATTTTCAGGAATTCATCGGTGATTCGCTCCTGGGTGATAATTCGAATGCGCTCGGCCATGTTTCGCATGGCGTCCAGCGCATAGCCATCGACCCGAAAATCGAGCTGTGCGGCGAAACGGGCGGCGCGCATCATACGAAGTGGGTCATCGGAAAATGTTTGTTCGGGATCGAGCGGTGTGCGTAGAAGGTGACGCTGTAAATCTTCAATTCCGCCGAAACGGTCGTTCATTTCGCCAAAACGAGTGGCATTCAATGAGACGGCAAGCGCGTTGATTGTAAAATCGCGGCGGGCGAGATCGTCTTCAAGCGTGCCTGATTCGGTGATCGGATTGCGGCTTCCTTTGCGGTAGGATTCTTTTCGAGCTCCGACGATTTCAATCGTATGGTCGCCGATTTGGAGCGCCGCGGTACGAAATTGCTCATAGACGGCGAGCCGGGCTCCTTCGAATTCATTGGCGAGGAGTGAGGCAAAGCCAACGCCATCGCCAATGACGGTGAGGTCGATATCTTTCCGCGGATGACCGATCGTCCGGGGGCGCTGGAGCAGCTCGTCGCGTACATATCCGCCGACGACATACGCTTCCATTTTCGCTTCATCGGCAACGGCGCCAATAGCGAAGAGAATCGGATCGGAGATCGGAAACTTCACGAAGAATAACGGATTACGAATAACGAATTACGGAAGCAGGAGTATTTGAAGCGCTAAAACAAGCATAGCCTAACCCGTGCCCTTTCAGAAATCTTACAGCGCGCGCAACGATTTTGCGCCATTGTTAATTCTTCATTCCACCAAATTCCTAATTCCTAATTAATTTTTCCCGTTGGAGCGAAAACTCGTCAAGCGCGGTCTGAACCGCATTATTCTTCTGCCCATCGCGCTGAGCGCGGTTTATGCGGCCGTACTGGTCTGGCAGCTCGATCGAATGCTGGATTCCAATGCCTGGGTCCGCCATTCGTCCGATATCCTCACGCTTTCGAGTAGAATCGAGCGCCGCATTCAGTTTCAAAATAGCGCTTTGCGAGGCTATCTCATCGAGCCGGAGCCTATTTTTCTCGAACAGTTTCACAGCGAGGAGAAGACGGTCGATTCGCTTTTTCAGTCGCTGCACATATTGTCCCTCGATAACCACCCTCAAACCGAGCGGCTCGATTCGATCATGCAGCTCTATTGGATTTGGCAGGCCTCGGCGCGGCATTCGCTTGCCGAAGCCGCCCCGCCGAGCATGATGGCCTTCGCGACGCCGGCGATGGATTCCACGCTGCTCTACCAGACGACGGTCGCAGCATTAATGCGCGCCAAGTTCGAGCTCTTTAATGAGGAGGAATCCAATCTGTATGCGATTCGCACACGGAAATTCCGGTATGGGACGGAATTTCTGATTGCGATTATTGCTTCGGCAAGCATTCTGGTTGGGATCATAGTGGGCCTGAATGCTCGGCGCCAGACAAAACGCTTTGTCGATCGCTTCAGTGAAGCGATCGATGAGACAAGCCGCAACCGCGATTTACTCGAGACAACCCTGCTCTCCATCGACGATGCGATTATTGTAACGCAACCCGACGAGAGGATCATTCTAATGAATGGGCGCGCGGAGGAGTTGACGGGCTGGATGAAGAACGCTGCTCTGGGGCATCGTATCCAAGATGTTTTTCACGTTGTCAGCGAAACGGATGGTTCACCCGTGGAAAGCCCGGTGCCCGCCGTCTTGCGCGAGCGTGCGCAGTTCCAGCCGAATGGAATGTTGCGGTTGCTTTCTCGCCTGGGAGTCGATTACCCTATTGAACTGACGGCCGCGCCCGTCCATGGCGCTCACAAAGAGATTGCGGCGATCGTGATCGTCTTCCGCGATATTTCGGAGCTTCGGGAGAACCAGCGGCAGACCGAATTACGGGAGCAGGAATCCCGCGCGCTCATCGAAAACAATCCCGATGTCATCATTCGTTATTCGAGCGATCTCACGGTCCTCTATGCCAATCCTGCGATCGAGCAGGTGCTCGGGGTAAACCCGCAGGCACTGATTGGCCGGCATTTCAAAGATATTGGAATTCGCGAGGAAGTGTACGGTCTGTGGGAAGATTCCGTGCGAGAAGTATTCGAAACCGGTCGCGGCGGTTTGACGGAAGTAGAATACCGGACCGTACGGGGTCTTCGGTCCTACCACATTCGACTTGTGCCCGAAGGTATGGAACATCCGGACGAGCGCGAAAGGAATATTCGGTCGGTCATATCCATTGCCCGAGACGTCACGGATTTAAAACAGGTCGAACAGCGGCTTCGCGAAAGCGAGCAACGCTTCCGCAGCTTTGTCGAAAGCAGCCCCGATGCATTCTTTATGCTGCGGGGCCTGCGCGAAAATGGCAAGGGCAGCGAGGGAAAGTTTGTAGATTTTGCTATTGAATATATGAATGAACCTGCTCACATTCTCCTTCCCGTTCCGGCTGGCGACATTCTTGGACGGCGGATTGGCGATCTCATATCCGGACCCGAAGGCGCCGATCGGATAAAAAAATATGCCGCGATACTCGAGACCGGCGTCGCCGTTCGCGAAGAACAATCGAACGATCGGCTTCCTGGCGGGGGAGTGCGCTGGTTTCAATCCCAATATATTCCGATCGGAGACAACCTCGCTATCCTCGTCTCGGAGATCACTTCCCGGAAACAGACCATTGGTGCTCTCGAACGTTCGGAGGAACGCTACCGGCACCTGGTCGAGCATGCTTCGGAAGCCATTTTTAGTACGGATCGCGAAGGACGTTTCACGTATGCCAATCCCTATGTTCGAGAACTCGGTGGCTACGGGGATGAGGATATAACGAAATATCTATTCACCGACCTGCTGGCAGCCGAGGACCGGGAGCGAGTAAAACGCCATTTCTTCCGGCAGTTTCTTTCCCGCGCGCCGTATTCATATATCGAGGCGCCGTTTAAATCGCGCGAAGGAAATGAGATATGGCTTGCAATTAAAGCTTCGATCGAGATGCATGGCGAGGAAGTCATAGGCTTCGATTGTATCGCAACGGATATTACGAAACGTAAGTGGATCGAATCCGAGCTTCGAGAAACGAAAAGCCATGAAGCAAAGCGGATTCGAGATGAGACGGAGGGTCTTCGCGAAAAACTACGGCAAGCGGAACACGCCCTTGCCGAACGGAATAATCGGCCCGTGGCGTAGGCTCGCGGTTAACCTTTCTTTTTTAGCGAGGCGATGAGATCGACGAGTTCTTTTTCCGTTTCTTGCTCGTCGCCGGCTGTATAGCCTATATGCTTGCGATACACCGAGCCATCCGGCATCAGGATGAGGCTATAGGGGAGCGATTCCATGGAGAAAATATCGCGCGCGATTTCGCCATCGGGATCGAGCAACACCGGAAAATCGAGACGCTGCGTCGCGACGTACGCGCGGACTTTTGCAACGGAACGGACTTGATCGGTATTGATGGCGACCATGTGAACGCCTTCGGCGTTGAAGCGATCGGTCAGCGTTTTAAATGCTTTCATCTCCTGCTTGCAGGGTTCGCACCACAAGGCCCAGAAGTTCACCAGCAGCGGACCTTTGCCAAGAAAATCCTTGAAGTTTATTTCGTCGCCAGTAACGGTCTTGACATTGAATTTTAAGTTATCCTGAATACGGACGCTATCTGCTGGCGTCTGCGCGGAGAGTAGGGCCGGTAAGGCCGTGAGTAAAAGAGTAAAAAATAATCGTGCTTGCTTCATCTTGTAAAGACTTAATCTCTAGATTCTCTAATTCTATCGTGCTAGGGAAAGTTCAATTCTTCGGTATTCGCGGATAATCGGTCATCCCGACGAATGATCGGTCATCCGCAGCGGATGATGGATCATCCGCAACGGATGATCGGTCATCCGCGAGTTTGCCGTTCTTCTACCCTTCGTTTCACCGAAAAAACAAGCCTGACCGCAAGGAAGGAGAACCAACCGACGATCCAAAACGCCAGAATATAGCCCCGCCGTAAAAATCCGACAACAAGGAGCGTGACAAAGAACAATACAATGGTTTTCAGGGGAACATGGCTCAGTTTTTCCCGCATTGTCCGAGGTGCTTCGGGGACGTGCCCATTCGAATGAAGTTTACCAGGCAGATGCTCACCCGTAGATGATTGCTCATTCGTGGAGAGTTTTTCTCGTTCGAATATTCCCGTACCAGGGATTCCGGCATTAAGATAAGTCCCGCGCTTGCCAACGTTCACGTTGAAGCCTCGCGGACCGAGCGTGGTGCTAACGCCGCTTTTGGAAAGATTCAGGCGAACCCCCGGTAAAATATTGATGTACTTTCGAAAGCGAATTCCCATAGATGAATATACGAAGCGCGAATTGGCGGTTGCAACAGAAGCGAGAGGGGAAATGCTCCGAACCTAATTTCTATTAAGCGGGAAATTGTAGAGAATGCCACTTACAACTCTAACCGTATCAGAGAGGGATGCATTAGGCTTATGGGCGAGGAACGTAAAGGTTCCAGCCATGTTTTTCTTTGTCAAATTGAACTGCGTAATATGTAGTTCGCCGACGTGAATGGAATCCGTCGCATAATCCGACCATACGGTATCCTCAAAAAGTACGTCAGCGGAAGGAGCGCCCAGAGTACGATCTACAGATAGCAAATACCTGCCGGTATCGAAACAATGTTCAACAAAAAATCGAATCCCGCGTCCGGTTATCCTAAGTGACGAATCGAGATCGAACCCGCTCAATTCAAAATTGCTCGGATCGCCAGCCATTAAGCTGTCATGAGCAATGAACGAAGTTCCATTGATCGAATAGGAGATATAGCCATCGCTGAGAAGACTGCCCTGGCCTTCGGTGCTATTTATCTTACAAGCTTGCATCCAGGAAGCCGTAAGAAAAATTGTCGCGATAAACGAGATTTTCATATCCAGATTTTCATACTAATTCGGATAATTTCTCATCCCACCACCGACCCACACGCCTTGCACTTCCTCGCTGCAGCCGGAATTTTTTCGAGGCATTCGGGGCAATCCTTCATCGCGGGTTCTTTTGCTTTCGGCAGCAATGCTTTCGCGATGAGGAACACCACGGTGGCAATGATCAGGAAATCGAGCACGGTGCCTGCGAGGTCGCCATATTTAATGGAGGTTACCGTTATTTTGCCGGCGGCATCCACCGAGCTTTTGAGGACGAATTCCTTCGTGCGCCAGTCGCCGGCCGGGAGGAAGAGGCTTATAATCGGCATGAGAAGATCGGTTACGACTCCTGTTACCAGTTTGCTCGTCGCCGCGCCGATAATGACGCCGATGGCGAGGGCCATGGCATTACTTTTAGTTAGGAACTCTTTAAATTCTTTGAACATCGTATGGTTTTGGACTCTAAGAATTATGCTTTGAAGAAAATTTTCGCGAATTTCAAGATAACGAGTATCGTATATCCATGAGAAATTGGAAACATTTATTGTTAATCGGAAAGTGCCTCCAATCAAAGCTCCCGTTCCCATGTCTGCGCCATGGTCCTTGGCCCAAAGTGGTCGTTGGGCTCCTCGCGAACAAGACGGAATCCGAATTCCTCATACAGATGCCGAGCCGCAAGAAGGACATCATTAGTCCAAAGCGAAATTTTCTCATAACCGGCCGATGCCGCGAATTCGAGGCATTCCTGAATGAGCGTTCTTCCCAGCCCCATGCCGCGCGCTTTTGGCTCGACGAGGAGCAGCCGTAGCTTCGCGGTGTTCTCTCGATCCGGATCCTGTACGAGGAAAATGGAACCGGCGAACTCGCCATCCAATTCCGCGATCCAGCATCGTTCTTTTGCGGGATCATGCTCATTTAAAAATTTTGAAGCCACCTCCCCGACGAGCGCTTCGAACTGTTCATTCCAGCCATATTCCTCCGCATAAAGCACGGCATGGCGATGGATAATCCATCCGATGTCACCAATGCGATGGTTACGAAGGCGGATAGCTTTAGAGTCCATTTCGTTTCGATTCGTCGCTAATAAGTGAGTCAGGAGAAGAATTGTTGTATTTTTGTAGCGTCAATTACATATTACCATGCACAAGAGCTCCATTACGAACCTGATTATTCTTAGCCTTGCCATTTTTATTATTTCCTGCGGCAAATCGCAATCGTCGGCAGAAAATGGGCCGGCTGCCGCTCTACTTGCGACCTATCAGGCGCTCGAAACGCATGATTCGATAGGGTTTATTCAATCGCTCACGTTGGAAAAACAAAATGAGTACGCGATGTATCCCGACCGTATCTCAAAGATATTATCGAGCTGGGATAGCGGCCATGCGGATGTGAAGATCCTCTCGGTCAAACAAACGGACACCACGGCAACCATTTTATACAATCTTAGGGTGACCGGCCCAAAGCCGCGTACCAAGGATTCAATGGTCGCCGATCTCTATTTGGTAAATGGGGAGTGGAAGAACGGATACTAATTTTCTTCACAGTTCCGTGGAAGATTCTGAGTGAAGGGAAGCTCATGCAGTGACCCAATCTGGATACAATCGGAGCCGCAAATAAGTAAGCACGCGCTTTGCGAGTGCTTCGCATAGTAAGCCTTTAATGTACTATGCGTAAGTCACTTGTTCTTTCCTTCTTTATTCTTCCTGCAGCCTTTCTGTTCTCTTCGTGCGTCGGCCCGGAAGAGCGCGACACTCCCGCGAATGCAATCGTCAAAAGCTACATGGCTTTGAACGACCAGGATTCGGCCACCTTCATGGAGACGCTTGCCCATGACAAGGAGGAGGTTTATGAAGCGATTCCGGCGGCCCAACACGCTTTGTTCGATCGCTGGAAAGGCCAACATGCCGAAGTGAAGGTGCTTTCCGTCAAAGAGGATAATGGCGTGGCCACCGTACTCTACAATCTTACGGTCACCGGCCGGGAACCCTCCGAGCAGGATTCCATTATTGGACGAACCTATCGCGAAGACGCGGGCTGGAAGTACGGCTATTGAGCCACGACAATTATTGAACTACGGGATGCCAGATTAAATATGGCAGCTCGCCATTCCTCGCTTTTCGAGATATTGCTGGTGATATTCCTCGGCGCGCCAGAAATCGGTGGCGGGCACAATCTCCGTTGCAATCGGCCTTCGGTAGCGGCCCGATGCCGCAAGCTCCTTTTTCGATTGTTCGGCCAAGCGCTGCTGTTCCTCCGTATGGTAAAAGATTACGGTGCGGTATTGCGTACCCGTATCGGGGCCCTGGCGGTTCACTTGTGTCGGGTCGTGATTTTCCCAAAAGACCTTTAACAAATCCTGATAGGACACTTCGGATGGATCGTATTCCACCTGAACGACCTCCGCATGGCCGGTCTTATCGGTGCATACGTCCTGATACGTTGGCCGCTCGGTATGGCCGCCTTCATAACCGACATCCGTCTTCTTCACACCGTTGATCTTCCGAAATTCTGCTTCGACGCCCCAGAAACACCCCGCTCCAAAGGTTGCTTTTTCCATAACTCGTTCTACGTTACGATGGAATAATTGTTATCGTTGTTTCGCCATGTTCGAATACGCCAAAAATATTTTGAGTGTTTCCATTCATGTATTCGAAATTCGCGCCGGTGAGCACAGTGGGGATGCCCAGTTCGTCCTCGATTTTCCGTTCTATCTGGTTGAAATCTTCGGACGTGCTCTGCACAAAGTTCTTCAGCTCGAACGGGAATTTAAGCCGCGTCGATTCTCGCCCAATATAAGGAAGATAGACCCTTATTTTCGATGTACTGTCGTCCGCAAGAACGACTTCGACAAGCGAGGAAACGCCTTCGAACATCACCGGCTCAAAAAGGAGCAAAGGGAATGGATGGTCCTTCTCCGATTGAAGCGTAGAATCGGTGAGCACGTTCGCGCCGAGCGTTTTTAGTATTTCAGCGCGCGACATCTTTCGAGAAAGCGCTTTAATTGTAATGTTCTGCATCGCTGCCGGTTTCGCGAGCAGATTCGCCCCGAAAAGCATCAGGGTGAAAATAAGAATTCTACAGGTGCGATTGGTTGCTCGGTTCATACTTTCGCGGTTTGACCAAGAAGAGAACGTCCGAAAGCTTACGTGCGGTTGCACACAATCCGATCATCGGATAAAGAGCGCCACCGTCGCCAACATTCCCGTACTCAGCACCGCCAACAGGACCAGGCATCCGCCGCCGCGGCTAAAAAGTGTATAGAAATATACTATTAAAACAAGCCCTGCAATCACGCCGACGGCAAGGAAAACCACGAGCATATCGAGAGCCGGGTTTGAATGAATAACGGATACTTGCGCCAACTTGACTTGCGATAAAGGAATCGTGTCGCGCGATCCAAGCATGTCTACGCCCTCGATGTAACCGTGCGTAGCATCGTACCAACCCCGATTGGAATTAAAAACGATAAGCTCACCGCCCGTTAATTCCACCTGCTCGATATTGGGATTGGAGGACGGCTGCAATTCCTCACGCGGAACAATCGTAGTGGATTTGGATGAACACGATGCAAACAACCCTAAAAAGAATAATGAGAAAAGACACGTTTTCATAAATTAAAAACCCCGGTGTTGCCACCGGGGTTCTGGAAATATTGCGAATGAAATCAATTACTTCATTTCGACTTTCGCGCCGGCTTCCTCGAGTTTCTTCTTGAGGGCTTCGGCGTCGGCCTTGGAGAGCGCTTCCTTCACGGTCTTCGGCGCGCCATCGACTAAGTCCTTCGCCTCTTTCAGGCCCAGACCCGTCGCTTCGCGCACGGCCTTGATGACATTGATCTTCTGCGCGCCGGCATCCGATAGAATGACGTCGAATTCCGTCTTTTCTTCGGCTGCCGCGGCCGGAGCTGCGCCACCGGCGGCCGGCATCATCCCCATCATCATCGGGGCGGAGGCCGTTACGCCAAATTTCTCTTCGAGCGCTTTCTTGAGATCGGCGGCTTCGCCGAGCGTCAGGGCGCTGATCTGATCTACGATTGCATTAATATCTGCCATGTTGTTTTACGGTTTGTGGATGATCGCTCATCTTGGTTTCGATGATCGCTCATCCGGGTTGTTAAAAGTTGTTGCTGAACTGAAATTGTCTGAACTATGATTTTTGTGATTCGAATGATTACTATGATTAGGTTTTCAGTGTACTGGTCTCCATCATAAAAATCACTTAAATCACATGAATCACAGTTCTGCTTTTTTCTTTTCGATCGCATCCATAAGATAGACGATATCGCGTTGCAGCGCGCCTAAGACATTCACGATGCCCTGCATGGGCGCCGCGAGGCTTCCGACGATGCTTGCCATGACGTCCTTCTTTGTCGGCAGTGCCGCGACTTTCTTCAGATCTTTACCGGGGTAGATCGTACCCTCGAGGTAAGCTATCTTAAGCGATGGCATATCCTCGGCGCCGGGAGCGGCGCGGTTCTTATCGATAAAGTCTTTGAGCACTCGTGCCGGAGCGACCGGATCGTCGAACCCAAAAGCCACGCCCGTCTGATTGACGAGTGCGTTCTTGAGATCGTCGGTGAGACGTCCCGATTCATCGAGCGCGCGGCGGATGAGCGTGTTCTTCGCGACCTTAAAGGTCAGACCGGCATTCCGAAGCTCACGACGCAGACGCGAAGTTTGCTCGACGGTCATCCCCTCGAAATCGGTGAAGTACATGCCCGACGACCGGTCGATGACTTCCTTCAGTTCCGCAACGACTTGCGCTTTTTCTTCGCGTGTCATTGATTTGATTGTTGTTTAAGTATCGGCAGTAAGTTATTGCCATTAATGGGGTTAGAAGCTCTCCAATAATGACCGTTTTGCGAAGCAACGAAAGCCCGTAACAACTTTTGTTGGAACTCTTCGCCGGACAAAACACTGGGAAATTCCCAATATCCGCCCCTGCCAAACAGCGGGCCGTTAACTGGAAATTGAGGGAGATAGTTCACACGCGCGGCAGTGAAGGAAATAAGAGGAACCGCTTATAGGTGCCCATAGGAATGATGAAAGAACATGTCATCCTGAGCAGGGCGCCCTTTGGGCTTCGTTCGACCGAAGGGAGAACGAACGGAGTCGAGGGATCTCTTGCAATTAAACCGCGCGGCTGAACTTCCATAGATCCTTCGACTCCGCAAAACTCCGCTACCGCTCCGTTTTGGCCCAGAGGGCACCCTGCTCAGGATGACTTTCTTCTAAACGAATGAATCAAATTGAGCCACTACCGAATCGCTATTCCGATCTACAATTTCGCGAGATAGGCAATTAAGTCTTCGGAACGGGTGAGCTTCATCTTTTTTCGAATGTTAGCACGGTGGTCCTCGACGGTTCGCTCCGAGAGGCAGGTGAGCCGAGCAATCGCCGCGGACTTGAGATTAACGTGCATCAGCATACATATTTTTATCTCTTGTGGCGTAAGCTCTGGATAAGTCGTCTCTAATTTGGCGCGGAACTCCGGATGCACCGTCGCAAACTGCGCTTCGAACTTGCCGAAGTCGATCATCTCGCACGGCAGCTCTTTCAGCTTCGCGCGCACTTGCTTGATGATGTCCTCCGGCTCGTAGCGGTCGGGCCGCAGCACGATCTTCCGCAAATCCGCCCGGAAATCCGAGAGCAATTCCGTCTGCGCCGCAAGGCTGGAGGCGGTGTTGGCGAGGTCACGTTCTTTGAGGCGGAGGATTTGCTGAGAAATCGCTAAATCTTTCACAGCCAGTTCTTTCTCCTGCCATGCAAGTTTCAGGTCGCGCTCCTTGTTTGCAGTGGCTACGCGGAAGTTGAATGCTTCCACGCGCTTGCGGGTATCGTCGCTGAAGATTTCTTCTTTGAGCGCGTAGTATTTTTCTGTATGCTCTAAAGTCTTCGCGGTATCGCCAAGTTTTTTGTATATGGCGGCAAGCTCTTTAAACGCGTCCGACGCATTCCGCTTTTGGCCTAATCTTTCCGCTAATGCAAGCCCTTCGTCCAAATACTTTATTGCCTCGCCCATGCGATTCTCTTCGGACAGCAGTATGCCGATGTTGATAAGCGTTTCAGTAATCCCCTCATTGCTTTCGATTTCAGCGCGCAACAAGTGCAGAGCACCTTGATAGTAGTCCATTGCTTGCTTGTTCTTACCAATCTTATTCAGAGTGGATCCAATATTTGAGAGCTGAAGGCCGACTCCACGACGGTCGCCAATGTCCTCCGAAAGTTTCAGCGCCCTCTCGAAATACTCGAGGGCTTTTGCGAATTCGGAAAGCTCATGGTACACACACCCAATGCAACTGGTCTGACTCGCCACGCCCACGGTATTACCAAGTTCTTCATCCAGCGCAAGAGCTTTCTGGAGATATTCGAGTGCTTTTGAGTACTCGGAGAGAGAGAGATACAGAATCCCGATACAGCCGGTGTGCCTGGCCACTCCTGCTAAGTTACCAAGTTCTTCATCAAGCGCAAGCGCCTTCTCCAAATTCTCGATGGCTTTCGAATATTCGCCAAGATTCTTGCACACAAGCCCGATGCTTCCGGTGACTCTTGCCACGCCTGCTATGTTACCAAGTTCTTCATCGAGCGCAACCGATTTCTCATAGTATTCGAGTGCTGTTGCATATTCGGAAAGATACGCGAATACATTCCCAAGATTGCCGGTATAGATGGCTACGCCTGGTTTGTTATTGAGTTCGTAACTGATCGCAAGCGCCTTCTCGTATTGTTCGATTGCTTTTGGGTATTGAGAAAGATGGGTATACACATTCCCAATGTTGCCAGTGTCTGCAGCAACACCCGCTTTGTTAGCGAGTACTTCGTGGAGCGCAAATGCCTTCTCGTAATATTCGAGTGCTTTTGCGTACTGGGAAAGATCATCGTATACAGACCCGATGTTCGAAAGGGCTTTCGCTTCGAGTTCTCTTATTCCTGAACTGGGGGCATTCGTTGCCTCGGCAAGAGCCTGTTCTGCAATCGGCAGCGCATCCTTTGCCAGACCGCGACGCCAGAACGATTCCGAAATGACAAGCAATGCGCGGATGTGCAAGGCCTCGCTCGCTGAAGTTTTGTTCTCCGTGAGTTGCTGCATAGCTTCTCGCGCAAGCTTCTCCGCCTTCGCAAAATCGGAGCCGCGCTTGTTTTCTTCTTCCGCCGCGAGGAGGATGGCGTCGAGTTCGTCGTGGGTCATAGCGCAGTTAAAAAATCGGAATGCGTATTAGTGCCGGTGGCAATTGGTGGATTGTCATTCCCGCGAAAGGGGAATCCAGGCCCCGACGTGTCAGACATTCCCGAACCTGGATCCCCGCTTTCGCGGGGATGACGTGTTGGCGCGTATCACAACCCCCCGATTAAAACCGGGGGCTACAAATATGTCGCTCCTAACGGAGCGAATGTTCACTGCCGGCGCCATCTGCATCCGGCATTGAGGGCAGGCGTGGTGGTGATCGTCGAAGCGGAGCTTCCGAATGCCGTAATCTTCTGGAGCGACCAGGGTGATGCAGATATATTCGTAAACATGATCGTTGCATTGGTCGGGTTCCAGGACGGCATGTCCCCGGTGACGCTCTGGGTATAGGGACCCGTGCCGGAGCCGTAGTCTATGTAATAGACGTGCTGCGCACCACCGGTTTCTTGTCCGCCAAACGCGATGGTATTGCCCGAGCGTGCCCATTCGCAATTCTTCGTTTGGGCGAGCGTGCTGAACGTATCGGTTTCGAGCAGCGAGCCACTGGCGCTCAGTACCCAGAGTTTGCACTCACCGCTGGTGCCCGCAATGATCTGCATCGTGCCAATCTTCGAGTCGTCCGGCGACCATGTTGGGCTGCTGAATACCCCGCCGCTCGTTTCGGACGCGATTGTCGTGGCCGAACCGCCCGACTGCGGGACGGTATAAAGCTCCGATGTCGGTCCGGCATGATACGCGGTAAAAGCAAGTGCGCTAGTTGACGTTCCGGAGCACCAGGCGAGACCGTTCATGGTCTCCGAGCCGCCATTGGTATAGATGACGCGGATATTGCTGGCAACGGGCACTCCGCTGGAGTTGACCGTCACGTCGAGCGCCTTGATCGTATCTGCTTCGAGCCACGCGATCGAGCCGCCCGATGGCGACCAACATGCTGCTTTGAGGTTTGCGCAGGCATACGTCGTGCCGCTGATCGAAGCTGGAGCGGTGTAGAGCGTCGTCTGGTGCGAACCGTCGGAGTCCATCACGGCGATGGTCTCGTACTGGTTATGGCTGATGGTCTTACCACCGACATAGACCAATTGCGGATGGGCCGGCGCCGAACCGCCGCCGTGCGAATTGAGCGGCAGTATAGCCTGCGGCCCATTGGCCGAGGATGGATCCGTTTTACAGGAAGAAAGAAGCGAAGCTGCCACAACAACAGTGGTTGCAGCGAGAAGTAGCGTTTTCATTGTCGTTTTTGGTTTTTGTGATTCCGATGTCCCTTTCGGGGGTTGATTGAATTAACGGATGCAAAAATACCGGGTGGTCGGTAAAAAGCGATACGGGGTTTAGTACGGGAATTAAAAAATTACATGTCGAGCCGTAAGGACAGAATATGCGCAGATTCGCAAGAATGCAGTGCTCTGACCCGTAAGCGCCTGCTTCCCGGTGAGGCTCACGGAAGCAGGCGATTCCGTGCGCACAGGAGAGAATTAGAAGATTTCAAAAAAATCTTTCGGAACCCTTGACTTTTGGTTTTGTAGTGCGTATATTCGTTAGGGTCTTTAATAGGCATCCATTTGCTCATTGACAATCGAAATAAGGCATTAATGAATAATTAATGAACGACTTGGCGAGAAGTGGCTTTTCGATAGTTTTCTGATGAATATGAATTGAACAAACACACGGAAGTTGCAACAACTGTCGAAAGAAGATGCTGTTTCTTCAATTGTCGCATAGACAATGCCGGGACATATTTGGAATAATCACCCATTTGTTGTATTTTTGTACATTGGTTCTCAACCCTAACTACAAAGGAGATACACAATGCATCCAATGATGACGATCGATACCGGCAACACCGGATTTATGCTGCTATGCACGAGCTTAGTCATGCTCATGACGCCGGGGCTGGCGTTTTTTTATGGCGGGCTCGTCGGGCGGAAGAATGTGCTGGCGATTATGATCCAGTCCTTCGTTTCGATGGGGTGGACGACGGTGCTGTGGTTCGCGTTCGGTTACTCGTTATGCTTTTCGGGGACCGGGAGCGTCATTGGAAATCTCGACATGGCGTTTTTGCACGGCGTGAATCTGATGGACCCTTCGCCGATCAATAATTCGATACCGATCATCGTTTTTATTGCGTACCAGATGATGTTCGCGATCATTACGCCGGCCCTCATTACCGGGGCATTCGCAAATCGGGTGACGTTCAAAGCCTATATGCTCTTTCTGACGGCATGGCTTCTCTTTGTTTACTTCCCATTCGTCCACATGATTTGGGGCGGCGGATTTTTGGCGCAATGGGGCGTGCTCGATTTCGCGGGCGGTATTGTGGTGCATAATATCGCGGGTATGGCGGCGTTGGCGTCGGTGCTGTTTGTCGGCAGAAGGCGTTCGGTCGATTCGGGACCGCATTCGATTCCGCTCGTCGCATTGGGAACCGGCTTGCTCTGGTTCGGATGGTATGGCTTTAATGCCGGAAGTGAATTTCGCGTCGATGGCGTGACGGCCAGCGCATTTCTGAACACCGATCTTGCGGCAAGTTTTGCGGCGATCACATGGTTGATAGCCGAGTGGTTCTCCTCGCGGAAGCCGAAATTTTTGGGTCTACTCACCGGCGCAGTTGCGGGGCTTGCGACGATCACACCGGCGGCAGGCTATGTTTCGCCGACTGCAGCCGTCGCGATCGGGATTATTGCGGGACTCGTCTGCTATTGGGCGGTGATGCTAAAGAATAAGTTGAAATGGGATGATGCGCTGGATGTCTGGGGCGTCCACGGTGTGGGCGGCGCGCTGGGAATTATCCTGCTCGGCGTATTGGCGAACGAGAATTTCAATCCGGCGGTCCATACGAATGGCTTGCTGATGGGGAATGCGAGTTTCTTCGGCAAGCAGGTCGCGGCGGTTTTAATTTCTTCGGTCTGGGCATTCGCCTTTACCTACGGGATGTTGTGGTTGATCGATAAGATCACGCCCGTTCGAGTGCCGGAAGAGCATCAGATCGTGGGACTGGATGAGATTCTGCATGGAGAGATCGCATATTTGGAGCAGGTGTAAGGAATCGAAAATTATGAAATGGATTCTCGGTTTCGCAATCGCATTTTGCTTCGCAAAAGAACAGGCTCTGGCACAGCAGGCTTCGGATACATCGAAATCGCAGGCCGCCGCTGAACCTTTTGCATTCGGTGATTTCAGTTGGATGAATGGCAACGACCGGCAGCATACGGCACTGCTCGATTCAAAATATTTTACCGGTGAGGTGCTCCTGGACGCTAATTATACCGCCTCGAACCAGCATCCGATCGATCATACGGTTGTGGGTTCCACGGCGCTTGCGCGCGATAACGAGTTCGAAGTTTCGCTGCTGGGGCTCGGCGGCGATTTCCATTACGAGAACGCACACGCGAGGATTATGCTTCAATACGGTACCCGTTCCACCGTCGTGGCGCGGAATGATTTCAGCATCTATCGCGGGCAATACGATCTGGCCGATGCCTATCGCTATTTTAGCGAAGCCAATGCGGGATACCATTTCGATGTGTGGAATGGAATCAATGTCGATGCTGGGATTTTCATGTCTTATATCGGATTGTTTTCTTATTACAATGCTGAGAACTGGGCTTACCAACCATCGTTCACCTCCGATAATACACCCTGGTTTTTTAACGGACTACGGTTCCAAGCCTATCCTTCGGACCGATTCAAATTTGAAATATGGCTTGTAAACGGATGGCAATCGTACGCAAAATTCAATACCGGTCCGGGTGTAGGGTTCCAGGCACTGTGGCGGCCGCACGAATGGCTTTCACTTGTTTCGAATAATTATTACGGTACGGATGCACCCGATAATCCTAACCGGATTCGGTTCCATAACGATAACAGTGTGGAGGTGCGATACTATAATCAACCTGGCAATTTTCTGCACCGCGCAGCATTCTCCATTACGCAAGACGTGGGATTTGAACGGGGAGGTGGCGTATCGGGATTCGGTAACGATGAAGGCCCGCGGCAATATTTTTTGACCGGGATGCTTTATCATCGCCTGTGGTTCGCGAACGATCATCTTGGCTGGACAATTGGTGGCGGTTATATCAATAATCCTGGGCGCTATCTGGTGCTCCTGCCGACCGGGCAGGCGAGTGCGCTGCCTAATCCCTATAATCCGACCCAAACAGCCGGTGCATTTCCATTCACTGCAAATCCCGGCGACCAATTTCACGGCTGGGATTGCTCCACGACCTTCGACTGGATGCCCGATGAGCAAGTAACCTGGCGCCTCGAATTCGTCCATCGCGAAGCAGACGTTCCATATTTCGCAGGGCCAGGAGGCGTTACATCGCCGGATGGATATACAACGACTCTAATTCCGGCTGGATGGACGCCCAATTTAGTTAAATCGGAAACCCGGGTTATTGCAGCACTCCTGTGCCGTTTTTAAATTTTATTTCACCAATTCCGGAAAATCTTTTCTAAATTTTTCAACCTCCGGCTTGGTGACCGAAGCAATGTAGCCTTGATCAGGATGATTACGGAAATAACGCAAATGGTAATCCTCCGCGCGCCAGAATTTCGAGAAGGGCGCGATTTGCGTTACGATCGGGGAGGGATATTTGCCAGCGATCTGGCGAATGTAGGATTCGGCTTCCTGCTTTTGCTCCGGCGTGTGATAAAAAATGGCAGAGCGATATTGCGGGCCTTCGTCGGGCCCTTGCCGGTCCACGGTGGTTGGATCGTGCTCGGCGAAAAAGACTTCGAGCAATTTTCGATAGCTGATTTGCGTGGGATCGAAGGTGACATCGACCGATTCCGCATAGCGCGTAGAACCCGAACCGACGAGATCGTAGGAGGGATTTGCCTCCGTTCCGCCGCAATATCCAGGTTCGGCATCTTGGACGCCTTTAATTTCAAGAAACATCTCCTCCGAGTGCCAAAAGCACCCTAAGGCGAACGTAGCGTGCTGAACCGTGGCCGAATCCGGCTCCTCCGTTAACAGTTTTGCACCCTCACTTTTGGAGGAACAGGCGTTTGCAAGAAGAAGAAAGGGCAATAATGCAAGGTATCCAAACCGGGAGTGAATCATGGTAAGCTCTACGCAATGTTTAACGGGTTCGTTTCATCCAATGAACGGAGGTTGAACGCATTCCGAATCTGCTTGTTTTCAAGCAAAATTTCGAATTTCATCGCTTGCGTTCTCCATCGTCAATGAATTGCGTCGGTATTATTCTCGCCGGAGGCTCCGGTTCGCGGCTGCACCCTTGCACGACCGTCACGAACAAGCATTTGCTGCCGATCGGCGAAATGCCCATGATTTTTTACCCGATCCGGAAGCTGGTCGCGGCCGGAATCGAGGATATTCTAATAGTGACGGGAACCGAGCACATGGGCGATTTCATTTCGCTGCTCGGCTCGGGGAAAGATTTTGAGTGCGCTCTTACCTACCGCGTGCAGGATGAAGCCGGCGGCATCGCACAGGCGCTTGCGCTGGCCGAGCGGTTCACCGGTGGCGAGCCGATGTGCGTTATGCTTGGCGATAATATTTTCGAGCAGCCGATCGCGCCTATGATTTCGGAATTTCTGGTGGATCCCAATGTCGCGCGAATTCTTATTAAGGAAGTGCCGGACGCCGAGCGATTCGGAGTGGTCGAAATGAATGGAACGAAAGTAGTTCGGATCATCGAAAAGCCGGAATCGCCCCCCTCGAATTTTGCAGTCACTGGGGTCTATTGCTATCCGCCCGATGTATTCGACATCATTCGGACACTCGAACCCTCGGAACGGGGCGAACTGGAAATTACCGATGTTAATAATGCGTACCTCGCGCAGGGCCGGCTTCGCGCCGCAATGCTAGATGGTTACTGGTCCGACGCAGGGACCTTCCCCTCGCTCGCCCGAGCGAATGAACTCGTAAGACAATCGGCGCCTAAGACATGAATCTGCTTATCACCGGCGGCGCGGGGTTTATCGGCGCGAACTTCGCTCATTATGTTTCGCAGCAAGGACACCAGGTCCTTATATACGATCTTCTTACCTACGCGGGGAATCCGAAGAACGTCGCATCCTTCACGCATTTAGTCAAAGGCGACATTCGCAATCCGAATGCCCTGGACCTCGTATTTCGCGAAGGGATCGATGGGAACCCGTTCGATGCGGTTGTCAATTTCGCGGCTGAGAGCCATGTCGATCGTTCGATTTCGCTGGCACTGCCCTTTGTCGAGACGAATGTATTGGGCGCGGTGACGGTGCTGGAAGCCGCGCGACGAAACGGTCTCCTGCGATTTGTGCAAATCTCGACGGACGAAGTGTATGGTTCCATAGAGGGGGTAGAAAAATTTACTCGTGCGTCATCTCTTAAACCATCGAGTGCTTATTCCGCTTCGAAAGCCGCCGCCGATCATCTGCTGCTTTCGTATCATCATACACACAATTTCGACGTGCGCGTTACGCGCTGCACGAATAACTATGGGCGGTTTCAGCATCCGGAAAAATTTATTCCAATGATTATTTCGAATGCGCTTGCCAGCCGGCCCATTCCAATTTTTGGCGATGGCCGGCAGGTGCGCGACTGGATTTTTGTCGAGGATCACTGCGCCGGCATCCTCGCCGTGCTCGAACGCGGCAAAGCAGGCGGCATCTATCATTTTGCCGGGCCGGGTTTGGAATCGAATGAGGTAGGAATATCGAATATCGAGTTAGTGCATCTCATTCTCCGAATTCTTGCCGAGCAATCGGGTCGCGATCTTTCCGAATTGACATCGCTCATTCGCAATGTCGCCGATCGCGCTGGCCACGACCGCCGTTATGCGCTCGATTGGTTGGAATCGAAAATCGAATTAGGTTGGCAGCCGCAAATGGAACTTGAAAATGGTTTGCGTGAGACGATTGCCTGGTGGCTGGACAACCAAGATTGGTGGAATGGCGTTTGAGTCAGTCTTGAAAAAAATACTTCTTCTTGGCCGCGGCCAAATTGGCTCGGCACTTGCGCGCGACCTTACAGATTTCAATCTTCATGTATGGCCGCACGATATTGACGATTTAACGAGCGAGGTGCTACGTGAGATCGCGCCGGACGTTGTTATCAATGCTGCCGGCAAGACCGATCTCGCGTGGTGCGAAGCAAATGCCCGTGAAGCCCTGCGTTCGAATCTCGAAGCCCCCGTTCGACTTTACGAGCGAATTCTCAAATTGAAATCTTCGGGAACCGAAGAGAGTCGTGAGATGCGTTTTATCCATTTTTCCAGCGGATGCATTTGGGACGGACCCTATACCCCCGAAGGCAAACCATTCACGCCCGCCGATCCGCCCACGCCGGCGTGCCTTTATTCCTGGACGAAAGCCGCCGCCGATGCCATGCTTTTGGAGCTCAGCTCGGAACGCATTGCTATTCTGCGCCCGCGTCAGGTGTATTCCGGGAGCCATCATGCACGCAACATCCTGCTTAAGTTGCAGCACTATCCGAAATTAGTCGATACTCCCAATTCCGTAAGTAGTATCGGCGTTATCGAAAAAACATTGCGGCACGTGACCACGGCAAACGAAAATTGGAGCGGCGTTTGGAATGTATACGATCGTGGTGTTACTTCACCCTATGAGATTGGGGAGATGCTATGGAAAGCCGGTCTTCGCAATCAGCCACAGCGAATTTCAAAAGAAGAATTGGATTCGTTCCACAAGCCAAAACGAGTCGATACGGTGCTCTTCGATGCTCGGTTCGAACAGGTGATTCATCCTGAAGAAGTTAAGGCTCAGATCGCTGCCGCGATGGATCAACTAAAGGATTTTCCAGCCGCATGAATCCCACGAATCTCTTAAAACCGGGCTCCGATACCCTTCTCGATCTTTTTCTCGATCGCACCACCGGTGTGCTAAAAGATCGCGTGTATCTACGATATAAGCGAGCGCATGGCGAGCCGTTTCGCGACATGACCTTTGCGGAGTTTGGCACGCGCACTCGGGAAGTGTTCGCTGGGTTTGCCCGGCTGGGCATCGAGCGCGGGGACCGTATTGCGGTCATTTCGGAATCGAGGCCCGAATGGCTGATTGCGGAATTCGCCGCGCTTGCTCTGGGCGTGATCTGGGTTCCGATGTTTCCAACTCTTATGCCGCCGCAAATGGAATTTATCGTAAACGATTGCAGCGCGAAGCTGCTCATCGTTTCGAATGATCTTCAACTTGGCAAGGCCTTGAAAATCGTATCGAACTGCCCCTCGCTCGAAAAGGTCATTGTACTGAATGATGAAACGAAACATACGCTGACGGGAAATGGCAAGGTTCTTCATCTTAAGGAATTGTTTCTTCTCGCCGGCGCGGTTCCCGATTTTGATACCGAAGCTCACAAGGCTGCAAGCCGGGATACGGTCACGATTATTTATACGAGCGGGACAACAGGAAATCCCAAGGGCGTGATGCTCTCGCATGGCAACATCGTGGAAAACATGGAGGGCGCCTTAGCCGCTATTCCGCCGCTAACCGATGCGGATGTAGCCCTTTCGTTCCTCCCGCTATGCCATGCGTTCGAACACATCGCGATGCACTTCTTTTTTTATCGCGGCATGACGGTAGCGTTCGCCGAATCGAGCGAGACGGTTGCCGATAATTTTCTCGAAATCCGCCCAACGATCATGACGGGCGTGCCGCGCTTTTACGAACGCGTTCATGCGCGGATAATGCGAATGCGCGAGAAGCTTTCACCCGCGAAGCTCCGGTTGTTCGATTGGGCACTTGGCATCGGCGCGAAGAACGGACTGGCATTTGAAGGAAAGCCGGTTCCCTTATTAGCGAGGATTCTCCAACCCCTTGCCAATATGCTGGTGCTCGACAAAATCCGAGCTCGCACCGGAGGTCGAATTCGATTTTTCGTCTCCGGCGCCGCAGCCTTATCGCCGGAAGTCGGTCGTGCATTCGCAGCATTTGGAATGCCCATCATTGAGGGCTATGGACTTACCGAAGCTGCGCCGGTCCTCTGTGCGAATCCTTATAAAAAACTAAAATGGGGAACGGTCGGTAAACCATTGTTCAATGTCGAAATAAAAATTGCGAGCGATGGTGAAATCCTCGGCCGCGGCCCGAATATTATGCAAGGTTACTACAACCAGCCCGAAGCAACGCGCGAAATGATCGATGGAGAGGGTTGGCTGCACACCGGGGATGTTGGTGAGATCGATCAGGAAGGTTATGTAAAGATTACCGACCGGAAAAAGCACATCTTTATTTCAACCGGGGGGAAGAATATCGCTCCCGCGCCTGTTGAATCTCTTCTGAGCGAATCGCGTTTCATCGATCAAATCATGCTTATTGGCGACAAACGCCCGTTCTGCACCGCACTCCTTGTGCCCGATTTTACGGCGTTGCGTGAGGCCCATATAATAGAACCCTCTGCATCCGGCAGCGGGCAGAATGAGCGGATAGCCGAAGAGTTTGCCGCAAGCGAAGCTGTCCGAGGTGCAATGGAGGCCGAGTTAGACCGCCTGCAAGCCAGCATCGCGAGCTACGAACGCGTCCGAAGATTTACCATCTTGCCAGAACCATTCACGATCGAAAATGGAATGTTAACGCCGACACTGAAAATTCGTCGAAAGGTAGTCGAGGAGCGGTATCGTGATGTGATCGAGGCGATGTATCAACTGCGGCCGGTAGATGGTAGATGACCGATCATTCCCGCTGAAGACCGCGTAAACCCTGTTATTGAGAAAAAACAAGATGAAAAAAATAGTTTACTACGTTGCCCTGATTCTTTTGGCGTTTGGTACTCGCGCGAACGCACAATATAATCCCTATCAACTATCGGTCGCGGCCGAGGCTGCAATCCAGGAGCACCCTCCGCGCATTACGCTCTCGTGGCTTCCGGATGACAGCGCACAAAGTTACGCGGTCTACCGCTACGACACGAATAATTTTGATTTTGAATTAAGGGCGAACGTCAAGAAAGCGTTGACATGGACTGACACCAACGTTGTAATCGGCGTTCCTTATGAATATGAGATTGTTAAGAAAGCGCTTGTAAATAAGGCTTCCGTCACCGGTTATGGTTATGTTTATACCGGCATCGATCTTCCGGCTCAGGAATTTAGCGGTACCGTGATTCTTATCGTTGACGACACCTTCGCGACCGCATTAACTGCGGAGTTGAATCGATGGCAAAATGATTTAAAGTCCGATGGATGGAATATTATTCGTCATAATGTGAAACGTTCGGATAGCGTGGAGTTAGTGAAAGCGCTTATTCTGAATGACATGAGGAAGGATACAAGCGCACATACGCTTTTTCTATTCGGTCACATCCCGGTTCCCTATTCCGGCTTTCTAAATCCCGACGGCCACCAGCAGCATTATGGCGCATGGCCGGCCGATGTCTATTATGGAGATACTACGCAAGACTTTTGGACGGATAATACCACCGAGGATACTACATTGTACGCCTCCTATCCCGCACAATATAATGTCGCGGGCGACGGAAAATTCGATCCCAGTAATGTTTCGCAGGTCGATCTCCAAATTGGCCGCGTCGATTTTTCGAATATGCCGACCTTTACGCTTTCGGAAGAACAATTGCTCAAGCAATATCTCGATAAGGACCATGCGTTTCGCACCGGAACCCTTACCGCGCCAAAACGCGCGCTTGTAAGCGACAATTTCGGATCGTATGGCGAGGGCTTTGCCGCAGATGCGTGGCGCAATTACGCGAATCTCGTTGGCGGCGCGAATATTCATGTGCTCGATTGGTTTTCGACGCTTGACACGGCTTCCTATCTGTGGGCCTATGGTTGCGGAGGCGGAGATCCAACGGACGCAGGCGGTATTGGCAGCACTACGGATTTTGCCACGAAGGGATCGAAGGCGATTTTTACCATGCTCTTCGGGAGTTGGTTCGGCGATTGGAACTTACAAAATGATTTCATGCGCGCGCCTCTCGCCGGTCCTACGAGCTTGACGTGTTGCTGGGCCGGACGCCCGCATTGGTACGTCCATCACATGGCGATGGGAATGCCAATCGGATTTTCCACGCAGCTCACGCAGAATGCTCCGATAGGCGGCCTGTATGAAGAACTCCCATACACCTATGTGCAGGGGGTTCATATCGCGCTCATGGGTGACCCCACACTACGAATGGCCTACACGAATGTACCTTCCAATTTTAAGAATGTAACCGCGGTTCAGGCCGGTCCTTTTGTAAATATCAGTTGGCAGAATGCTGCCGTTGTGGATGGTTATAATGTCTATCGCGCGGAACATTGGAATGATCTCTATGTAAAATTAAACGCAGCACCCATCGCAAGTACGCTGTTGATAGACTCGCTGCCATTTTCAGACTCGAATTACTATGAAGTGCGCCCGGTAATCAAATCCGGCGATATACACGGGACCTATTATACTACCGGGCAAGCAAGCAGCCCTGTTGCCATTGCAAACTCCGCGAGTGTCACAAGCGCAAACCAGGATGTTCGCGCGATTCGCATCGCACAGGACGGGCCGTTTTTAACCGCTATCGTACATTATGATTCCGACGACCCAGCCCGCTTAGCAATCTATGACCTAAGCGGTCGCGAAATTCGCCTGCTCGATCCTGCGCTTCGCGGACCAGGGGAGCATAGCTATACTTTCGACATTCGATCGAAGGAATGGAATTCGGGCGTTTATTTCATTCGATTGCTTGGTGATAAGGAACCGTTATTGGCAAAATTCCTTATTACACATTAAGACGGCGCATGATCGGTCATAGTCGTTCCCAGCGGTTCATCCACGGCCCGCTGACTTTTGCATCGGATTCGCTCACGGGCCGGTTACGCTCAGCGAGAACGTCATGCAAACCGACTTGACGGCTGACTGCCGACCATTCCTCCCAATTCGGTTTGTAATTCGGATTGCCGAATGTTCGCATTAAGATTGGTTCTTTAATGCCTTCCATCCCGCTCGGCTCGCCGGGACGCTGCCAGCGTAAATCGATGGACCATCGGATGATGTCCGACAAATTTTCCGTCGAGCGGTGGGGAATGAGATTATTAAGCAGAAGCACGGAGCCTTTTTCCATCGCACAGGTAACGATTTCGCCCTCGGGTAAGTCAGCTTCTTCAATATAAAGATACCAGGAATCCTGATGCCCGCGCGTTTTTTCGAGTTTGTGCGAAAAAACTCTCGGAGGGTTATGTCCGCCGCGAATAACCTGCATGCACCCATTCACCTCGTTCGCATCGACGAGCGGAATCCACGCCGTTGGCTGGAACGTATGCTCCGATCCCTTCGCGAGATAGGCAGTATCCTGATGCCAGGGAACGGTGGCAAGCGGATTCATCGGCGTTTTCGAGCGAAGATTCCAGACCGGATGCCCCGCGATGTCGGGGCCTAAAATCTGTTCGATGATGTCGAGAAGCTTTTTCGATGCCCAAATATCCGCGAACGCTTTTGGAAGCCTGCCGCCGGTATGAATGAGCGTAGCAGATCCAGGGAATGCTCGTTCCAATTTGGTGAGACGCGTGAGAAATCCTTCGTGCTCGAATTGGTCTTCGATTTTTCCGCTACGATAAAGCCGCTCGGCCAGTTCACCAACTTTTTCGTTAATGGCATCGATTGCCGGCTGAAGCTCTTGTTCTGAAAAAAGATCGCGGACGATGAGGAAACCATCGGCGAGATATTTATCGAGTTCAATATTCGTAAGAGGCATAGCATCCGAAAGCTTCCAATATTGTCTTTTAGTTCGCTGAACCAGGCGGGGCCGGTGGCGGTTAGGCTCGGCAAATTATAATCCGCCGCCAATATTATGACTATTCGCCGCCTTGCCGTTGCCTTAATGCTAACTATTGTTGTCGTGCCTGCAAGTTTGGCTCACGGCCTTTTGAAATTCACCGTCGATCTTCGAGATACCAAGTCCCACCTTGTACATGTAACGTTCATTCCATCGGGCTTTCAAGCCCGTACGGGGGTCTATCAAATGCCGGTGTGGGCGCCGGGTGCATATAGCGTATCACATTATGGAAGATACCTTACGAATTTCAAAGCTACTAACAAGTATGGGCATGAGTTGGCGGTCAAACAATTGAATGATGATCGTTGGCAGATCGCAAGCGGTGGATCTGTCCAACAGATCGAGTATGATGTCCTCGATTCCCATAAAGACACTACGAGCCTCTATTTCGCAATGGCGAATATTGACACTTCGATCTTCTTTGCCAATGCTACGGCGCTCTTTGGATATTATGATGATGACAAAAATGCCACCGATCAGGTAACCTATCTGCTTCCGGATGGATGGAAGCTTGTTTGTCCCCTCGATCCTGGCAAGGTTTCACGGAATCTCAATCCAACGGACGCATCTCTTACTCCAAACTTCATAGCTAAAAATTATGATGAATTAGCGGATGCTCCAGTCGTAGCTGCTCCGATCGATCTTTCTTCTACCGATGGATCGAACGAGGTGCCGAAACATTCCAATCGTCTTATAACAGCCTCCTTCCAGGAGGGGAGTGCGATGTATGACGTTGCGGTCCTGACCGATGGTTCCTGGCCGGATGCAAAAATGGATTCCCTCTCGTATTACTTGCGTCAGATCGTCCATGCCGAAACAGATTTCTTTCACGATACGCCGTTTAAGCATTACACCTTCGAAATTATCGCGCCGACGCTTTCCCATTTGCCGAGCTTTGCCGAGGGCGCGCTCGAACATGCCAACTCAAGCGATTATCTCCTTATGGACATGTCCTGGCCGCTGTTCAAACGATCGTTTCTTCCAATTTTCTCGCATGAGTTTTTTCATTTGTGGAATGTCAAACGTATTCATTCCACTTTGCTTGGCCCGTTCGATTATACGAAGCGGGTACTGACTACGAGCCTCTGGATGGCTGAAGGTATTACCGAATATTACGCGCACACGTTGCTCGCGCGATACGGCATCATCGGACCGGACCGCTTTTATGAGGACATTGCAGGATGGCGTAAGGAGATGGCGTTCGCGCCCGACTCTGCAAAAAATAAATCGCTCGAACAGCTTTCCATCGACGAGAGCGACTTCAATTTGGATGAGGCCACGCTATTCTATACACGCGGGCCGCTCGTTGCGCTCATGCTCGATATTGAAATCCGCCGTCAGACGAATAATAAAAAATCGCTCGACGATGTGATGCGCGCGCTCAACAACGACGCCAAACATGGCAAAACCTTTCGCGAGAAGGACTTGATTCATACCGTCGAAAAATATGCCGGAATCGACCTCACCGCGTTTTACGATCACTATATTCATGGGACCGATTCGCTGCCGGTCGATACTTACCTTACGATGATCGGTATGGGGAAAAAGAATCCTGATTCCGCTTCTGTCTCGCATACGATGGTACAATATGGTTCTATCGACACAGATATTGTAATTCAAAGTATCGACAGCAGTTATCCTTATGCAAAAGCAGGAGTACACGACGGCGACATTTTAAGAGCAATTAATGGGACGAAAATTGGACCTGACAATTTGATGGCTCAAATTCAAAACTCATTGCCAGAAGATTCGGGGGGAATCGTGATTTTATCCATAATCCGGGACGGTGTGACAAAGGATATTCCGGTTACCTTTCCAAAGTCACCGAACATGAACAAGTCACTCACCTCGAAACCGGTCGATCCCGATGCGCCTCCGCTTGCGGTTGAGATTCGAAAAGGAATTGTGGGTCAATAATTAATTGAAAAAATTGGCTTTCCGCGCTCGCGCGAAAGAGTAAGCTATCTGTTCTCAGCTTGTCACTATGGGAACTGCTTTTCCATGGATAATTGCTCATTCCCAATAGTCCCAAAGATGGCACGGGCTTTGACCAAAGAATAAGGAAGAAGGGCAACCGAAGCGCCCCAATCGAATCAATCTCCTCATTTTTAGCATGAGAAACATACGTCAAACGCTTGCCAGGACACTTGTCCTGGCAAGCTCGATATACCTGTGCCTTAGCAATTTTTGCCTGGATACCGCGAACGCCCAACGGCTCGTTTATCGAGTCGACCTTTCGCATGTGGCAGAGCATTACATCGATGTCACAGTCCAGCCGTTGGATATTCGTCCAGACACAATGATTTTTCAAATGCCCGTCTGGGCGCCCGGCATTTATAGCACGGTGCATTATGGCCGGTTCATTCAAAATTTACGTGCGCTCGATTCGAACGGTCATGAACTTACCGTAGATCATGTAAGCGCCGATCAATGGGAAATTCCCAATCAAAACGCGGTCGCGCAGTTGCGCTATCGCATAAACGATTCTCATGAAGATGGCGCTTCGCCGGAACTTGGCCTCGCGCGAATCGATGCCAATGGCGTCTTCGCAAATACGGAAGCACTATTCGGGTACTTCGACGATGATAAGGGAATATCAGGAACGATTATTTTCACCATGCCCAAAGAGTGGATGATTGCGACCACGCTCGATGCGGCAACCGATGGCGATCCCCTGGGCGATGCCCAATTCCATCAGAATGTATTCAATTTCAACGATTACGAATCACTTGCGGAAGCGCCGCTACTCATTGCGCCTAAATTTCAAACCGCAAGCTTCACCCAAAATGGGGTAGATTATAATATCGCCGCAGGCGGTGCAGGAGGGTTTCCCATCGACTCGTTTGCACGCGTTGCCAGCCGCATTCTGACGGCGGAAACCTCGTTCTTTCGTACCATTCCCTACAATAATTATCTTTTCATTGTCTTCCCTGGCGATGGCTCGGCTCATGGGGTGGCTCATCCTTCCTCGAGCGTTTACACGTTAAGTAGTGCCAGTTGGAACGAGCAGTCCCCGGCGATTCGACACTTGCTGGCGGCGACCCTGTTCAAGACCTGGGATGGCGAGCGGTTTCACATTTCGCAGCTTGGGCCATTCGATTTCACTACCCCCATCGATGCGCGTTCGCTTTGGTTTACCGAGGGTGTCTCGGAATATTATGCGGAGCTCTTGCAGGTACGCTATGGCTTAATAACGCCGGCCGAATTTTTTAACTCCATCGACCGATGGCAGCGTGCAACCGATGCGGTCGGGCGCGAGCCGCTCGAAAAACTTTCGAGAAGCCTGTGCAAATATAATTCAGAACAGAACGATGCCATCACCGCGCGGGGCGCGCTCGTGGCACTTCTCATGGATATAGAAATCCGTGCTAAAACGAACGGACGTTCTTCCCTCGATAATGTATTACTTCGTATGGACCGCGAAGCGCCGAGTGGGAAAACCTATGACGATAGCCTACTCGTTCGTACCATCTCGAAATATTCGTTGACCGATCTTACTGATTTTAATAAACGCTATATCGCGGGTGCCGACACGTTGCCGGTTGAGGCATATTTAGAACGGATGGGCGCTGGAGGCCAGGTGCCAGCCAGTATGAGGACGGGCGGCGAACTCGGACTTAATCTCGCCCTCAATACGGCTGGTACGGCCATCATTCGTGCAACACCGCCCGATTCCGCGCTTGCCGATGGTGCGCTTCTATGCGGCGATACCGTCTGCGCAATAAATGGAAATCGGGTCAATGCGACGGCCGTCTCCACGGCGGAATATGCTTTGCTGACCGGTCAGCCGGTGAAGTTCGAGGTCCTTCGAAATGCGAAGCCAGTTACTGTAACGCTTAGGGCGAAACATGCCTCGGCATCTCATCGCGGCTTGACATCCACCGAGCTCGCTATGCGCAAAGAAATGATTGGAAAACGACGTGCGCAAAAGATAAGAAATGCCGCCACTCTCGCGGCCCGAACGAAGAACCGTTAAAACAAGCGGAAGGCGAAGGAAAATAATTCTTTGAGCATTCGCAACTCCAATTTTGTCGATGGAGATGAATGCTTCATGGCGGTGAAAACCGCTGAATATAAAATTATTTTTGCCTGAAGAAATGCAATATAGCTATCTCAATGCTGTTCTGTGACTTTTCGAAGATTGAAGTGTTTGATACCGTAACCGAATACTTCAACAACGAATCTAATCTATGAAATTTGCTCGATTTTCAATTTTTCTCGCTATTGCGGGACTGTTTTTCCTCTCTTTTGCATCCTCCTGTCGTCATGATTCGCCGACGGGACCAACCGATACAACCGGGAATAGCGACACATCGAGTTGCTGCCACGGGCGGCTCACGTTGACCGTAACCGATTCGGCAACCGGCCATCCGCTCGATGGTGGCACCGCCAGCCTTTATGAAGGCAGTCATCTCATCGCGGCGAAGACGATGAACGAAAGTGGCACGGTATGGGACGGACTATGCCCCGGACGCTATCACATGACGATTTCGAAAGATGGATATAGTGCGTCCAATTTCGATATTGATAGCCTGGGCTGCAATGCAACTCGCACGATAAGCCGTACGCTTTCATCTTCGACGGCCCATTCGGGCGACTCCTGCTGCAGCGGTAGAGATTATATCACGGCGGAAGATTCTTCGACGCATCAGGTCCTTCTCGGCGCTACAATCGTGCTGTTAAATAGGACCACCGGCGTGAGCCAGACGGCAACCACAAGTTCGAGCACCAATGGCGTTATCCGATTCGGAGATTTGTGCCCGGGAAATTATCTCTGTACGATCACGAAAGATGGATATACTACGCTTTCATTCGACTGGCTGCAGACGTGCGACGAAGTGCTATCGTTTACGAAGAGCTTGCTTGGAGTTCATCATAGCGATTCTTGTTGCTCCGGTATCGTGGAGCTTACGGTCACCGATTCCGGAACGGGCCATGGCATTTCGAATGCCTCTGTGATACTGTATGATAATGGCAATCAACTTCATAGTGCTTATAGTGGAGATAATGGCAGCGTGCGATTCGATGGGCTTTGCGAAGGCAGCTACCGGATAACAATTAATCACGATGGCTACACCCAGGGCGTGGTTGAATTTTACGAGCATTGCAATACTACTCATAGCTTTGCAGCGAGCCTACTTGCGACTACGACGACTACAGCTTGCGACACCGCCTCGATTTCAGTCCACGTAAGAGATTCGATCCATCAGGATATGAACGTAAGTGGGGCAACGGTGACCCTTCGTATCGATGGCCATAGCGATAATTTCACCAATGGAACGACCAACAGCGAGGGATATTATTTTACCGACCATAATTTGCCAGGACATACGACCTATATTATGACCATATCGAAAGATGGGTATGCTACAAAGTCCATTGTTTGGCAAATCGGCGATTGCAAAAATTATGGAGAGCTGATTTATTTGAGCCCGCAATAAAAGTTTCGGAAACAGCTTGGGGTAGCGGGATGTTAGGCCGGCGTGACCATACAATACGTTCGCGATTTATATCGGACGCCATTCCTGAAACTCGTCGCACAGGCGAGCCGGGTTCACGAGGCGAATCATACCTACGACGACATTCAGCGCTGTACGCTTCTTTCTGTTAAAACGGGAGGATGCCCAGAGGATTGCGCCTACTGCCCACAGGCGGCACGGTATCATACCGGTGTCAAGGCGGAGAAGTTAATGCGCGCCGCCGACGTGATTGAAGCAGCACGAAATGCGAAAGCGAACGGGGCCACCCGCTTTTGCATGGGTGCGGCCTGGCGAGAAGTTCGCGATGGGAAAGATTTTGACGAAGTCCTCGCTATGGTCCGCGGCGTCACAGACCTTGGTCTCGAAGCCTGCGCGACATTAGGAATGATTACCGAGCCCCAGGCCCAAAAATTAAAAGAAGCAGGGCTATACGCCTACAATCATAATCTCGACACCTCTCGTGGTTTTTATTCGGAGATTATTCACACTCGCGATTACGATGACCGGTTGGAAACAATCCAACATGTGCGCGAGGCTGGCATTACGGTATGCTGTGGCGGCATTATAGGCATGGGCGAGACGGATGATGACCGCATCCAGTTTCTTTTCACTCTCGCTTCGCTCGATCCGCAGCCAGAGAGTGTCCCTATCAACGCGCTGGTTGCCGTTCCCGGAACTCCGCTGGCGGAGCAGGAGCCGATCGATCCATTTTCGTTTGTTCGCACGATCGCCTGCGCCAGGATCTTACTGCCAGGGGCGAAAGTTCGCCTCAGTGCAGGACGTTTGCGACTTTCCGAGGAGGCTCAAACGCTCGCCTTCCTTGCCGGCGCGAACTCTATATTTTTGGGGGACAAGCTGCTCACGACTCCGAATCCAGAACCGGATCAAGATTATCGGCTCTTTGAGAAATTGGGTCTGGAGTTAACGGCCATGAATTCGGAAGTTCGAAGTGATTGAAGACTGGTTTCGTAAATTAGAGCGAGAATTGGAAGGGCTTCGCGAAAAGGGTCGACTTCGCTCTCTTCGAACTTATTCCGGAATGAATGATCGATTACTCAATGATCGGCCATCTAATAATCCATCCTCCATTGATTTTGGCTCTAATGATTATTTAGGATTTGCGGAAGACCCAAAACTTAAGGAACTGGCGTTTGAATCGCTCCGCGCGAGCGCGCTTTCCTCATCGAGTTCCAGGTTGTTGCCAGGTCATCATGCGGCGCACGCTGCCGCGGAAGCATATTTCGCGCGTTTTGTTGGCGCGGAAGCTGCGCTTCTTTTCAATTCCGGTTACGATGCAAATACCGCGCTCCTGACGACGCTTCCAACCCGCCACGATCTGATTCTCTATGACGATCGTTCGCACGCTAGCATCTACGATGGAGTTCATGCTTCCCTTGCGAAAAGCAAAAGATTCGCACACAATTCTGCGGCCGATCTTCGAAGGATTCTGGAAAGTATTGGGCAAATATTCGGACAAATATTCGTTGTCCTCGAAAGTGTCTATTCGATGGATGGAGATATCGCGGAAGTGGAGGCGATTGCGAGAGTAGCTCACGATTATAGCGCAATACTTATGGTCGATGAAGCGCATGCAACGGGGGTGCTTGGGATGCGAGGGGAGGGATTAGTTAAAAATACTATCGGGCGAAATAATAGTGTCCTAACGGTTCATACCTGTGGCAAGGCATTAGGAGCAGCGGGCGCATTCATTGCTGGAAGCAGAACGGTCGTAGAATATCTTATCAATAAAGCAAGACCGTTTATTTACACGACGGCATTGCCACCGCTTATACCCTTGCAACTTATCAGTGCGATTCAACGCCTGGAATCCGAAGGACCCGAGCTTGTTACGACGCTCTGTGAACGATCGTATTTTCTGCGCACAGAATTGAAGAAATCGCTTCATCGATGGACGGTTCCAGAGGGAAGAACACCCATTATTTCGATCCTCATTGGCGCGGACGAGCATGCACTTCGAGCTGCTCGAATATTGGAGCGATTAGGATTTCAGGTTCCAGCCATTCGACCGCCAACGGTTCCGGAAGGATCGGCGAGGCTGCGCCTGAATGTAAGTCTGCGGCATCATGAAGGCGACCTTCGCAGGGTGATCGATGCTATCGTCAGGACAGAAGCGGAGATGTCAAATTGAAAAGTTTCATTGTTTCGGGGACCGATACGGGGATTGGTAAAACACTGTTATCAGCCATGCTGATGGCTGGATTACCAGATTATTATTATTGGAAGCCGATTCAATCCGGCATGATAGATGGCAAGGATAGCGAGACGGTACAACGCCTTTCGAGCTGTTCGACGACGAGAATACTACCTGAAGCCTATTTGTTTTCGGAGCCGCTTTCGCCACACGCCGCTGCGGCGATCGATGGCGTAACGATTGAAAAGGAGAGGTTGAACCTGCCGGATGTTTCTCCTCTTCTTATCGAGGGCGCGGGTGGATTGCTGGTTCCACTAACGGAAGACTTGTTATACATTGAGCAATTCAAGTCCTGGGATCTCCCGGTCTTATTAGCGTGCCGCTCGGGGCTGGGAACGATCAATCATACCCTTCTATCCATCGAGGCCTTACGCGCGAGAGCCATTCCAATCTTAGGCTGCATACTAATGGGCGAAACCAATCTTTCGAATAAAAGCGCTATCGAGCATTATGGAAACGTTGCGGTGCTCGGTGCAATACCGCTTATTCGCTCATTCGAATTTTTGGAATTGGTAAATCTCTTTCAGACCCAACTATTCGAGTTAAAACGAATTTTGTAACATCGGTAAATCTATCCTGTGAATCTATCCAATCCTGAAAATCCCGGTTCTGGGTCTTGGAATGCCTTCGACGAACGTTACGTATGGCATCCTTACACGCAGATGCAGCTTGTACCACGTGCGGTCGGCGTGGAACGGGGGGAGGGCGCGTATCTCTTTCTTGCCAATGGCAGCCGAATTTTCGATGCGATTAGCTCCTGGTGGGTAACGCTGCACGGTCATGCAAATCCGAAAATAGCGAAAGCCATTGCGGAGCAAGCGATGAAATTAGAACAGGTAATTTTTGCCGGCTTTACCCATGAACCGGCGGCCCGGCTTGCAAAAAAGCTGGTTGAAATTACCCCTGACGGTCTCGACAAAGTATTTTTCAGCGATGATGGCTCGACAGCGGTAGAAGCTGCAATAAAAATGTGTCTTCAGTATTGGAAACATCAGGGCGAAAATCGAGCGGAAATCCTCGCGATCGAGCATGCCTATCATGGCGATACCTTTGGCGCTATGTCCATCAGCGCGCGGGGACCGTTTACAAAACCGTTTGAGGAATTATTATTTTCGGTGCGCAGGCTTCCTTTCCCAGATCCGGATTCGAACACGAATACCTTTACAGTGGCGGAGACACATTTCCTCGACGAACTTCGAAATGCGGCGAAAAAAAATACGATTGCGGCATTTATTTATGAACCTCTTCTGCTCGGGGCCGGAGGAATGCTCATGTGGAGGGCGAGTGTGCTCGAAGAAGCTCTCGCCATTGCAAAAGAATTTAATATTCTCACTATCGCCGATGAAGTGCTTACCGGCTTTGGCCGCACGGGAACGATGTTCGCCTCTGATCAGGTCCATTCCAAGCCCGATCTGATGACGCTTTCGAAAGGTATTACGGGCGGGTTTTTGCCGATGGGAATAACAATGGCTTCTTCCAAAATCTTCGATGCGTTTCTAAGCTCGGATCGTGCGAGGACTTTTTTTCACGGTCATAGTTACACTGGCAACCCTATCAGCGCGGCTGCGGCGCTTGCCTCGCTGGATATTTTCGAAACAGAGCCAGTTCTGGAACGAATCTCTGCTATTGCATCCGCCCACGCCGCCTTTGCTCCTGACTTTGCAGCAAAGCACCATTTAGAGTATCGGCAGATAGGAACGATAGCGGCATTCGATCCGAAACAGCGTACGGGTTATCTGAGCAGCAAATCCCTGGAATGGGGTAGTCGCGCCCTGGAGATGGGGCTTCTGCTTCGCCCGCTTGGCGACACAATTTATTTTTTGCCCCCTTATGCGACTACAGCGGACGATTTGGAATTCGGTTATGGTGTCGTCGACCGAATTCTTTCGTAGCATTGAGCGGAACCTACTGAATTCCGGCGGCATTTAAGGGCCGCTTCCTTAGCTCAGTTGGTAGAGCAACTGACTCTTAATCAGTGGGTCGGGGGTTCGAGCCCCCCAGGAAGCACTTCACAGCAACGAGTGAATGTGTAATGAGTTGAGATTCCATTCCATAATTTCCCTTTATGGAAACTCTGATAAGTCCTTTTATTTTTTGTTTTTGGGTAGGGTTTTTCAATGAAAGCTAGAATAATCCTATCCACTCGCTATGACAGTAAAAAACTAATTTTTTTGAGGATTTGAAGGCTCAACGATATTCGTTGAAACAAGCATTCTTTGTCTCCGTAATAGTTGTTTGAACAGCAACTTTATTTTTTACGGAGCATTTATGAATATTAGCACCATTGAACAAGAAACAGCGATTCTGGAAAAAGAGGAGAAGGGTCTTTTCCAAACATCCCCAATATGGAATCTTGATAAAAGCCATTCCACGGCGGGATTTAGCGTCCGCCACCTTATGATTTCGAATGTAAAGGGGCATTTTAGCGATCTTTCTGCTACACTGCAATACGATCCCGTTCATATCGAAAATAATGAGGTTTCGGTGACGATCCAAGCTTCCTCGATCGATACACGAGAGACTGCGCGCGATAATCACCTTAAAAGCGCGGATTTTTTCGAGGTTGAAAAATACCCCGAGATTACTTTCCGCTCGGTCGCGTGGCAGCATAAGAACGATGACGAACTCCTTGTAAAGGGAGATCTAACAATTCATGGCATGACGAAGGAGGTCGTATTGAATGTCGAGCGGACACCGGAGGTAAAGGATCCCTGGGGCGGAACTCGCGTCGGCTTTACTGGCCATACGAAAATCAATCGGAAAGAATTCGGGCTCGGCTGGAATGCCATGCTCGAAGCCGGTGGGGTGGTCGTCGGCGAAGAAGTCACGATTTCGATCGAAGCGGAATTCGTGAAGGCCTAACCGGGATTTCTTTCCTTTTTTCGGTCCAAGGTCTACTTTTTTGCTCTTTAGGAGCGCAATCTTTGTCGCCCCCGGTATCGACCGGGGGTAACCTTGCAGGCATAGGCATATGAGTTTGAACTCACAACCACAAAGATCACGCTCCTAATAGAGCTAAAGTCTTGCGTATGAACTCTCACTTGGACAGCTTATTGCTGAGAGCATAGGGAAAGAAAGACCAATCATGCATAATTTACTTAAGTCGATCGTGTTTTCGGGCCTTGTTGCCCTCGCAGTGCCTGCGTTCGCGCAGATTCATCTCAATATTAATATCGGTCCGCCCCAGCCACAACGCGAAATCGTAGTCGAGGCGCCGAGGGCTGGAGTCGTATGGGTCCCCGGCTATTATGTGTACGACCGCAGTGTAGAAAGGTACATGTGGCTTCCCGGCCGGTGGCAGGCACCGCCCGCTCCCCACCAAGTCTGGGTCGCGCCGCGTTACGTCCGTAATGGCAATTCCTATGATTATTACGAGGGTCGTTGGGGGGCATCTCGCCGCTCAAAGGGTGACAACCAAAACGATAATGGTAACCATCACGACAACGGCAAACACAAAGGCAGGGATAAGGGCGAAGGCAATTCGGGCCATGGCGACAAGGGGCGGTAATTCTATTTCATCGCATTTCGAGCGCCTGCCCACTGGGCGGGTGCTCCTGTTTTAGAATTTCAATTCTAATCATTGAATATATCGTAGGACTTCCTCCTCGTTAAATCCACATCCCTTCAGCTCCTCAGCGGTAAAGCCAATCAGTTCTGGCTCGGTATAGAGGTGCAACCCCGTTTTTTCTTCGACAATCGAACGTACCTCGCGCACGAGCGAAAGCACTTCGTCCGCCGTCGCATTGCCGGTTGCATTCAGGACGATGACCGGCTGCGTCGGATTAAGCTGGACATCGCCGCGCCGAAATCCCTTGAGGCCGCAAGCTTCGAATATAAATGCCGACGGAATTTTTATTTCTGCGCCTTCACTCCGAGCGCGAATCACTTTCAATCGTTCCAAATGCTCTGGTAAGTTCCACTTAAATTTATTTTCTAATTGTTCGTATTCTTCTGTCGTAAGAACCGAATTCTTAAAAAAGGAACCGGCATTTCCTTCGATGGACTCGTCGGGGAAGGGGAATTTCTTATCTCGGATTTCTTTAATGGCCTGACGAATTTCTTTTAGCGAAGGCTCCGGATTGCGTTCGAACCATTTTTTGACATCGGGATACCCGAGATTACGATTCGGTTCGGTCGAAAGCCCGAGCGAGGTAGAAAGAATAACGTAGCGCTGTTTTTCCGTTGTGTTGAAGATACTTTTGCGGTAGGTGAAATGGCATTGTTCATTCGAAAGGGTTCGAAATGATTTTGTTTTGCGATCGAAGACTTCGACATTTACCAACACGTCCTTGATTTCCTGCCCATACGCCCCGACATTCTGCACCGCAACAGCTCCAGTTTGTCCCGGAATACGCGATAGATTTTCGATGCCCCAGAATCCCTCTTCAGCCGCGTATCTCACGACATCATCCCATATCTCACCGGAGGCAACAGACAATCGGATGTCGGAATTCATACCTCCTTCTTCAGATACTCGATACCCCGTACCCGAAATCTGAGTAATTCCGCGATTATTTATATGTATTACCAGCCCCTCGAATCCCCGATCACTCACAAGCATATTGCTTCCGCCGCCCAGGATAAGGACGGGCAGATTCCGCGTTTCCGCGAATTCGAAGGCCTCCGGAAGCTCTTGGGGATTACTAATTTCAACAAAAAAACGTGCAGGACCGCCGACCTTGAAGGTCGTAAGCGGTTTTAAGAGACGATTTTCTTCGATATTCAATTGTGCGATCTATGATTATTGTGATTGTAGGGATTATAATGATTTCGCTTAACTTCAACATCTAATTTCGCAAATCAATTGAATAGCGGCGCGATTTATGTGACAGTAGAGGTGGTTGGGCTGATTTTTGGATGACCGATAGCTTAATAATACGAATCAGTAAAATCACATAAATCATATTTTTCAGCGTAGTGATCGACCAGGAATCCATTCGCGCCGTTGACGAGAGCCGCTTCGGCGAGCATTTCCGGAAGCCGCTCTATGAGGGCTATGCGTTCGCCCAGCTTCCGCAAACGATTCGTTCGCTGCTTACGGGCGAAGACCATGTCGCACCGCATGGAATTCCATTCGGCGCTCGCGAGGACTTGCGCGGAAAATACGATACGGTCGTGCTCTTTTTTATCGATGCGTTTGGTTGGTGTTTTATCGATCGCTATCTGGGACATCCATTTCTAAAACGAATGGAGCACGATGGACTAATCTCGAAGATTAGTTCGCAATTTCCTTCGACCACGGCCGCGCATGTAACAACCATCCACACCGGACTTCCCATCGGGCAAAGCGGAATTTACGAATGGTACTACTACGAGCCGGTGCTGGATGCCATCATTTCACCGCTGCTTTTTTCGTTTGCAGGCGATAAGGAGCGCGATACGTTGCTCAAGGCCGCTGCCGATCCTCTTCGGCTTTTTCCGACCGATACGATTTATTACGATCTCGGCAACCATGGTGTAAAATCCTTCGTCTTGCAGGATCATCAATATACCCATTCTCCGTATACCGAAGTAGTGACGTCCGGCGCCCAGCTCGTGCCCTATCGAAGCTTGCCGGAAGCGATCGTGACGCTCGCGGAACTCATCGAGCGCCAAAAAGAGCGAACGTATTATTTCCTCTATTATGATAAGATAGACTCCGTTTGTCATGAGCATGGCCCGAACGCGCGTCAGCTCGATGCGGAAATCCTCGCGGTACTTTGGATGCTTGAAACATTTCTCGTGCCCGCGATGCAATCGCCGAAGCGCAAATCCCTTTTTATGATGACGGCCGATCATGGGCACACGCATATCGATCCGGCGACGACCTTCTATCTCAATGAGTCGATGCGCGAACTATTGCCACTCCTTCGGCGAAACCGCCGCGGAGAACTCCTCGTGCCGGCGGGTTCCTCGCGCGATATGTTCCTGCATGTTAAGGAGGGACACGCGAACGAAGCGTGCGAAATGCTTCAGAAAAAACTTACGGGGAAGGCGGAGATCTACAAGACCGATGATTTAATCGAGCAGGGATTTTTTGGGTCGACCCCGCCATCGGCTGCTTTTATGGGACGCATCGGCGATCTTGTGATTTTGCCCTATGCCGGTGAGTCCGTTTGGTGGTACGAGCAAGGCCGTTTCGAGCAAAAATTTTACGGTTCGCACGGCGGCCTTACGCCGGAGGAAATGGAGACAGCACTCATGGTGCAGACATTCTGAAACATCTCACTAATCACCTAAACCCAGCTCCAAACCTATGCAGCGCGACGCAAACGAAATTTTGGGTATGGAACGTGTGCCCGAACATCAGTGGGAATTTTATGACGATGTTCTCGACGCAGCACGCCGAACCGGTCAGCCATTCGCTTTAGGCGGCGCGCTTGCCTGGGCGACATACTGTGGACACTATCGAAATACTAAGGACATCGATCTTTATGTGCCGATGGATTGCCGTCAGTATTTTATCGATGCGGTAACGAAAGCCGGTGCATTGGATTATTATAATACGCTCGCCTATGATCGTGGCTGGATTTACCGCTCGACGCGCGATGGGTGTATTGCCGATTTGATCTGGGCGATGGCCAATTACGTGCGTCCCATTGACGAAGATTATTTTAATGGCGAAACGAAGCTCTCGCTTCGCGGCAATGTCTATGGGGTGTTGCCGGCGGAAGAATTGATCTTGAATAAGCTCTATATCATGAATCGAACTCGGTGCGATTGGTTCGACGTCTTCAACTTGGTGTATATGACGAATGGCGCGCTGGACTGGGATCGAGTAATTTCCAAAATGGGCGAAGATCGAATTCTCCTTAGCTCTGCGCTCCGAGTATTTGCATGGCTCTGTCCGGGCCGCGTCAAGTTGTTTCCCGCCGATTTATGGAAAAAACTCGATATGGCGAAGCCGGCGGGAGACGGCCCCGATATTGTCGGAGAACGTGTCAATTATCTCGATTCGCGCCCCTGGTTTATTCCAACACTCAAACTCGGGGAGCGGCCATTTGCCGAAGGGGAGTAAGGAATCGTGTGACAGCGGGAGTATACTCCCGCTGCCGCACGTTTGCTTTTTTGATGCCGGAAATTCTTGAATTAACAGAGCCAAAAGCCCTCACTATCGCGGAAAAGCAACGGAAGGACATGCTCCGCGTGAATGAGATTTTTTATTCCATTCAAGGCGAAGGCTCTCGAGCGGGGGAACCGTGTGTCTTTATCAGAATGACCGGATGCGGCTTGCGATGTGCCTATTGCGACACCGAATATGCATTTTACGAGGGCGAAGACAGGCCCATTGCGGACATTCTGAGTGCCGTCGGTCGGTTCCAGTGCAAGCTGGTCGAACTAACCGGAGGCGAACCGCTCGAACAAGAGGGAGTATATCCACTTATGGAGGAATTACTCCAGCGTGGATATGACGTGATGATAGAAACTGGGGGACACATCGATATTTCCAAAGTCGATTCGCGTGTGAGGCGCATCGTCGATTTAAAAACACCATCCTCTGGCATGATGAAGCGAAATCGTTACGAAAACATTGAGTGGCTCACACCGCATGACGAGGTGAAGTTCGTAATCGGTTCGAGAGAGGACTACGAATGGTCCCGTGCTCAACTTTGGAAATTTGGTCTCGATAAGCGGGTGGGAACAGTATTATTCTCTCCGGTCATTGGGGGGAACGGAGGATTAGAGCTTTCGGAGGTCGCGGCCTGGACTCTGGAGGACCACTTGCCCATCCGCTTGCAAACCCAATTCCATAAACTGATTTGGCCCGGAGTATTACGAGGAGTATGACATCCAAAAAAACAGAAATAGTCGTTTTTCCAAATCCCTATCCGCAACGCGATTACGTTATTACGCACGCGAACCCGGAGTTCACCTCGGTCTGCCCGGTGACCGGCTTACCCGATTTTGGTGAGATCACGGTTATCTTCGTGCCCGATAAATGGTGCGTGGAGCTAAAATCGCTGAAATATTATTTTCTCGGCTTTCGTAATCGCGGTATTTTTTACGAAGCAGTAGTGAATGAAATGTTAGAAGACCTCGTCACGGCTCTCGAACCGCGATGGATAGAACTTACTGGTGAATTTTCTACTCGGGGAGGGCTGCATTCGAATGTGGCCGCTAAATTTACGAAATCGGAAGATCCGCTGCCGCGCTCGGGTCGAGTTTCCGTGAAAAAATTAAAAAAATCGATTCAATAAATTTGCTTACGCGTATTGCCAAGGATTTTCGCTGGGAGATGGCCCATCGGCTGCCGGAGCATTCTGGCGGCTGCCGCAACGTACATGGCCATTCGTATCGAATGTGGGTGGAAGTAGCTGGCGAGCCCGATCGGCAAGGGATGGTCCTCGATTATTTTACCCTGAAGGAAATTGTCGATCCGCTTATCGCGGAAATCGATCACTCTTTCCTCTGCGATCGTTCGGATACGCTTATCGTTGATTTTATGAAATCGTCGGGCCTGAAGGCGGTTTACGTCGATTTTCCAACGACGGCGGAAAACATTGCGAAATGGTTCTTTGAGCGCCTTTCGATGCTCTTAGCCACCATGGAGGATCGGTCATCCCTGAAACATTTGCGCGAGCTTCGCGTGCGTATTCAGGAAACGGAGCGAACATACGCGGAAGTGAAGGGCCAATTTTGAATGATAAATGACCAATGACAAATGCAGAAGATTTGTCATTGGTCATTCGTCATTTGTCATTATGATGAAATCTGTTATTCTTCTCTCCGGCGGTATGGATTCGACACTCACGGCCACGATCGCGCTTCGCGAGTCTGAACACGTTTCCGCGCTTCATTTAAATTATCGGCATCGTACGGAGCGGCGGGAATTACAGGCTTTCGGGGAAGTATGTGATGCGCTTGAAATTTCCGAGCGGCTCGTTGTTGATATTGAATTCTTGCGCACGATTGGCGGATCGAGCCTTACAGATCATTCCATCGACGTGACAAACGCGAATCTCGAAGCTACGGCCATTCCAAGCTCTTATGTGCCATTTCGGAATGGAAATTTTCTCTCGATCGCGGCCAGTTGGGCCGAAGTTATTGGAGCAAATACCATTTATATCGGGGCGGTGGAAGAAGATTCTTCTGGTTATCCCGATTGTCGCCGCTCGTTTTTCGATGCCTTTGAACGCGCGATTGAACTTGGCACGAAACCCGAAACGCGGATTCAAATCGCCACTCCGATCATTCGTTTGCGAAAAAGTGAGATCGTCCGCGAATCGCTGCGGCTCGGGGCGCCGATAGAGAGAACGTGGTCATGCTACCAATCGGAGAAGGTGGCCTGCGGGGTTTGCGATAGCTGCGCTTTGCGACTTCGTGGATTTGCAGAAGCTGGGGTAAATGATCCTATTGCCTATAAAGTCAGACCGGATTATGCCTGAAATTCCAGTGGCGACGGGATTTTTAATCGTGGCACGGGTCTTTAACCCGCCTCCGAGGATGCGGACTAAAAGCTCGCTTCACGGCCGAAAATGGCTGTGCTACTGGGCATGCCTTGCTGCTATTTTTATTTCTTCTCCGCTTCGTGCCCAAACTACTGCGCCACCGGCCGACACGACTGCTACGAAACTAAAACAAATTCGTCCTGGATTGGAACTGCCCGATTCGCTTTATATCGCGCGCGATAGTATAAAGGGCGACATCGATACCATTGTGCGGTACACCGCGAAAGATTCGACGGTATTCGATATTCCGCGCAAGCGAATGACACTCGTAAACAATTCCATTGTCGAATTCGAGAATCGTGAGCTCGATGCCTATACGATCGTTATGGATTTTCAGAGTAATACTCTTACCGCGTATAGCTATAATGTGGATTCGGTTATTGCTTCCTCGATTGCGTTTCAGCGTCGCATTATCCGGGACACGAGTCGTACGAAAGCCCGTGGCGCGCCGAAGCTCAACGAAGGAGGCACCATCTATGAAGGCGAAGTGATCGTTTATAACTTCAAGAGGAAGCAAGGGACGGTGCAGTTAGGCACAACCGAAATGGAGGGCGGTTTTTATTACGGTGAGAAAATAAAACAGGTCGCCCCGAAGACGCTTTTTGTCGAAAACGGACGTTATACAACGTGCGACGAACCGACTCCGCACTATTACTTTGCTTCGCCAGAAATGAAAGTCGTCATGGGTGAGCAAATCTTTGCGGCGCCGGTCTATCTATACGTGGCCGATGTTCCTATCTTCGCACTGCCATTCGGAGTCTTTCCAAATCATGGTGGGGGGCGGCACTCGGGAATTATTCCGCCCAGTTATCAAACGCAGGGCGGTCGCGGTTATGGCCTGACGCACTTGGGATATTATGAAGTCTGGAGCGATTATTTCGATTCGCGGATTCAATCCGACATTTACACGGTCGGCGGATATAATATCGACTTCCAAACAGAATGGATGAAGCGCTATCTGCTGAATAGCGCGGCTTCGATCGAAGTGGGATATGGCAAGACGCGCTTCAGCAGCGGAGATCCGTTCCAAAAGAACTGGTTGGGAAATTTGCAGCTGCCAAATCTTCAACTTGGGTATCAAACTGCTCTCTCAGCCAACCTTAGCTTCCAAAGCAATGGGTATTTTCAAAATACGGCGCAAAATCAGCAGCAATTTTTTACGCAACAAGTTACTTCCAATGCAGCGTTCAGCACCAACTGGCCGGATGCCGGAGTATCGCTCGGCATCAATTACAGTCGCTCGCAAAGTTTGCTCAATGGAACGTATCAGGAGTCCAGTCCACAGATCAATCTTTCGAAGACAACATGGTTCCCTTTCCAATCCTCAGATGGGAGCAATACCAATCCAACGCTATCCTCATTCGGAATTGGGTATACCTTTACTGGTAGCCATAATCTCAATAAAGTACAAAATATCAATGGAGCAGATACGACCTATAATACTCAGGAGAGTTACAGTATGCTGCATAGTCCTTCGATCAGCATTTCACCGAAGCTCGGATATTTTACGATCACGCCGAGCGTTGGACTGGCGGATGCGTGGTTAGTGCGAGAACATAATTTGAGCAATGGGCGAAAAGTTTATATTCGGGATACCGCTGGGAAAATCATCGACTCCGTTGCCGAATACGACACGACTACAACACACAACTTTCGAAATCTTTTCAATTACAATGCCGCAGTCTCGATTTCGACTACGCTCTATGGCACTGCCAATATCGGGGCGTTTGGAATTCAAGCCGTTCGCCATACGATTCAGCCGCGCATCGGATTGGTTTATCAACCGGACCTCTCGTCTCAAAATTATCAACAAATTTTAAATCCGGCGACCGGTCAATTCGATCACTACAATATCTTCAATGGGGAGCCCAACAGCACTATCGTTGGCCCGGGGAAGGCTGCCACGATGACGATCGATCTGGCCAACAATTTCGAGGCGAAGGTCGAGCGGCAGGTGACAAAAGATTCTACGACAGTCGATCACGTCAAGCTGTTTAATCTTGATGCAGGGACCGGCTATAATCTTGTAAGCAAACTGTTAACTCCGCTTGCACTGAATGCCAGTTCTTCGATTGGGACGCTTTTCACGTTGAGCGGAAATGCCTCGTTCTCGTTTTATCCGGCGAATTACTTGGGGATCGATTCCACGCCGTTCACGCTCATCAGCCTGCATCAGTTTTTTATTCGCCCTCAGACTGTCCAGGCAAGCCTAAGTGGGAATTTCTCTGCATCGACTACTATCGAAGGCAATGAGAACTACGATTCCCTTCGACGGCTCTTTAATATCACTTCGCCGGAAGACGAGCGGGCGCTGTTTCTGGGTGGCTATTATCCGGGCCAATATATCGATGTTCCGTTTCATCCAAAATGGCAAATTAATTACGGACTTAGCTATCAGGAAACTTATTCGGCAACAGGAGCGCCGCAGCATTTTTTCGGCGCGAATGTAGCAATTTCTCTTCCCCTGACCGTTAATTGGATGTTCACCGCAACCGCGACGTATGATCCGATTGCAGGCAAAATCGTCGATCCGCAACTTACGGTACACCGCGATCTGCATTGCTGGGAAATGAACTTCTCGTACCGTCCGCCCGGTTCGGCGATTTCGGGATTCAATCTCGAAATTCGCATCAAAGCGCCGCAACTGCAAGATATTAAACTCACGCGGACGGAAAATACGTATGGGGAATTCTAAGAGCAAGGGTGAAGGCGGAAGGATGAAGGATAAAGGAATAATCGATGCGGTCATCGATTCGCCTTCATCCTTCATTCTTCAACCCTCAAGCTTTGTGAATCCTCTGACCCGCGGACAAAATCCGCTCTTCGCGTCGCTCGGCGTTTCAAGCGATGCGAAGCTGCTTGTGGCTGTTAGCGGCGGACCGGATTCGCTGGTGCTGGCCCATGTGCTGCAATCGTTGCGAGGGACGGGGGCATTCGCGGCTGTGACGGTGGCGCATGTCAATCACGGGCTTCGAAAAACCGACGCCGATGAGGAAGAAAATGCCATTAAAAGATATTGCGAGCGGTGGAAGGTCCCCATCGAAGTAAAGCATGTAAACATCTTAGGCGCAGTCCAGCGTGAAAAAACCGGCATTGAAGAGACGGCTCGGAAGCAACGGTACGAATGTTTCGAAGAACTCGCTAAAACGCATGGATTCGATTTTGTCCTAACAGCTCATACTGCAAACGACCAGGCAGAGACCGTGCTTATGCATTTGGTTCGTGGCGCTGGCGTTCGTGGACTTGCCGGCATTCCGCCAAAGCGCAAGCTCGGAACGGCATATCTGCTGCGCCCATGGTTAGATGTTACGAAGAACGAAATTTTCGATTATATCGAGGAATTTCATCTTGTCCCTATGCAGGACACTTCGAACGACGATCTTTCCTATCAGCGCAATCGCGTTCGCCACAAAATTATCCCCGCGATGGCAGAAGCATGGCCGGATCGCTCGCCGGTAAAAGCGATTGCCGGGCTGGCCGAGCGAATGCGAGAACTCTCGACATTCCTCGATACCTTGACGGGAGAAAAGTTGGGCGAGCTTCGATTGGATGAAGGGTTATCAATGGAAGCTTTGAAAAACCTCCGCGGATTTATGCTCCATGCCGTTATGGAAACGCACATTGCGAACACCATCGGACCTTTCTCGCTTACTGCCTTACAAACCCGGCGTATGGAGGATTGGCTGGCTTCGAATTCCAAGGCAATGGAATTACACTGCGGCGTGCATCTGACAAAAGAAAATAAAGTTCTACGTGTCGAGAAAGACAAAGAAAGCTTTGCTTTCAATCCATCGTTTCTCGTGCCCGGCAAGCCGTTGAAGACTCCGTATGGAGCATTCAATATTGTGCATGTGAAAAATCAGGAAATTTCAAAAGATCCATTCCATGCGCGATTCGACGAAAGTGACTTGGGCGAAAATCCGATCATTCGCGTTCGCCCATGGGGAACGGCCGATCGCATGGCGCCTTTTGGCATGGAGGGTAAGCGAAAGCTAATCAGTGATTTACTCACCGAGGCTGGTGTCACCGGCGAGCGAAGAAAGCATTATCCCGTCGTAGAGTTGAATGGTCAGATTCTCTGGCTTCCTGGCGTGCGGCGTTCCGATTGCGCGCCGATTAGCGCCGGCACCCAGTCTTTGCTCGAATTTTCGTTCAAGCCATCGTACTCGAATGGAACCACGCAGCAATAACCAACCTTATTAGTTACAAATAAGCATAATAAAACAAAAAATTATCGAACCCAGGTTAATGCTCGCTCGAAGGATCTTGTTCGTCATTTTTCTTTTGATCGTTTCCTCCAGCACACTGTTCGCCCAAAACGGAAATGGAGTGCAGAAGCTGCGCGAAGCCTCTAAAAGAATTGATCTCCAGACCGCGCGCGACGGCGTAGTTTTTTCGATTAAGAATGTCGATATTACTCGGTTCCCACAATTGGGCGTGATCTTCTCCGCTACCGATAGTCGAAATCAATTCGTTCGGACCTTAAAGAAAGAAGACCTTCGCATCGTCGAAAATGGAGTGGAACGCCCCATCCTTTCGCTCGATCTTGTGAATGGGGAAGATCGGGTTCCTATCGATATTGTCTTCGTCATCGATAAAACTGCCTCCATGGGGGATATGATTGGGTCTGTTAAAGATAATGTCACTCGTTTTGCTCGGGAATTGCGAGAGCATGGTTTCGATTATCGTTTGGGTCTGGTTCTTTTCAGTGACGTCGTGGAATGGAAAAGCGCCCAACTCACTTCCGACGTGTCCGAATTTGAAAAATGGGTAACCGGCATCCAGACCGTCGGTGGAGGCGATCCGAAAGAGAACGCGCTCGAAGGGCTTTATGCAACGAATGACATGGCCTTCCGGCCTATCGCGATTCGGATGGCCGTTCTCATTACCGATGCGCAGTGCCACCAGCAAGGCGAACACGGCGATGGCACCACTGACTTCACCATGAAGTCAATGGGGGATTGGCTCTACGAGCGAGAGATCCGACTCCTCACGGTTACTCCGCCTCAATATCCGGAATATCACACCATGGCGGTCGCGGCAGATGGAATGAGCTTCGACCTTGGAAAAGATTTCGCAAACTCGGTGACGGATCTGGCTGGAAATATTACCAGCCTCTATTCCCTCAAGTATCTTTCAGAATCGACATTAGCGCCGGATTCCGTTCGTATCGACTTACTTCGCGCGGAAGACCGAAGCACGCTCGCGAGCCGCAAACTTCTTGCGATGGAGCCGGGCCGCCGATTTGTTTTTGAGGATTTGCAATTCGCGCCGAACCAGTCCCAGCTTGCCAATGAGTTTGTCCCGGAACTCGAGCGCGTTGTACGCCTCATGCACGTTCGACCCGCCATGCGAATTCGAATTGAAGGCTATGCCGATTCGACTGGAACCGCCGCTCAGAATATGAAGCTGTCGGAGGACCGCTCTACCGCTGTAAAACGATATTTGATGCAGTCCGGTATTGCCCCGGACCGTCTCGAAACCACGGGCTTCGGCTCGCTGCGACCCATCGCGTCGAACGCAACGGAAGCGGGAAGGCGTCTCAACCGAAGAATCGAATTTGTGATCCTAACAAAGTAGTCTTTTCATTCTTCCGATGAATGCTCTTCCGACCGAGAATCGCTTTATCACGCCGGAACTCGTTTTAGATGCTTACGAGCATGGCCTTTTTCCCATGGCGAATGAGTGCGGGGAAATAGGCTTTTATATGTATGAGCCCCGTGGTATTATTCCCCTTGATGAGCGATTCACGGTTCGGCGATCGCTGCGGAAGGTATTGCAAAAGCACGATTATCGTATCACATTCGATACTGCTCCTCTCGAAATCCTGAGTGGTTGTTCGCGTTTAGGGCTCGTCAATCCGATAGAACTGTGGCTTTCGGAGAAACTTATTGAGCTATACCTCCGCCTCTTCGAAATGGGCCGGATGCATACCGTCGAAGTCTGGAAAGTGGAAAGTGGAGGAGCGGAGAAGGGAAAGTTAATAGAAGAAAATTCGGAAGACACAGACTTTTCACTTTCTCGACGTTCCACAACCCTTGTGGGCGGTCTTTACGGTCTTACGTTCGGAGCGGTTTTTTGCGGAGAGTCGATGTTCTCCCGTTCGGATTATGCTTCACAAATAGCCCTGGTCCATTTGGTCGACCGGTTGCGAAATAAGGGCTTTCAAATTTTGGATGCCCAGATGCCCAGCGACCATCTTAAGCAATTCGGACTATACGAAATGAGCCAGCGAGATTACCTAAACATGTTTCACGAAACATCGCAAGCAGAAGTGAAATTTTGAACTGCATCTCATGCTATAACTTCATACCGTAATCCTACTGCCGGCATGATGCTGAACCATGTCTCGTGCTGCGGTATCGGCGATCCTTATACGTTCGAGGGATTGAGTAATTTCCATTTCCGTACACGCTTCGATGGATTCCGAAGCCTCCGCCGATGGGGCTTCCATTGCGGAGCGAATAAGAATTGGAATTTCTGTGAATGCGATTCGGCCCTCCAGGAATTGTGCGACGGCTTCTTCGTTCGCCGCATTCAGAATACAGGGATAAAGGCCGCCGCGCTCGCCGGCTTC
>Ga0207664_10000077_pt1 | contig 99376 bp, 172 predicted proteins | sample LARL83metaG_FD_184349 | JGI IMG/M metagenome (GOLD analysis project Ga0207664, IMG submission 184349) | Corn, switchgrass and miscanthus rhizosphere microbial communities from Kellogg Biological Station, Michigan, USA - LAR L8-3 metaG... | ecosystem: Host-associated > Plants > Roots >...
CGACATCGAGCTGCTGCTGCCGCGGATGCTTCCCGGCGCGATCATCGGGATGCATGACGGCGGCCCGCAGCATCCGTTCCGCGGCCAGCTGGGCGCGCTGGAAGCCCGCGGCCTGGTCCGCGCGGTCACGCTGCGCACCCCGCGGGGCGTGTGCTTCGCGGAGGTCATGTGAGACTGCGCCACTACTACCACGTGTACGCGGCCGGGGCGTGGGCGCTGCCGGTCCGGGAGCACATCGCCGCGCTGGGCCGGGCGGGCTTTCCCGGTGAGATGATCGTGGGCCTGACCGGGCCGGAGCAGGACCGGGCGCGGGCGCGGGAGATGATCGTGCTGCGGATGCGCGGCTGGGACCTGCCCGAGCCGGCCGGCTGGGAGCAGGCTGACGATGGCTTCGAGCAGGTCACCCTGGCCCGGCTGCGCGCCGACCTGCACCAGGGCACAGACGACGCCGCGGTGCTGTACGCGCACACCAAGGGCGCGCGGGATAACTCGGACTGGAACGCGGACTGGCGCCGGTCGATGACCCGGCACGTGGTGGGCCGCTGGCGCGAGTGCGTGCAGCTGCTGGCGTCCGGCTATGACACCGCGGGCTGCCACTGGCTGACCCGCGAAGAGCACCATGACCCGCCGGACCGCGTCGTGACCGTCCCGTTTTACGGCGGGAACTTCTGGTGGGCGACCGCGCGGTACCTGCGCACGCTGCCCGAACCGCTGACCGACTACCGGCACCGTGCCGAGGAATGGCTGGGGACGGGCAGTCCGAAAGCCTACGACCTGCTGCCCGGCTGGCCGGTCCCGGAGCTGCTGAACCGGTGAAGGCGTTCGTGATCTTCCGTGACCGGGTGACCTACGGGCGGCGTTGCGTGGCGGCCATGTTCCGCTCGGGCCTGGACCCGGTCGTGGTAGATCACGGGAGCACCTGGCCGGACGCGGTGGACTGGCTGGACTGCCTGGCCTGCGACGAAATCCCGGTGCTGTACCGCGGCGGGGGGCACCCGCGGGAGCTGTGGGCGTGGCCGCCGTTCACCGCCGCGCGCGGCGATGACCCGTTCCTCGTGACCGACCCGGACGTGATCCCGGCCGCGGGCTGCCCGCTGGACTGGCCGCAGCACCTGCTGCGGCTGCTGGAGGAGTACCCGGGGATGGCCAAGGCGGCGCTGGGGCTGCGGATCGACAACCTGCCCGCGCACTACTCGCGGCGGGACCAGGTGACCGCCTGGGAGGCGCAGTTCTGGACGAACCAGATCGGCCCGGGGGTGTACGGTGCCCCGGTGGACACCACGCTGGCGCTGTACCGGCCCGGGTCGGGGTTCGTGATGGACGCGATCCGCACCGGCCCGCCGTACGTGGCCGATCACCTGGCCTGGCACGAGAACCTGGAACATCCCACCGAGGAGAGCGACTATTACTACCGGCACGCCGAGCCCGGGATCTCCCACTGGGCCGCCCGCGGGCACAGCGCCTGGGGAAACTGACCGGCAGCTGATCCTGCCGGCGATCCCGTCCGCGGTCACCGCGAACGAGGCGGAAGCCCTCGCGGACCTGGCCCGCGGCACGGCCGTGCTGGAGCTGGGCGCCTGGTACGGGTTCTCCACCGTGGTGCTGGCCTCGGTCGCCGGCCGGGTCACCTCGGTGGACTGGCACCTGGGCGATGAGCACGCCGGCAGCACCGACACGTTCGCGATCTTCACCTCCTACCTGGAGCAGTACGCGGTGGCGGACCGGGTCGAGGTGATCCGGCAGCGGTTCGAGGACGCGCTGCCGGAGCTGGCCGCGCAGGGCCGCCGGTTCGGCGGCTGCTTCCTGGACGCGCACCACAGCGCCGAGTCGGTCAGCCGGGACCTGGGGCTGGCGCTGCCGCTGATCAGCCCGGGCGGGTTCATCGCGTTCCACGACTACGGGCGCGGCCCGGACAACGGCTTCCCCGGCTTCGGGGTCACCGAGGTCGCGGACCGGTTCGGGATCAGCGGCCGGACCGGGTTCCTGGCCTGGGGATACGTGACGGACAAGGTGGAGGGCTGATGCGCAAAGTTCAGATGCTGGCCGGGATCAGCGGGACCCGCGCCAGCGGGGAACCGTGGCCCGCGGCGGGATACGCGCTGGTGGTGGAGGACTGGGAAGCCGAGCACCTGTACCGCGGGCAGATGGCCCGGCCGTGGCCCGGCGGGGATGACACGCCGGCGGAGCACGCGCCCGCCGCGCACAAGCCGGCGGAGCACAAGCCGGCCGAGCACAAGGCCGAGCACAAGCCGGCCGAGCACGCGGCGCACGCCGCGCACGCGCACGCCGCGGACCCGGCCAAGGCGGAGCCCGTTCACGCGGTGACCGCAGCGGAGGCGCCGAAGCCGGCCGCGCCGAAAGCCGACTGGGTCGAGTGGGCGATGGCCAACGGCGCGTCCGAGGACGAGGCGAACATGGCAACCAAGGCCCAGCTGATGGAAGCATACGGAGAGCGCGCATGACGGAGCTGCCGGAGGAGGAAACCCGCGGCGGGGAGTCCCCGGGGGACTGGAAGATCGCCACAGTGATCTGGCAGGGCCCGGCGGTCACGCAGCACACCTGGACGCCCGGCTGCGACGGGCACCACCCGCCCGGCCCGTGCCCGGACGGGGACAGCTGATGACCACCGCGGCCGTCACCCGGGTCCGCGACCTGCTGCTGACCGTCCGCCAGCTGGAGCGCAGCTGGCAGAAGCGGGCCGACACCGGCGACGACCGGTACACCCCGTGGATGCCAAGCGATGTGGCCCAGTACCTGGTGCTGCTGATCGAGGCGATGACCGAGGCGCCGGGCGACCGGTTCCTGGAGGTGGGCTGCGGGCCGGGCACCAAGATGCTGCTGGCACGGGAGCTGTTCGGGCTGGACGTGCACGGGTTCGACCGGGTCCCGGAGTACGTCGCCGCGGCCCGCGAGCGCGGCCTGGACGTCATCTTGCACGACGCGCTGGCCTACCCGGGGTACGGCACGGCCGACATCGTGTTCCTGAACCGGCCCTGCCGGGACGCGGTGCTGGAACGTGAGGTGGAGCGGACGGTGTGGGCGCGGATGCGGCGCGGCGCGGTCCTGATCACGATGAACACCGAGATGCTGCCGCCGGAGAACCGGTGGCTGGTGGTCAGCGAGGACCTGGACGTCAAGAGGGGGGTCTGGCTGAAGCTGTGAGAGGAGACGCGCGTTGAGTGACTTCGACCTGGACAAGCTCCGCTCGATCGGGCACCTGACCCGGGGCCGCACCCGGTCGCGGAGCAAGTCGGGCCGGGAGCACCCGGAGTCCGGCGAGCCGTACCAGGTGACCCGGGACGAGCTGGGCAACGACGTGACCGAGCACGGCAAGCGGGGGTCCGGGGTCTCGGACCGGCAGGACGTCAACATCCGCCCGGAACCGGTCCGGGTGGACCTGCGGGACACGGTGCGGGCGCGGGACGCAGAAACCGGCGGTACCGACGGGAACCTGAGGATGACCTGATATGGCCTGGACCGAGAGCGGCATCTACGGGCAGGTGCTGTACGGCAACCTGAGCCTGACCGCCGGCTACCCGAACTGGATCGGCACCACCGGGTACTACATGTACCTGACGAACAACTCCGATACCCCCAACTTCCAGAATTCCGCGGCCACGTCGGTCTACTCGGCTACCAACGAGGTGCACGACTCCTCGGCCTGGCCGGCCGGCGGGGTGCAGTTCACCACGCTGGGCGTGGGCGGCACGTCGATCGTGCCGAACTGGACGCTGACCGGGACCCCGCCGACGACGCTCATGCATTACAAGGCGTCCAACGTGTCGGTGGCGGCCACCACGCTGGCCTCACCCGGCACCTACGGCGGGTACTTCTACATCAATTCCGGCACCAAGTACCAGTGGATTGCCATCTACTTCGGCGGCACCGGGTACATCACCGCTGCCGGGACGTTCGCCATCACCTGGGCCGGCGGCGACGTGGCCACGTTCGCCCTGGCCTCGTGATTCATGCAGTGCGAGAGAGGTTACTCATGGCGGCAGATAACGGCAGGTCGGGCGACGCGCTCGGCATCGCGGTGACCGAGCACCTGGGCCCCGGTGACGGGGGCCGGGAGACCGGCGCGCTGCGCATCGAGAAGTGGGACCTGGACCAGATCGCCTGGGCCCGGGGGCGGAACCGGGACTTCTTCGACCCGCGGCGCGAGCCCGATGCCCGCTGGTTCACCGAGTTCGGCGTCCGCCCGGTCGAGGTGGCCGAGTTCGCCGACACCAACCTGATCACCGGGGCCGGGTGGGCCCGGTGCCTGAACAACGGCGGCTGGCTCGGCACCGCCGCGACGCTGTTCAGCGCCACCGTGGGCCGGGTGGGCCTGGGCCAGGGCCTGACTGCCGCGACCTACTCCGACACGGCGCTGACCACGGCGTCGGGCTGGACGGGCGGCAACTGGCAGCTGAACGGCGCGACGCCCACGTACGCCACGGCGTCCGGCGGCACGGGCGCGACCATGATCTTCCTGTGCACGTTCGGCACGGGCGCGTTCTCCGCCAACCTGATCACCGAGTTCGCCGTCGACCAGGGCACCGCGGCCAGCGGCGCCAACGTGACGGCCAGCGTGGCGCCGATGGTCAACCACGGGGTGAACGCCTCGGGGTACGGGACCAAGACCAGCTCGCAGACCTGGAACATCACCGTCACCTTGACGTTCACCTGATCGCCGGCCCCGGCCGATAACGCAGAAGCGAGGCGCCATGCCGCAGACCGGGCCTTTCTACGGGACCGCCGCCTCGAGCGGCGGCGGCGGGACCGGCACCTGGGCCAGCCCGACCAGCGCGGACGGCGCGCCGAACGGCCTCAACGCGGTCTGGGCCCCGGCCCCCACCCGGGCGGTGGCCCTGTCGAACGTCGCGTCCGCCTCGGACGTGATCGTCCCCGGGATCTCCGGCAGCCCCGGGAACCTGACGATCCTGAGCCCGTCCGTACTGCCCGGGGTCAACTACAGCCAGGCGTACCCCGGTATCACGCTGTACGCCTCCGGCGGCACCGCGCCGTACACCTGGACGGTGGTCGGCGGGGCGATGCCCGCCGGGGTCGCGCTGGCCGGCAACGGCCGCCTGACCGGCGGGACGCTGAGCACCGGGGCCGGCACGTACAACTTCACCATCCAGTGCGCCGATTCCGCTGGGCACTCGCTGACCCAGGGCTGCTCCATCACCGTCACCAACGAGACCCTGCAGACCTCCTCCAACGACAACGGGTTCAGCGGGTTCAACTACTACGGGGTGAACGAATCGGCGTTCAACTCGGGGAACATGCAGGTCGTGCCCGACCTGCCCGAGGGCACCGGCTGGCAGCCGAACGTCTCCGGGCAGGTGCTCCAGGTGTGCAACACCGCGTGCTACGACCCCGGGAACTGGTCCACCACCATCCAGACGACCGGACCGCAGCAGTCCCCGGCCAACAGCGGCACGATCGTGGCCGGGCCGGAGACCCGCCAGGTCTGGTACTACGGCGGCTACGGGTACTCCTACGAGCCGCCGCTGACCTACTTCAACTCGATCACGACCAGCTACTCGTTCATCCCGCCAGCGCCGAACGGGATCACCTTCCCGAACGAGGGCGCGCAGCTGTACGAGTTCTGCTACGACATCTGGCTGAACCTGTTCGACACCGAGATCATGGTGTGGATGTGGACGCAGGGCCCGCGCTACCCGTGGGGCAGCTGGCCGAGCCCGAGCCAGTCCAACTTCCAGCCGGTCCCGCTGACCAACCCGGTCAACATCCCCTTCCCGGGCGGCTACAACCCGTTCTACGGCCAGATCGTCAACCTCCCGACCGGCCCGAACGGCTCCAACATGACCTACGGGTTCTGCTACAACGTGCAGTCCACCCAGGCCACCTGGCAGTCCGGCACCAGCTATCCAGTGCCGCGCGGGCCGTTCAACTTCATCCAGGTGAACAGTACCGGCACCGCCTTCAACAACACCGCCTCGGGGTTCATCAACTTGTGGGGGCCGAACGGCGCGTCCGGCAACGGGCTGATCAACTGGCTGGTCAACAACCAGTTCGCGGGCGGGACGGCGGCGGCCGGGGTGGCCGGCGGGGTGGCGGCCTACACCCCGACGCTGGACAGCGTGAACTTCGGCGTCGAGGTCTGCTGCAGCGGCGGCACGGACTACCCGGCGAACCTGTACTCGTTCACCAGCTTCACCACCATCACCGACAAGACGTGGACCGCGCAGACGGTGACACCGCATTGAGGGAGGGGCCGTGACCGTGATCCTGAAGCGCTCGGGCGCCTTCATCGGCGGCCCGCCGCACACCGCCAGCCGCTGGGTCTCCGCGGCCGTGGCGGCGTCCGGGATCCCGGCCTGGAACGCGCCCGGTCACCAGTTCCCCGGCTGGGCAGACCCGGCCGCGACCTACATCCGGCACCCGGTCAGCTGGCTCGGCTCGATGTACCGCAACCCGGTCGCGCTGACCCCGGCGATGGGCTGGTACGTGGACCGCCCGCGCGGCCAGCCGGTGGAGCAGTGGGTGACCGCGGTGCTGGCCGTACCGGGTTCGGTGGGCCGGTTCTTCCGGCAGTGGGCGCTGCCCGGCATCCGGGTGGCCCGGTTCGAGTCGCTGCGCGCTGACCTGCGCGCCCTGCTGGAAGGATTCGGGGAGCAGCTGAGCGCGCACGCCCGGACGGTGATCGACCGGCTGGCCCCGATCGGGGCCGGGCCGCCGGGGCCACCCTGGCCGGCCGGGCTGGCGGACGCGGTGTGCGCGGCCGAGGAAGAGTTCGTCGCGGAGTTCTACCCGGAGGGCGCCCCGTGACGACGTTCACGGTCACCGCGACCGACACGGCCGCGACGCTGGCCACGTTCGCGGCCCTGAAAGTCTTCGTCGTCACCTCCGTGTCCGCGGCCGGCGGCAACTCGGCCGGGTTCGCCGGGGGCTGGGGCGTGACCAACGACGTCATCACCCCCGCGCAGGCCGGCTCGCTGCTGCTGTTCGGCCTGGCCCAGACCGCCGGCACCTGGTCTGCCTACACCACCGACGCGAACAACACGCTCGTCGACAACGCGCAGTACGCCGCGACCGGGTACGGGTACGCGGACGGGTACTACTCGGGGCCGGGCGGCAGCGGGCTGACCGTGGGCGCCAGCGGCCCTGCCGTCTGGACCGCAAGCGGGGTCTACGAGCTGGTCCCGCACAACGGCGCACCGGCGATCGACGGCAGCACCCCCGCGGTGGCGGTCACCGACGCGACCACCGCGCCGGTCACCGCGTCGTTCACCCCGCCGTCCGGATCGGTGCTGTGCGCCGTCCTGATGGCCAACAGCACCGGCACGCCCGTCATCGCGATGTCCGACACCAGCGGGCTCGGCCTGACCTGGACCCAGCAGCTGCAGTTCAGCGCGTCCTACGAGGGCACGGTCACTATCATGACCGCGACCATGCCCGGCGGCGGCACCGCGATCGCGCTGGCCAGCGCCGGGACGGGCACTGAGGCGATCGCCGTCCCCGCGGTGAAGTCCCCGCCGCTGCAGGTTTCCGGGTTCGGCACGTTCCCCGCGGTGGGAGCCTCGGATACGATCAACTTCGTCCAGGTGTCGGTCACCGAGTACCAGTCCAGCGTGGCGATGCCGGCCTGCTCGTTCGAGCTGTGGGACAACGGCATCACCCAGATCGGCACCACCCAGACCGGGACCCGGTCGCAGACCCCGGGCAACGTCAGCACGGCCCAGTTCCGGCCGACCTACGCCCAGCTGGCCACCCTTCAGGTCCGGGTGTACGGCAACGCGCCCAGCGGGACCGGCGACACCGAGAACGTCGACGCGGTCGGGCTGGTCGTCGACTACACCCCGGCGTCGGGAACCTTCATCGCGCTGGCCGGGTCGGCGACGGGCACCGATACGCTCGGCGGGACCTCGTCCCTGCAGGTGCTGACCACCAGCTTGCCCAACGCGATCGAGGGGACGGCCTACTCGGCCGGCCTGACCGCCACCGGCGGGACGCCGCCGTACACCTGGACCATCGTCTCCGGGGCGCTGCCGCCCTGGGCCACCCTGACCTGAGGGAGGGACCATGGCGGGTACGATCTCCGGGCTGCCCGCAGCCCCGGCCGGGACCGCCAGCTTCACCGTCCAGGTCACCGACAACCTCGGCGCCGTCAACACCGCCGCGCTGTCCATCGCCACCGTCCCCGCCCCGGTCGCGCTGGCCGACGGCGGCACGGCCAGCACCGTGCTGGCCGTCCCCGGGGGCGCGCTGGGCCTGATCACCGGGATGCCCGTCCCGCCCACCGGGACCGCCACCTTCACCGTCCAGGTCGCCGACATCACCGGGGCCCGGTCGGTCCACGTGCTGAGCATCGCCACGACGACCGGGTCGGGCCCGAACTACGGCACCGTGGAGACCGCGGGCACCGGCACCGGGACCTGGGTCAACCCGGCCTACGTGACCGGCGCCCCGGACTCGCTGGTCGCGACCTGGACCGCGCCGTGACCCCTGCGGAAAGGACATGCCGGTGAGAGTGCCGCTGCTGGACCAGGTGACGCGCTGGTCATGCCCGAACTGCGACGTGACCGACGTCACCCGGGGCGCCATGGACCCGGGCTCCTCCCGGTTCCACACCTGCGCCGGGCTGCACATGCTCACCGCGCCGCTGGTCCGGGACGGCACCCGGTGCAAGGTCGAGGCCGAGGAGCGCGCCGACTACCTCGGCCGGGAGGTCCAGGACCACGGCGATGACGGCAAGCCGTACATGGCGGTCCGCACCACCCGGGACGACGGGGACGACGTGGCCGTGAACGCGGGCCTGGCCCAGGCCCGGCTGGAAGGATGACGCCAGTGAGTGAACCGGACCAGGCCCCCGCGGTCGTCGCGCATGCGGGCCTTGCCACCGCCCAGTGCTCAGGAACTGCTGAGCCGGAACCTGACAACGAGGAAGAGGACTGAGCCATGGCATGGAGCGCCAGCGCCATTTTCCAGCAGGCGATGCTGAACCCGATCGCCCGGGGAGTCGCCGCGACCAGCGGCTTCCCGACCACCTACGCGGGCCTGGTCGCCGACGCGAACGTCAAGGCCGCCCTGTTCAACAACACCGGGACCCCGTCCAAGTCGGTGTCGCTGGCGAACTCGTGCTACGCGGTGGACCAGTGGGTGGTCGGCAACGAGGTCATCGACACGCTGAACACCAACTGGGTCGCAGGCGGCCGGGCGCTGGGCAGCAAGTCGTTCGCCATCGACACGACCTCCAGCTCGCTGTGTTTTACTGCGGCGAACACCGCGGGCGCCGCCAACGTCACCATTACCAACGCCTACGGCTGCCTGGTCTACGACGGCACCATCACCGTGACCGCCAACCAGGGCATGTGCTACAACTACTTCGGGGGATCACAGAACGTGACCAACGGCACATTCACGGTGATTTGGGCTACAGTAGGTCTCACGACTGCCGTTTTCAACATTACCGTCTGACCTGCATAAACTTACTCTTTAGGGATGCGCTAACCTGTGGGTCCCGACCTCGGAAGGTAGGAAGAAATGCCTGGCACCCTATGGTCGGCTCCGGTCCCGGCCCTGAGCAACAACAGCCTCGTCATCTCCCCGGCGACGGGGACGCTGACGGACATCTCCCCGGCGCAGGTGATCATCAACCCGCCGCAGCTCAACGTCGGCACCCGGGTGCGGCTGTTCTCGTCCGGCTCCTACATCGCCACCACCACGGCGTCGTCGATCACGCTGGGGTTCTACATGACCTCAGCGGCCGTCGCGACGACCGCGAACCCGCTGGTGGCCAGTTCGGCGGTGCTCGGCGTCGGGCCGTCCACGGCGGTCGGCGCGGTCACGGCAGAGTGGATGGCGCAGTATTTCGGCGTGATCACGAAGATCTCCTCCCCGGTGATCGGGACGTCCAACGCGACGATCGTGGGCCACGGCATGGTGTTCTGGCAGACGGCGGTCGGCGGTAACTTCACCGTCCTCGCGATCCCGCAGACAGTGGCGGCCGCCACTGTCATCCAGACCGGCACGACAGCGTTCGGCATGGTCACCAACATCGCCCAGCTGGTCTCCATCGGCGCGACCGTCGCGGTCAACACCGGGCTGACCTCGATCACGTGCGACGAGCTGACCTGCGAACTGCTCGGTTAGTCCTGCCCGCCTGACCCGGGAGGGCGTAAGCCGCGACCTGGACCGCGACCCCCGGGAGGGCGGTAAGCCGTGACCTGGACCGCGCCGGGAGCCTGGCTCTTCGCGAACAGCACGGGCCTGACCGTCTCCAACCAGGCGATCGGGAACCTGCTGCTGGTCGGGGTCACTAACACCAGCAATAACACGGTGTGGTGTACCGGGCTGAGCGGCGGCGGCGCGACCTGGGTGCTGGTCGGCACCAAGTTCGCCGGGACCGCCATCGCGGATTACTTCACCTTGTTCGCCGGGACGGTGACCGCGACCGGGGCCGGGACGGTCACCCCGTCCTGGTCGGGTACCACCCCGGCCGGTTACCACCTGGACGGGCACGAGTTCAGTTCCAGCGTCGGCGCGTGGTCCCTGGACGTGCAGGGGACCGTGGACGCGGTGACGGGGAGCTGGGCGAGCCTGACTCCGGGCAGCAACGGGGAGCTGTACTTCGGGTTCGAGGACAACCTCGGCTCGGCTGGCGCCGGGAGCACCTCCGGGTACGTCTACAGCGTCAATGCCTCCTCGGCCGGGCGGGCGTACAACCTGTCCTGCCCGTCGGGCGTGGCGACCTTCCCGACGTGGACCGACAGCACCGACACCCGCAGCGGCATCATGGTGCTGATGCGGGAGGTCACGCCCGCGCCCGCGGCGCTGGCCCCGCTGTACAAGCCGCTGCCCCCCGGCTGGTTCCCCGGCGCCGACCAGGTGACCACCTCGCCTGGCGCGGTCCCGTTCGGCCAGGTTCCCGCGCCCGCGGATCCGAGCCAGGTCATCCTCCCGCCGAACTTCCCCGAAGCGACCGGGTTCCTGCCTCCGGCGCTGCCCCCCGGCTGGTTCCCCGGTGCCGACAAGGCCACCACGGAGCCGGGCGGCATCCCGTTCTACGCCCAGCCGCAACCCGCGGTCAGCCCGCCGCCGCAGCCGCCCGCCCCGGATAACAACGGGGAAGTCCAGTGGCTGCCGTGGCCGCCGAACTACTTCCCCGGCAGCCAGGCGGTCACCGTCGACCCGGGCGGCGTCCCGTTCTACTCCCAGCCGCAGCCGCTGCTGGCGCCGCCCCCGCCGCTGGCGCCGCCGTGCATCTCCGGCCTGGCCGGTAAGCCGGGGCCCGGCTGGTTCACCGACCAGTACGGGAACCCGAAGCTGTGGGTGTGCGCCCAGCCGTGGGGGCTGGTCACCAACGCCGGGCGGTACGCCGGGACCACCGGCGGCACCTGGCAGCAGGACATCGACCGTTTCATCGCGACCCGGGCTGCCCAGGGCTGCACCGCGATCCTGGTCTACCCGATCCAGAACACCGACAACGGCGGCGTCTTCGACAACGGGAACACGTGGGATAACGTGCCGCCGTTCAACACCGGCCAGGACCCGGCGTCGGGGCTGAACAACACGTACTGGACCCGGATCGACTACATGTTGACCAGCGCGCAGAACGCCGGCCTGGCGCAGGTGGTCAACATCGACCCGGTCTACAACACCGCCGTAGGCCGGTGCTTCAACGGCTGGACCCTCACCCAGTGGCAGCAGTGGGCCGCCGCGCTCGGCGCCCGGTACGGCGGGCGGCCGGGGCTGCACTGGTGCTTCGGCGAGGACGGCGTCCCGGGCGGTTTCGACAGCCAGTATGACGCCTTCCTGACCGGCCTGGCCAGCGCCGGCGACACCCACTACCTGTCGGCCATGTGGGCCGGGGAGTACACCAGCCGGTACGAGACCGACAACAACGCGAACGCCGCCTGGGGCACCGCGCACAGCGCGTTCAACTTCGTCTACACCTACAACTGCGGCTACTTCTGCATCGAGTACGCCTACAACGAGATCAGCCACGGCGCCAGCGTCCTGCTGCCGGTGGTCTGGGGGAACGGCTGGTACTACGCCGGCAGCGGCCTGGTCTACAGCAGCGCAGCCGACCGCCCGTGGCGGCAGGAAATCTGGTGGTGCCTGGCCTCCGGGGCACGCGGGTTCTGCGCGGAAAGCCACGAGCGGCTGTGGTCCTCCAGCGCGCCGGGGTCGGCCGCCACCCAGTGGTCGTTCGTCAACGCCCTGCCGAACATCGTCAGCACGTACAGCTCCTGGACGCAGTGGTACAACCTGCTGCCCGACCTGTCCTCCGCGCTGGTCACCGCCGGGCGGGGCACCCGGGTGGGCGGGCTGGTCGCGGGCGGGTCCGGCACCCCGTACGAGCCCGCGTTCACCAACAGCTACGTGGCAGCCTCCAAGACCCCCGACGGCACCCTGGCCGTGTGCTACCTGCCGAACAGCACCACCATCACAGTGAACACGGCGCTGCTGGCGGGCGGCTGGACCGCCTCGTGGATCGACCCGATCTCGGGCGCCGCGTCTTCGGCCGGGGCCGGGCCGACGTTCAACTCCACCGCGAAGGGCACCAACAGCCAGGGCGACCCGGACTGGGCGCTGGTGTTCCAGGCGCCGCCGGTCCGCGGGGCGACCCGCGCCCGGCAGATGCCGTCCGCCGATTCCGCCACCTCCGGCATGGCGACATTCACCTAACACGGAAGGCGCCTGATGTCCGAATACCGAGCCGGTCCGCGCGCGACCAGCACCCCGTTCGCGCCGGTGGTCGTGGCGCTGGCGGCCGCGACGACCAAGACGGTGCTGCAGGTGAACATCCCGTCCGGCCAGGACATCCGGCTGCTCGGCTGGGGCGTGTCGTTCGACGGCGCTTCCGGCACTGCGATCCCGGTGATCTGCGAGCTGACCGAGGGCGACGTGGCCGCCTCGGTCGGCACGTCGCTGACCCCGGACCAGTGGGGGAACGCGATCGCGCCCGCCTCGGTGTGCATCGGCGGGGCGGCGCTGACCGGGTACAACTTCGGCACCGAGGGCACCATGACCGTGGTCCGTCAGCTGGACTGCCAGCACGTGCACCCGCAGTCGGGCTACGGCCTGTTCTGGGGGTCCGGGGCGGAGCACCAGCCCAAATGCGGGGCGGGCGGCGCGGCCCGGTTCCTGCGGATCCGGTGCACCGCCCCGGCCATCGTGAACGTTCTGCCCTGGATCATCTGGGCGGAGCCCAGCATCTGACGGCTACCGGGCGGGAGGCGTGGTGAGTCATGCCGCTTCGCGGTAGCACGAACGTACGGATCGGCCGTCCGGCGCCGGATCAAGGTTCCGCGGCGGGCACCGCCCCCGCGGGGCTGGCCACCGGCACCGGCCTGGCCCAGCCCGCCGAAGCGCAGGGATCGTGGCTGGCCACCGGAACCGCGACCGCGCAGACCGCGGAAGCGCAAGGGTCGTGGCTGGCCACCGGCACCGGTACCGCACCGGCCGCGCAGGGGCAGGGCTCGTGGCTGGCCAGCGGCACCGCGACCGCGCAGACCGCGGAAGCGCAAGGGTCGTGGCTGGCCACCGGCACCGGTACCGCCCAGCCCGCTACGGCCGGTGCCAGCGCCGGGCTGGCCAGTGCCACCGCGACCGCCCAGACCGCGCAGGGGCAGGGGTCCTGGCTGGCCACCGGCACCGGCGCCGCCCAGGCTCCGGTTGCCGGGCTCGGCGCCAGCGCCGGGCTGGCCAGCGGAACGGGCACGGCCCCGCAGGCCGGCGGGCAGAACGTCCAGGCCGCGACCGCGGCCGGGGCCGCACCGCAGCCGACGGTGCAGACGTCCGGGAACACCAACGCCCCGGCCGCCGTTGCCACCGGCACCGGTGCCGCACCGGCCGCGCAGGGGCAGGGCTCGTGGCTGGCCAGCGGAACGGGCACGGCACCGGCCGCGCAGGCGCAGGGCTCGTGGCTGGCGACCGGCACCGGCGCCGCCCAGCCCGCGCAGGGGCAGGGGTCGTGGCTGGCCAGGGGGACCGGTACCGCCCAGGCCCCGGTCGCGGCGCTCGGCGTCAGCGCCGGGCTCGCCACCGGCACTGGCACTGCCCAGCCCGCCGGAGCGCAGGGGTCGTGGCTGGCCAGCGGCACCGGCGCTGCGCTGCAGCCGTCGATACAGACATCGGGGAACGCGAACGCCCCCGCCACCGTCGCCACCGGCATCGGCACCGCCCAGCCCGCGGTCGTGGCGCTCGGCGTCTCCGCCGGGCTGGCCAGCGGCACCGGCACCGCACCGGCCGCGCGGGGACAGGGGTCCTGGCCGGCCACCGGCGCCGGAACGGTCACCCCGGCGGGCATGGCGCGGGCCCAGCTGGCGTCCGGCACCGGCACCGGGCAGGCCGTGGTGTTCTCCTGCACTGCACTGGCCGGCCTGGCCGCGGCCACTAGCACGGCCAGCCAGCCCAGCGGCCACCAGGCGCAGCTGGCCACCGCGATCGCCGCCGCGCTGCGCGCGACCGGGCTGGGCCAGGCCGCCGCGCTGGACTTCATGTCCGTCGCGACAACCGGAGTCCGCGGGTCCGCGCTGGTCTCGGTGACCTCCCTGAGTGACACCGCCGTCCCGGGGCGGCAGACGCAAAGCTCCGTGACGGTCGGCAAGCTTTCCGGCGCGGGCGTGACCGTGTCATGACAGGACCGCCGACGCTCCCGGGAGACTGCGCATGGCCGTGACCCTGTACCACACCGGAACCGAGTACACCTCCAACTCGATCACCTTGCTGCGCGGCTCGGTCTCCGACATCACCTCGGTCGGCGTCTACCACAACGTCAACCCGGCCTACATCCCGCTGATCACCGATTTCGTCACGGTCACGCTCGCCGACGGGACCACCATCCCGCCGGCCGCGCTGGCCATCCCCGGCGAGATCGACGTGGTGGCGCTGATCGGCCCCAAAGCCGGCGCGCAGCTGACCCTGGCGGCCGGGACCTACCAGCGGTGGGTGCTGATCCGGACCGCCGCGGAAGACATCATCCGGGCCGCCGACACCATCATCGTGCTATGAACGCGCGCTGGGAAGACGGCTGGCTGAAGATCCCCTACAGCGGCCCGGAGAACGCGGTCATCGAGATCGGGCTGGGCCGGGTGTACCGGGCCGCGTACCGCGACTGGGACGCCGCCGGCACCCGGGTGGTGCAGATCCAGATCCCCGCCGGGCAGGTCCCGGCCCAGGTCACCATCCGGGTGAACGGCCAGCCGTACGGCAGTTACCTGGTGATGAGGAGCGCGCCATGACCGCGGTGGTGTTCTACGACGGAGCAGCCGAGCAGGCGATCCTGAACGTCACGTTCACCGCGAACTTCGTCGAGACCGACCCCACTGCGGTGTCGTGCGTGGTCACCGACCCGTCCGGGACCGCGGTGACGCACACCTACGGCGGGGCGTCCCCCGCGGACATCGTGCGCCTGTCGACGGGGAACTTCCAGCTGGCCGTGTCCTGCTCCCCGGCCGTGGCGGGGGTGGACGGGCTGTGGGCCTTCACCTGGGTCGCGTCCGGCGCGGTCAGCGACATCCAGCCGGGCACCTGGCGGGTGCACGCCACCAGCCAGTACACCTGGTACGTCGGCCCGGAGGAGCTGAAGGACCGGCTCGGCATCACCGACACCGCCGACGACTCGATCGTGGTGGACGTGTGCAGCGCCACCTCCCGCTGGATCGACGAGTTCTGCGGGCGGCACTTCTACCGGATCGCCGAGACCCGTACCTACCAGCCGGAGAACATCTGGCTGCTGGACACCGACGACCTGGTGTCGGTGACCGCGCTGAACATCGACCTGGACGGCGACGGGGTCTACGAGACCGCGTGGACGCAGAACACCGACTACATGCTCAAGATCGGGGAGCGCCGGTTCAACCCCGGCGAGTACGGCGAGCCCCGCCCCTACACCCAGGTGCAGGTGCTGCACGGCGGCAGCACCTGGTTCCCGTTCACCTGGCCGTTCACCCACCTGGACCGGGTGCAGATCACCGGGGTGTTCGGCTGGCCGCGGGTCCCCCCGGCGGTGCACCAGGCCGCGCTGCTGATCGCCGCGGACTGGGTGAAGCTGAAGGACGCGCCGTGGGGGGTCGCGGGGATCTCCGACGTGGGCATCGTGAAGACCAACCCGAATCCGTGGATCGCCGATCAGCTTCGCCCGTACGTCAGGGGCCGGGGCAAGGTCGGGGTGTGAGATGAGCCGGCAGGCCAAGCATGGCCGCACCCGGGCGCAGGCCGCCGCGGCGTCGGCGTTCGCGGCGGCCGGCCGGGCTTCGCAGGCCCGGAAGCGGGCGGCGGCGATCGCCAAGACCGGCAAGCCGCCCCCGGTGAGCAAGAGGCGGCACCAGGCGGCGCTGAAGTGGGCGGCGGCCGGACGCGCGGCGCAGGCCCGGAAGCGGGCCGGTCTCAAGCCGCTCCCGGTGCACGTGCGGGCGCTGGCCGGCGACCCGGCCGTCTCGACCATGGGCGGTGCCGTATCATACATGAGCCCGGCCGCCGGCGAGGGTTCCGTGCCGTGTGATGCTTGGCCTGCCGTAGGTCCCATGAGCACGGCTACCTACCTCATGATACTCGCTGAGGCGAACAGGGACAGCCCGTGCTGCGCGGCCACGGCCATCGCCACCCACCTGTACCTGTTCCGCGGGATCATGGCCACCGCGGACGACATCCTGGCACTGCACGCCGCGGGCGGCGGGGACGGCACGCACGGCGCGCTCCTCCCCGACCTGCTCGAGCTGGCCAGCGGTGGTTTCGCCGGCACCCGGATCGCCAGCTTCTTCCCCGTGGAGGACGACACGCTGCCGGGGCTTGTCACGGGGCTGCGGCTACCCGGCGGCGCGCACGCGGTCCTGTCCCTGGGCGGGGCCGCGTGCGTGTCCTGGGGCCAGGTCACGCCGGTCACCGGGCGTGACGGAGAGGCGTGGTGGGCCGAATGGGAATGAGGAAAACCGGCGGCAACGCCGGCCGCGCCGGCAACAAGACCAGCGACGCGATGAGCGTCCGGCCCTGGACCGCGAACCTCACCGCCGACCGGCCCGGCTGCCACCAGTGCACCTGGGTCCGGGTCGGCGCCGTGTGGAAGCTGAAGTTCGTCCACCGCGCCTGCCGCCAGCACAAGAACCTGGGGTGAACGCGCCCGGTTCCTGGCGGGACCTGTCATCCAGCGCGCTGTTCGGCCTGATCGACGGGCTCAACGGGATGGTGGGCCTGGTGATCGGCCTGCTGCGGGTGCACGCCGTGGCCGCGGTGATCTTCGTCGCGCTGCTCGCCCGGGCCGGGTCCAGCTCGGTGTCCATGGCCGGCGCCCAGTACGAGTCCGCCGACCCCGGCGAGAGCCGGCGCCAGCGCTGGTCCCGGGTGGCCGCGATGGGCCTGGGCTACCTGGCCTCCGCGCTGACCCCCGGGCTGGGCTTCGCGGTCAGCACCCGGGCCGGGCTGATCGTGTTCATCCCGGTGACCGCGGCCATCCTGGCCGGGATCACCTGGTTCCGGTCCAGCACGGCCGGCTGGCTGCGCGCCGCCCTCACCACCGCGGTGATCTTCATCCTGGCGGTCGGTGCCGGGCTGGCCGCGTCCCTGGCCGGCTGAGAACGGAGTGCCGTGAAAAACCTGCGCTGGCTGGTCCTGGCCGCCGCCGCCGCGCTGGCGGCGTGGATCGGCCTGGCCCCGGGCGCCTGGCAGGACTGGCTCGGCTTCTCCCATGCCGCCTACTTCACCACCGGCCAGAACTACGCGTTCTTCTCCGGGTTCGGCGCCTGGCTGTCCTCCACCCTGGGCCTGTCCGCGATCATCCTCACGCTGTGGCACCACATCAACTGCCGCGCCGACGGGTGCCCGCGGATCGGGCACTACCCGGACAGCCGCGGGCTGAAGTGGTGCTGGCGTCACCACCCCGACCATCACGGCCGCAAGCCGACGACGGAGATGCTGCACCGGCTGCACTTCGAGCACAAGAACCGGACGGCGCCCCCGGGCCCGGCGGGCGATGAGCCGTAAAGCCGCAGCTATCACCGTCGCCGCCGCGGCCGCACTGGACGCCGCGGGCGGGCTGGCTTTCGCCGCCGCCGAGCATGTCAGTGACGCCGCCGGGCTGTACTGGGCGGTCGCCACCGCCACCACCGTCGGCTACGGTGACGTTGCCCCGCGCACCCATGCCGGGCACGTCCTGGCCGTCGCGGTCATGCTCACCGTCATCCCGCTGTTCGGCGCGGCCTTCTCCCTGTTCACCTCCGGGCTGACCGCACTGCACATCCGCGGCCACCTGCGCGACACCGAAGCCGGCATCAAGGCGCACCTGGCCGACAGCCTGCGCCGCCACCACGCCGACATCATCACCCAGCTGAACAGGACGGACAGGACGGACGGTCATGGCTGACTTCGACGCTATGCGGAACGGCCTGGCCGCGCTGATCGGCGCGGCCACCGGGATCCGCGCCCACGCCGACGCATCCGGGGCGATCTCCCCGCCGTGCGCGGTGGTGCTGCCCGGGCGCCCGGCCATCACCTACGGCAAGACGATGGACGACGAGGTGGATGTCAACCTGCTCGCCATCGTGCTGCTGTCCGCCGCCAACGAATCCTCCGGTCAGGTCAACCTGGACGCCTACGTGTCCAGCAGCGGGGCCAAGAGCATCAACGCCGCGGTGGCCACCGACCCGAGTCTCGGCGGGACCTGCGAATACGCGGTCGTGGTCGCTGTCCAGCAGTACGGGCTCATCGAATACGCTGCGCAGCAGTACATCGGCGCGACGTTCCTGATCCAGGCCGGGGCACACGGGTAATCAGGAGGTGTCACATGTACATAGGCGGCGGAGTCGTACTCCTGATCATCGTCATCATCATCGTCGTACTGCTGCTCAGGCGCAGGTAGCACATCACGAGGCTAGATCACGTGATTCCACTTCTTGCGGGTTTTGATCAGGCTGATATTTGCCTGGGTGACTCCGTATTCAGCGGCGAGAGCCACCTGGGTCGCGGACCGGTCAGCGAGACGCTGGCGGATGAATCGGACGTCCTGCTCGGTGAGTTTGGCCATGCCATGCTCCTCGCCGCTGAGCGAACGGTGAATGAAGGTGCCGTCCCGCTTCTTGTCCTGCTCGTTTTGAGCCCGGGTGCCGTAGCTCAGGTTTTGCGCTGAGTCGTCTCCGGTTCCTGCTGGCCCGTGCCTGACATCCAGGCCCGGCGGGCGAGGGCCTATAAAAGCCGCCGCGACCAGCGCGTAAACCTTGAACGTCTTGTACTTGCCTTCCCTGGAAAGCATGACCTGGCGGTAACCGTGACCGTCTGGCTGAGGCTTCCGGAGCTGGCCGCCGCGCCACCCGGTACGGGTCAGCCGGGGTAGACTGCGGACGCGACCCCGATCGCTGACTTCATAGAGCCCTTCGTATCCGGGGACTGGTCTCCATTCTTCGGAATGAGAGGAGGTGGTATGAGAATCTTGATTGTGCATCCTGGCCCGAATTTCAGTGTTGCTGATGTTTTTGCTGGGTGGTCTGAGGCCCTGACAGGGCTCGGTTGTGAAGTCCAAAGCTACAATCTAGATGATTTAGGACCGCCTCTCTTTCTACGGGAGCTGTCTGCTGCCGACCGGGGAGGAAGACGACGAGGGGCGCCCGGAGATCCACAAGGCGCTGACCAACGACCAGGCCATCCACGCCGCGCTGCAGGGCATGTCCCACGCGCTGTACACCTACTGGCCGGACGTGGTGCTGTTCATCTCCGCGTTCTGGGTCACCCCCGCGCTGCTGCATGTCATCCGGCAGCGCCGCCACAAGATCGTCATCTTGCACACCGAATGCCCCTACCAGGACGACTCCCAGCTGGAACGGGCCCAGTTCGCCGACATCAACCTGCTCAACGACCCGGTCAGCATCGACCGGTACGCCCGGCTGGACGGCGACGCGGTGTACATGCCGCACGCCTACCGGCCCGCCGTGCACCACCCCCGCCCGGCCGGGACCGGCGCGGACCCCGCGCTGGCCGCGGACCTGGCGTTCATCGGGACCGGCTTCAAGTCCCGGGTTGAGTTCTTCGAGGCGATGGACCTGACCGGGCTGGACGTGCTGCTCGGCGGGATGTGGATGGACCTGGCCGAGGACTCGCCGCTGCGCACCTACCTCGGCCACGACACCGAGCTGTGCGTGCACAACGACGAGACCGCCATGATCTACCGCAACGCCCGGTGCGGGATCAACTTCTACCGCCGCGAATGGGAAGAAGGCATGGCCCCGGCCGATGGCTGGGCGATGGGGCCGCGCGAGGTGGAGATGGCGGCCAGCGAGCTGTTCTTCCTGCGCGACCCGCGCGGCGAAGGCGACGAGCTGTTCAAGGGGATCCTGCCCACCTTCAGCGGGCCCGCCGAGGCGTCCGCGCTGCTGCGCTGGTGGCTGGCCCGGGACGGACTGCGCGCAACGCGGGCCGGTCAGGCGCGGGCAGCGGTCGCGGACCGGACGTTCGCGAACCACGCCCGGCGGCTGCTGGCGATGCTGGACGACCGGTAGCCTTCCGGAACTTCTCCGCCAGCGGGAGCAGGTCCGGGCGCTGCTCCCGCCAGACACCATCCCGGCTGCGGAACAGCACCTGGGTGCCGTCCCGGCGGTGGATCAGCGACGGCTCCAGGCACACCACGCCCCACGGCCAGAACAGCCGCTGGTGCCACTCGAACGCGCTCGGCGACCCGAACGTCTGGTGACACTGCGCGCAGTGGCAGGTCCGCTTCCCGGTGAACGCGCACGTGCACATGCGCACCATGATAAATGTCCGGGCCGCCGGCCTCCTAATGCGTCCGCGCGCGAGAGCGCCGGCGGTCAACACGGCCCTGAACGGGCTCCCATCACTCAAAGCAAGGAGTGGAATACTGTGAGTCGTATTCACGGTCTACACCAGCAGGCCGCCTGAGAGAGCGATCTTTCAGAGTAAACCGCGAGAATTGCTGGGACACCCGAGTCACCTGGCCAGGCCACAACGTGGGGCGAAAGCCCGGGCGTGACGGCTTGAGAACTGGCCAGCAGAGGGGCAATCAGCAGCCGAGCCCGCCTGGGTCCGCCCGACGGGAAGGTTCAGAGACTATGTACGTGGCACCCCACGCGGGTGAAGATATAGTCCGGTCTGCATGGAGACATGCAGAGGCAGGCGGAAACGACCTGCCCGCCCGTTTTCAGGTAGCGGAAACGGGAAGTAACAAATACGCGCAACGGAATCGCCTACGTCGCCGTCAACGGCCCAGGTGGGGGCGCCGCCACCGGCTCCGCCGTCGCCTCGCCGATGGCTTTTCTTACTGACTGGAGTATTAATTTCACCGTCGCTAAGGTGGATGTCACCGCGATGGGGGACTCGAACCTGATCTACGTGGCCGGCCTGCCGGACGCTTCGGGGGACTTCACCGGGTTCTACGACACCGCGACCGCGCAGACCTACGTGGCCGCGACGGACGGCCTGAGCCGCAACTTCTACCTGTACCCGTCCACGATCGGGGCCCAGGGTACCGCTCCTGGTCAGTACTTCTTCGGAACGATCATCCCTGACTACTCCCTGACGGGTGGTGTCGGGGCCGCGGTCACCATGAAGTCAACCTGGAACGCTGCCACGATCATCTCGCGCTACCCGGCGTCTGGTATCGCGGGTACGTAACCTGGCGGCAGCACCCCGGCCGTATCAATTCTGGGTTTCCCGTGACCAGTCTGGGCCGGGGTGCTGCCCCACGATCCGCTGTGCTGGCAGCACCCCGGCCGTTTCTCTCATGGAGGCCGTTCCCCTCTGGGCCAGGGTGCTGCCATACCCGGTTGATGGGTTCTGTCAGGGTAACCCATGCGCGAAGTTAGGACAAGGTGAGCACAGACAGCTACGACCTGGATCTCGGGTCGGAACACGACGCGATCGTCGTGCAGGCCAGCTCCGACCGGGAGCTGGCCGGTGAGGTCATCACGCCCGGTGAGAGCATCACTCTCGCCGGGCGTTCTTTCCGTGTCGCGGAGAAGGTCGGCCTGATGCCGCTGCTCAAGTTTTCTCATGCGGCCGGGCTCAAGACGACCGATGAGCGGGCGTACGTGGCGATGTACCAGATCCTGCGGGACGTGATCCGCGGGGCGGACCCGGCCTGCGGCCGGTGCGAGGGATGCAAGGAGGCGGCCGGGGAGCCGACCGCGCGGGACTGCCTGACCGCGGACGGCGGGGACTGGGACGCGTTCGAGGACTGGGCGGTGGAATGCAAGGCGGACGCCGATGAGCTGCTGGACGTGGTGTCGGAGGCGGTCAAGGTGATCACTGCCCGCCCTACCAAGCCAGCTTCCGGCTCCTCGCCTTCGTCGCCGCGAACTTCGCGGACCTCGACGGGCAGCAAGTCCGCACGTGCGGGCGGGGCCTCCGGGGGCTCACGCCGCGGGAAGCGTGCAACCTAGCCTGGTCGGTGCTGGCCGAGGGCAAGGACGGCGAGGAGCGCCAGATGCTGGCTGACGAGCTGTACGCGGGCGGGCGCGGCGAGGCCAGCTCGCACGACTGGGCGCTGGATCAGCTGCGCCGGGACATGGCGGCGCGCGGGATGGACATGGAGGGCGGTCATGGCGCAGATCCGGCTGGATGAGCTGGCGATCCGGGAGATCCTGGACGACCCGGGCGGGGAGGTGGCGCTGTGGCTGGAGGAGCTGGCGTCGCGGGCGGCCGGGGTGGCCCGGTCGACGGTGCGGGTGCGGACCGGGGAGACGCTCAGCTCGATCGCGACAGAGATGCATTACGGCCCGGATTACCTCTCCAGCGAGGTGCACGCGAACTACGCGGTGTTCTTCCTGGAGAAGGGCACCAAGCGGCACACGATCCGGGCGCACGGCAAGTACTCGCTGGCGCACGACAAGCTGGACTACTTCGGCCCGGTGGTGGACCACCCGGGCCAGCCCCCGCATCCGTTCCTGACCACGGGGCTGTGGTCGCTGGCGGAGTTAGCCGCCGCCGCGGGCGCACCGGGTGCACAGTACGCACCCGGGACGGGCCGGGTAGACCTTGCACCGCCGGCAGGTCACGATGCCGCCGGGGCGGGCTGCCAGCCGGGGAGCTGGTCGTGCTCGATGCTGTGATCGGCGAGTTCCTGCCAGGACTCGTGCGGGCCTGGCTGCCCGTTGACAAGCTTCTCCACCGCTGCCCCTTCGCTGCATGAAAGCAGGCTGGGCCGGGGTCTGGAGTCCGCTGCTGTCCTTTTCCTGCTTTGACTGTACCCGAACCGGGAGGTGACCCGCCATGGCGAAACGCCTAGCAGAGGCGTATGTCTCGATCGAGGCGGACTCCCGGCTGTTCCGCGCCGAGGCGCTGGCCGGGCTGAAGAAGGCGCTGGCCGGGGTGGAGGCGAAGATCCCGCTGACCGCCGACACCAAGAGCGCGATCACCCAGATCGAGATCCTGAAGAAGCGGATGGAGGCACTCGGCAAGCAGCTGGCCGAGGTGAAGATCGGCGCGGACGGCAAGCCGCTCGAGGCGACGGTGCGGCGGCTGCAGCTGAAACTGCTGGAGGTCGCCAAGACGGTCGCGTCGGTGACCATCGGCGGGGACACCACCAAGATCGACGCGGCCATCGCCCGGTCGGAAGCCAGGCTGGTGGGGCTGTACCGGCAGGCGTCCGCGCTGAAGCTGGACGCGGACGAGAAGGCGCTGGCGGCGAAGATCGCCAAGGCGGAGGCAGAGCTGGCCGGGCTGGAGGCGCAGGCGTCCGGGCTGCAGCTGGACGCCGACGACAAGGCGCTGCAAGCGAAGCTTTTCAAAGAGTACGCGCAGCTCGAGACGCTGAACCGGAAGATGTCGAACCTGCAGCTGGACGCCGACGACAAGGCGCTGCTGTCGAAGATCGCCACGATGAAGGCGCAGATTGTCCATCTGGAAAACGCGATGGGCAAGATGAAGATCCCCATGGACATCGTCGCCGCGAAGCGGAAGGTCGATTCGCTGAAGGCCGATATCGCGGTGCTGAAGGACGAGGCGTCCAGGATCGAGCTGTCCGCCCACTACGAGGAGCTGCTCGCGGCGATCGACGCGTCTGAGGCGCGGATCGCGGTGCTGAAGTCGGATGCCGCCGACATCGAGCTGATCGCGAAGGCGGTCGCGCTGGACGCTGCGGTGGACGCGTCCCGGGCGAAGCTGAAGGTGCTGAAGGAAGACGGGCGGGTCGAGCTGGTCGCCCGGGCGGTCGAGCTGAACAAGACGATCGCCGTGGAAGAGGATCTGCTGCGGGGGCTGAAGCGGGAGGCGGCCGACATCAGGATCGCCGGGCCGGACACCGGCGAGCTGGCCGGCGCCGAGCTGTCCATGCTGCGGCTGGAGAAGGAGTTCGGGGACCTGCGCGGCAGTGCCGGGGCGCTGAACGTGGCACTGGTCACCGGCGGGCGGAACTTCGGCCGGTTCGGGCTGGGCGTGCTGACCGCGCGGGTGGCGCTGTTCGGCGGGCTGAGCGCGGTCTCGGGCTGGCACCTGGCGCTGGACGGGGTCGTGGAGACGCTGGCCGTGGTGGTCCCGGCGCTGGTGACCGCGGCCGCGGGCCTGGCCGCGTTCGGGATCGCGGGCGCCGACGCGGCCCGCGCGGTGTATCAGCGGCTGCAGAACATCCACACGGTCGCCGACGCGACCAACAAGACGATCGCGCCGATGACCGGGAACCTGGAGGCGCTGCACGCCCAGGTCCGCCCGCAGGTGTGGCAGCTGTACGGGGACGCGATCGCGATCGCGGGCACCAAGACGGGGCTGTTCAACCAGCTGGCGGTCAGCACCGGCGGGGTGATCGACCGGTTCGCCGCGAAGATCACCGTGCTGGCCACCACCAGCGGCACGGGGCTGTCGAACTTCCTGAAAGTGGGCCAGCGGGACCTGGCCGAGTTCGGGCGGATCGCGGCGTCGCTGGGCAGCGCGTTCGGCAAGCTGATCCAGGTCACCCAGCAGACCCACATCGCCGAGTACCTGCTGAACATCGTCGGCGCGGCCGCGAAGGCGTTCGACATCTTCACCAGGCTGCCGCTGCCGCTGCTGGCCACGGTGGTGGCGATCCACGGCATCTACCTGTGGTCCGGGCTGGCAGCCTCGGGCATCATCGGGCTGCTGCGCCCGCTGGAGCGGATGACCGCCGCGGCGGCCGGGGCGAAGCTGGCCGGCACCGCGGTCAAGGACCTGGCCGACGCGGGGAACGCCTCGAAGTTCCGGACGCTGGGCGCCACGCTCTCCGACCTGGGCACGAACCTCAAGGCGCTGCCGGGCCGGGTGGTGACGCTGGGCAAGGCGTTCCTCGGGCTGTTCGCGAACGGGTGGACGTGGGCGGTGGTCGGCGTGGTCCTGCTGGCCGGCCTGGCGATCGCGCTGTCGCGGACCAAGAGCGCCACCGACCGGTTCATCGACTCGCTGAACACCATGGTCTCCCGCGCGTCGGTGTTCACGGTCATCAATACCCTCGGCGCGGGCCTGATCCAGACCAACACCCGGCTGGCCGCCGCGAACTCGGCGGTCGCGGCCGGGCTGAAGGCGATGCAGGACCGGATGCACTCGGCGTCCTCCGAGGCCGTGCAGTACGGCTCCAACCAGAACCAGCTGGTCAACGACACGCGCGCCCTGGCCGCCGAGCATGACAAGCTGGCCGGCCAGCTGACCTTGGTCACCGGGCGGCTGACGTACCTGACCCAGGCGTTCGGCACCCAGGGACTGACCGGGGCGATGGCGCTGGCGCACCTGGCCGGGGTGAACCTGAACCAGCTGCTGTCCACCGACAACAAGGTGTGGGCGGCAGCGGTCCAGCAGATCGCCGGGGTGGTGCAGGGCTACGCCAACATGGGGCAGGGCGCTACCCAGCTCGCCAACGACATCAACGTGCTGACCGTCGTCCAGTCCGACCAGCTGAAAAACGTGCAGACGCTGAACAGCGCGTTCGACGAGTTCACCAAGATCGTGTCCGGGCCGGTCACCGGATTCCTGACCCTGGCCAACACGCTGAAGCGGTTCGGCTCCGACGCGTCCGTGGCCGGCGCGCAGATGTCCGGGCTGGGCACCGGGATGACCGGGGTGTCCAAGAAGGTCACCGACGCGTCGCTGCAGCTGCAGACCGACTTCCAGGACACGTTCAGCGCGGCCACCCAGATGGCCGACGCGATGCGGCTGACCGGGACCGCCTCGGCCCAGCAGGTGTCCGCCATCAGGAACGTCGTGCAGGTGATGATCCCGATGGCGGGGTCCAACAAGGCGGCCGCGGCGGAGGTCTCCGCGCTGGCGCAGGAGGCCGGCGGCCCTGCCACCACGAACCTGAAGGAACTCGCCAAGTGGGCCGGGCACACCAAGGACCCGCTGTCCGCGGCGCAGAAGGCGGCCCAGGACGCGGCCATCTCCTTCTACAACATGTCCCTGGACGCGCAGAAGCTCGGCACCACCTTGTCGCAGGACCTGACCAAGGACATGGCGGCCGCGGTGGAGAACGCGGTCGGGCTGCAGGGCGCGATGAACAAGTTCGCGCTGGACCTGAAGAACGCGGGCACGTCGATCGTGACGACCAACAGCGACCGCAAGGCGCTGATCGCCGACCTGGCGCTGGTCGGCATCAAGGGCAAGCAGGCCGACGCGATCGTCAACGCGATCAGCGGGACGCTGAAAAGCTCCAAGGGCCCGGTCAGCGACGCGGCCGTGGCGTTCGAGAATTTCGCCATCCACGGGCTGGGGCTGAGCCAGGCCAAGGCCGATGCGCTGTGGAAGACGCTCGCGGCGTCGGACCTGCCCGCGCTGGCCGCCAAGGCGGACACCACCCGGGCGAAGTTCGACGACCTGGCGGTCAAGGGCCTGAACCTGACCCAGAACCAGGCCGACGCGCTGTGGAAGCACCTGCGGATGCAGTACCTGGACCAGATCGCCACCAAGACCGACACGTCCAAGACCAAGTTCGAGCAGCTCGCCAAGGACGGCCTGGACCTGACCAAGGGCGCCGCCGACGCGCTGTGGACCAAGCTGCGCCAGCAGTACCTGGACACGCTGGCGAACAAGTCCGACATGACCAAGGCCAAGTTCGAGCAGCTCGCCTCGCAGATGGGCATCACCCGGGGCGAGGCGGACAAGCTGTGGGCGTCGCTGCGCCGGGTCGCGTCCGGCAGCCCGTACGTGGCCAAGACGATCGTGGAGGCGTCCGGCAGCGGGCAGATCACCATCCAGGGCTCGGGGTGGGCGACCGGGTCGGGCAACGTCCGGTTCCACGCCGCGCGCGGCGCCTACATCAACGCCGGGTCCGGGCCGACCGCCGACGACGTGCCCGCGATGCTGTCCAAGGGGGAGCTGGTCGTCCCCACCCACATGGTCAAGGCCGGGGCGGTCGATCACCTGCGCGGCAAGCTGCCCGGGTTCGCCTCCGGCGGCCTGGTCGGCCTCGCGGACCAGGCCCCCGGCCTGCCCCCCCAGGCCACCAGGATCGCCGGGAACCTGGCCACCAAGGCGGTCAGCACCTTCATCAACAAGACGATGGCCGCGATCAAGGCCGAGGTGAACAGCAACGACGCGCTGGCCGGGTCCGGCCCGGCCGTGGTGTCCTACGCGCGCAGCTTCCTCGGCAAGATCCCGTACGTCTTCGGCGGTAACAGCCTGTCCAGCGGCATCGACTGCTCCGGGTTCACCCAGGCGGTGTACGGTCACTTCGGCATTCACGCGCCGCGCACGTCCGAGTCGCAGTTCGCCTGGGCGACCAAGTCCGCCCCGACCCCCGGCGGGCTGGCGTTCTACGTGAGCCCGGCGGGCGGGCCCCCGCCCGGTCACGTCGCCATCGTGCAGGACGCCAAGAGCGTCATCTCCCAGGGCGGCGGGATGGGCCCGCAGATCGAGTCGCTGCGGTTCCTGCCGCTGATGGGTACCGGGGTGCCCAAGGGCGGCTTCCCGGCCGCCGCGGGCGGGGGCGGCAACCTCCCCATCGGGCCCGGGACCGGGGGGCGCTTTTCCTGGGGGCAGCTGGAGCAGCTGTGGGTCCGGGCCGGGGGCCGCGGCGGCGCCGCCGCGGCCATGGCCTCGATTGCCATCGCCGAGTCGGGGGGCGACCCGCGGGCGCGTAACCCCAGCGGGGCCAGCGGCCTCTGGCAGATCCTCGGGCTGCCGTTCCCCGGGAACCCGTTCGACCCGATGACCAACGCCCGGATGGCGGTCGCCAAGTACAACGCGAACGGGTTCTACCCGTGGATCTCCGACCCGGTCGCGGCCCGGCTGATCGCCGCCGGCATTACCCGGGCCAAGGGCGGCCTGGTCGGGTACGCGGCCGGGGGGACGGCCGGCGGGCTGCGCGCCCAGCTGGCCGCCGAGCAGCGGGGCGAGCAGGCCAAGTACTTCGGGCTGGAGCACAGTTTCGCGATCGGGCCGGCTAAGTACCGCACCGCGCTGACCCGGCAGGAGCTGGCTACCCTGGCCCGCAACCAGCAGCTCGAGGTGGCCGCCTACCGGGGGCTGACCGGTCCGGGCCTGACCACCGCGGCGCTGCACCACCTGGGCGCGACCGCGCGGGCAGTGCAGCGGACCGCGTCGGACCAGGAGCTGTCCCGGCCGGCGTCCCAGGGCGGGCACCCGCTGTTCGCCGCGGACCTGCGCAAGTACCTGGGCCAGCTGTCCGCGACGGCCAGCGGCACCGTGCCCGCGGGCGGCGGCGGCACGGGCGGCGGCACGGGCGGCAGCGGCACGCCCGGCGGGAAGATCACCAGCGCCCGGCAGCTGCGCGCCCAGCTGGCCGCCGAGCAGCGGGGCGAGCAGGCCAAGTACTTCGGGCTGGAGCACAGTTTCGCGATCGGGCCGGCCAAGTACCGCACCAAGGCCGTCAAGGCGGAACTGGCCGCGCTGACCCGCAACCAGGCCGCCGAGCTGGCCGACTACGCCCGGGTGTCCGGGTCCGGCGAGCTGGCCGATAACGTCCGGCTGTCCGGGCTGAACATGGCGAACCTCAAGCACCTGTCCCGGACGGCGGACGCGGAATCGAAGACCGCGGCCGGCTTCTGGCTGTCGCACAAGCCCGGCGGTCACCCGCTGTTCGCGAAAGACCTGCGCAAGTTCCTGGCGCAGATCTCCGCGACCGTGGCAGCGGGCGTGACCGCCGCGGAGACCGGCGTCCCGGGCCTGGGCCTGCCGCCGGTCACCCACACTTACGGCGGCGACGTCGGCAACCGGATCGCCGCGTTCTTGTCCGCGGTGATGGCCCCGTTCGCCGGCGGCGGCCTGGTCAAGAGCTTCGACTCCGGCGGCTGGCTGTCCCCGGGGCTGACCATGGCCTATAACGGGACGGGCAAGGCCGAGCGGGTCGGCGGCCCGCAGGCCGTCACCGTGGTCTTCGACGTAACCCCGTCCGGGAGCGCCTTCGACCAGTTCCTGCTGGCGTGGCTCAAGAAGAACGTCAAGATCCGGGGCGGCGGTAACGTGCAGACAGCGTTCGGAGCGCACTGATGGTCCAGCTGGTCAACGACTTCGCCGAGGGCACCAACGGCACCGCCCTGACGACCGGCAACACGGCCGGGTCCGGGGAGAACGCCTTCGACGTGGTCTCGGCCGGGGCCGGCACCACGCTGGCCTTCAGCAATACGGCCGTCGCGCACGGCACGCTGGCCGCCCAGGTCGCCACCGGCGGCACGGCGGCGGGCGCCTATATGGGCTGGTCTACCTCGCTCGGCGCGCAGGCCGTCCATTACGGGCGGATCTACGTCAACGTGTCGGGGACGCCCGCGGCCAGCGACGCGTTCGTCCAGTTCCAGTCCGGGTCGGGCGTCTTCGCCGGCGGGCTGCAGCTGACCACCGGCCGCCAGGTCGCCATCCAGCTGACCAGCCTCGCTATCCAGGCCACGATGTCCACGGTGCTGGCGGTCGGGACCTGGTACCGGATCGAGTGGAAGCTGGTGTCGTCGGCGTCCGGCGCCGGGCAGGTCACCGTCTCCCTCTACTCCGGTGATGCGGCGACCGCGACCGAGACCTACACCAGCGCGGCGACCCTGACGATAGGCGGGGCGGCCACCGACGCGGTGCTGGTCGGCTGGACCGGGGCGCACGCCGGCCAGCCCGCGGTCTACGTCGACGACGTGGCCCTGTCCACCACCGGGCCCCTGGGGCCCTGGTCCGGGCCGTCGGTGACCTCCCCGGTTATCGAGGTCTCCTCGTTCGGCACGTTCCCCGGGGTCAATCCCGGCGACATGATCAGCACCGTCACCGTGGCGGTCACCGAGCACCAGTCCAGCACCACCCAGCCGCCGTGCACGTTCGAGCTGTGGGACTACTCAGGCGGAACCCCGGCGCAGATCGGCTCGACCCAGAACGGAACCGCGTCTACCAGCCCGTCGAATGTGTCCAGCGCCGTGTTCACCGGGGTCACCTACCCGATGCTGGCGACCTTGCGGGTCCGGGTCTACGGCCATTCCACCGCAACAGGCCAGTCCGAGTCGGTGGACAGCGTGTCGCTGCTGGTCAGCGCGGTGCCGCCGGAGACCTCCCCGTTCCTGGAGGTCTCCGCGTTCGGCACGTTCGCCGGGGTCCATCCCGGCGACACGATCAACTCGGTGACCGTCACGGTGACCGAGCACCAGTCCAGCATCGCCCAGCCGCCGTGCACGTTCGAGCTGTGGGATTACAGCGGCACCCCGGCCCAGATCGGCACCACCCAGACCGGCACCGCGTCCACCAGTGCCGGCAATGCCAGCACCGCGACCTTCACCGGGGTTACCTACCCCATGCTGGCCACGCTGCGGGTGCGGGTGTACGGCCACGGCTCCGCGGCGGGCCAGGTCGAGTCGGTGGACAGCGTGTCGCTGTCGGTCAGCGCCACGCCGGGGACGGGAGGGACCGCCACCCCGGCCACGCTGGCAGTCACCACCGCCCGGCCGGCCCCGGTCGTCACCGGCGGGAACGTCACCGCCGCCCCGGCCACGCTGGCGGTCACCACTGCCGAGCCGGTCCCGGCCGTCACCGGCGGCAACGTCGTCGTCACCCCGGCGACGCTGGCGGTCACCACCGCCGTGCCGCGCCCGGTCGTGACGGTGCCCGTCTTCGTGCCGACGTACTTCCCCGCGGTCGTGCTGGGCATCAAGGTGGAACTGCAGATCGCCGGGAACTGGACCGACATCACCCGGTGGGCCTACCAGCGCAACCCGCTGCAGATCACCGGGATGGGCCGGGCGGACTGGACGTCCACCATGCAGGCGTCCCAGCTGACCATGACGCTGAACAACCGGGACGGCCGGTTCACCCCGAAGAACAGCGCCGGGGCGTACTGGCCGAACATCACCCGGAACGTCCCGGTCCGGGTGTCGGTGACCACCAAGTCCAGCACCGGGGTCACCTACAGCGGGTTCCGGTTCTTCGGGGAGGTCACCGAGTGGCCGCCGCGCTGGGACCCGTCGGGGCACGACGTCACCGTCGAGGTGGTGGCGTCGGGGATCTGGCGGCGGCTGTCCCAGCTGCAGACCACGCTGGGCTCGGCGTTCCGCCGGTACAACGTGAACACCGCGGCCGCCACCGGGATGCAGGCGTACTGGCCGTGCGAGGACGGGACCGGGTCGGGCCAGCTGGTCCCGTACGGGCCGCCGGCCGCGAACGCGGTCCAGCAGTTCGTCACCGGCCAGGCGGGCCTGTCGCTGACGGCCAACTCCGATTTCAGCGGCAGCGACGCGATCTGCGTGCTGAACGCCGCGGCCATCACCGCGACCGTCCCGGCCGGGGGGGTCGCGTCGAACAACGTCACCCGGTTCGTCATCTCGGTGCCCGCGGCCGGCGACTCGGCGTCCGGGACCACGAACTGGAACCTGATCGAGATCGACTCAGGCGGCACGGTCGCGAAATTCGAGGTGTACCTGAACGCTACCGGGACGCTGCTGATGCAGCTGCGCAATTCCGCCGGGACCGTGATCGCGTCCGGGGTGACGACCACGAACGTCAAGGGCGTCCCGTACCTGGTCTCATGCGAGCTGACGCCCAGCGGCGGCAGCGTGGCGTTCGCGCTGCGGATCATCAAGCAGAACGCCGGCGGGATCACCGAGAGCATGCTCGGCACGGTCGGCGGGCTGGTGGGCGCGGTCAGCAAGGTGGTGGTCTCCCGGGCGTTCGCGCTGAACGACACCGCGTTCGGGCACCTGTCGGTGTCCTACGGCGCGCCGACCTCGCTGGTCCAGGCAGCCGGGGCGCTGGCCGGCTACATCGGGGAGACGGCGATGGACCGGTTCACCCGGCTGTGCGGCGAGATGGGCATCGCCACCGAGACGATCGGGACGGCCGCCTCGACCGCGCCGCTGGGGCCGCAGGTGGACGACACCCTGGCGAACGTGCTGCAGTCCATCGAGGACACCGACTGCGGGCTGCTGTATGAGTCGCGCAGCCAGTTCGGGCTGGGCTACCGGTCGAACGCGTCGATGGCGAACCAGGCCGCCGCGGTCGTGCTGAACTACACCGCGCCGGTGCTGGACTCCTCGCTGGCCCCGGTCTATGACGACCAGCTGACCCGCAACAACGTCACCGTGTCGAACTGGACCGGGTACACCCAGCAGGCCATCTTGACGACCGGGCCGATGAGCGTGCTGAACCCGCCGGCCGGGGTCGGGAACGGGTACGCCTACCAGCGTGCCGTGACGGCCGCGGCCGACTCCCAGCTGCCCGGGATCGCGAATTTCCTGCTGAACCTCGGGTCGGCCGATGAGATCCGGTTCCCGGTCATCACCGTGAAGATGGTCCGCACCCAGGCCGCGCCGCTGCTCGCGGCGATCCCCGCGCTGCGGATCGGGGACTACCTGCAGATCACCAACCCGCCGCCGTTCCTGCCCCAGACCACGATCCGGCAGCTGGCCTGGGGGTATGCCGAGACGCTGAACGCCAAGGAGTGGACGTTCAGCTTCAACACGGTGCCCGAGTCGCCGTGGGAGGTCGGATTCTCCCCCGGGACCATCCAGACCGCGCAGATCCCCGGGGGCAGCCCGGTCACCTCGCAGGCCCCCGGCAGCGGGTTCGGCTCGCTGGCGAACGGGTCGATCACCCCGGCGATGCTCAACTCCGGCATCACCATCCACACCCTCGGCGGCAACGCGGTCACCATCTCGTTCACCGCGCCGGCCAACCCCAACACCGGCGACATCTGGATCGCCGCGGCGACCGGGCTGCTGTCGCAGTGGAACGGCACGGCGTGGATCCCGTTCAAGTTCGACGGGTCGGTGACCATCCAGGGCAACACGATCACCGCCGGCCAGATCGCCGCGGGGACCATCGTGGCGTCCAACATCGCGGCCGGGACGATCACCGCGGCGCTGCTGGCCGCGGGCATCATCGTCGCGGGCATCGTGGACGCCACCACCATCACCGGGTCGGTGGTGCAGACTGCCGCCGCGGCGCCGTGCGTCATCATGGACGGCACCCGCGACTCCATCTTCGGCTACAACGCGGCCACCGGGCTGCTGTTCAGCCTGGCCGGGGCGGGCGGGACCGATTTCTTCGGCCACACCTACCCGCAGGGCCTGTACTCCCAGCAGATGACCCTGGCCAACCAGGTTGTCGCGCCCGCCTCGTTCGGCAATGCCAGCGTGTTCTACTCCTCGGTGACCGGGCGTCCCCGCTACCTGAACTCGGCGGGCTCGGACGCGGTGCTGGAGCGGTCCTCGGTGAACACGGCGCAGTTCACGGTCGGCAACACGGCGACGCCCGGGCCGATCTCCGCGCTGATGAGCATCTTCCCCAACGAGGGCGAGCAGTCCAGCGAGTACGAAATCGAGTGCTCCGGTTCGGCGCACTTCGGCACGGCGGCGAACCACAACCTGGACTTCCGGCTGTTCAAGGACGGATCGGCGTACGCCCCGGGCGGCACGCAGCTGAACGCGATGACGCTGGACAACAGCATTGTCGGCACCGGGATCTCCATCGCGTACACGGTGACCTTCCGGGTGACCTACATCGGGTCCAGCCTGGCGAACCTGGAGGCAGTGGGGTTCTGGCGGGACCAGAACGCCACGACGCTGATGGCCAGCAACACCGGGACCATGGGAGGTAATGCCCAGAACCTGGCCTGGGACCCCACGATCAGCCATACGCTGGAGATCCGGGCATCGTGGGGAACGACGCAGGCCGGGCAGACGCTGACGACGTACCGGACCAAGATGGCAAGGAGAATGTGACCCGTGACCGCGAACCTGCCGGTGCTGGACTCCACCATGCACGTGGCCGGCGTCATGTACGCCTGCACGTTCGGGCTGACCACGGCCAGCAGCGGCCTGGTCACGTTCCAGGTGCCGGCCCCGGTGCAGTTCGCGTTCACCTTCGACACCGGCCGCACCCAGCCGGACCCGGCGGTGAGCGTATACGACGTCACCACGGACACGTCCTGGTTCAACCAGGCCGCGACCGAGGCCGCGATCAAGTCCGCGCTGGACACGATCTGCACGCAGATCGCCGCGATGCTCGGCGTCACCCAGGCCGCAGTCCAGGCCACCGTCACGGTCAAGCGGGCGTGGCGGGTCGCAGCCAACCAGGAAGGGGACGCGGCGCCGGTGCAGGTCCCGCCGTTCATCTACTCCGAGGCCATGGCCTACCCGTAACTTCTTCAGCACGAACGCGAGCACCGAGCCCAGCGCGATCAGCATCGAGGCGATCATGATGATCACGACAGCGGTCTGGCTGAACCGCTCCCGGGCGGTGCTCACGTCCCCGGCGTGCTCCTTGATCCCGCGGGTCAGCGACTCGATCGCGGTCAGCCGGGTCCGCACGTCGTCGATCTTTCCGGTCATCGCGTCGTGCGCGGTGCTGTACTCGGCCCGGGGCAGGTACATCTTGGTCTGGTCGGTCAGCGCGGCCCGGAACTCGTTGACGCCCTCGAACCGTTTCTCGCTGGCGGTCTCGGCCTTGGTGACGGCCTTCTCCGCGGCCGCCAGGGCCGCGGTGACGGCACGGCCGGCGTCGTCCAGCCGCTGGTTGATCAGCCGGTCCAGCGCGTCGATCTTATCGCCGAGGATCCGGTCCAGCACGGCCAGCTCGCGCCGGTAGCTGACCGTGGCCTTGTCGACCGCTTCGGTGGTCAGCTTGGTGGGGTCCGGGCGGGGCACCAGGTCGGCGCGTTCCCAGCCGCCGGTACTGGTGCCGGCCGGCTCTGGCTGGGTCACCCCTCCAGTTAACCATCCCCCGACTGCAGGAGAGCCCGTATGCCCGACGATCCGAGGCTGGCCCCGCTCGGTAAGTTCACGCCCGAAGGTGTCCTGACGCCGGGATACGGCGAGAGCTACTTGTTTTTCGTGGGTCGCGATGATGTTCACCAGATCCTGCTGTACCTGATCACCCATGAAACCCGCCGGTTCCGCCTGAATATGTTCGGCTACGATGACGCTCCTCTTAATGCCGCGATTCTGGTGCTGATGAAGAACCCCAACGTAGCGGTGCAGTGCACCCTGGACAGGTCTCAGGCGGGCGGGGCGACTGAGGGGAAGATCCTCGCGGCGGACGTGGCGAACAACCCGGATTTCTATAACAGCTTCGCCGTCGGCATGTCGGCTACGCACCAGATCAGTCACACGAAGGGCGGGGTGCTGTCGGCGCAGGGCCTGTGGTTCGAGGGCAGTACCAACTGGTCGGCGTCGGGAGAGGGTACCGGCATCAAGCTCGACCCAAGGGCCGTTCCGGCGCCTGGTTTCCGGTCTCAGAACAATACACTGCTGGTCAGCGCTAACGCGGTCAACCTGATCCAGTTTTCCGACCGACTTGACGTGGAGCACTTGATCGCGATTCAGCAGCAGGCGGCGAGGGCGGCGAAAGAGGTCGCGGCGGCTAAGTTACCGGCTACGATAGCACCACCGTGGTGCTATCGTAGTGTAATGAGTGACGACGAAACGCGCATGACGCTCCGATTGCCTGCCCGCATGCGTGAGCAGCTAGGGGCAACTGCTTCACAGAATCGCCGTAGTGTCCACGCTCAGGTGCTCATCTACATCGAGCTGGGCCTGGCTATCGGCGACACCCGCGTTGAGCTGGAGCTGGCGGCATTGCACAATCCCGCGATCCGGGCAGCGGTGAAAGAAGCGAAGTCAGGCGGGGGAGCCGGTCCCCGCCCGCGATGAGCACGCCGGAAGCTCGCAGGAGAGCCCAGCAAGCGTTCCACGCGCGGAACCCAGGGTACCGGGCTGCACTGATGAAGAGGTACCGGGAGCGTAATCCTGAGAAGGCGCGCGAATCTACCGCAAAGTATGCAGCCAAGCCGGAAGTGAAGGCGGCCAAAGCGATCCGGATGAAGGCGTGGCGTGGAGCCAATCCTGAACGATCACGCCAGTACGTGCGGGATTATCAGCGACGCCGCCGGTCGACGGTGGTGGGTGACATCCGTGAAATCGAAGCATGGATGCGGGTACTCGAATGCGATCCCTGCGTGTACTGCGGCGGCCCTGGCGGCGAGATTGATCACATCGTGGCCCTGGCCAGAGGCGGGAATCATTCTGTGGACAACCTGACGGGTGCGTGTAAGTCGTGTAATAGCAGTAAGCAGACGGCAGGACTCCTGCGCTTTATGCTCCGGCAGGCCCAGAATAATAAGCCCGCGGCCGCCACGTAACGGCTGACTCCGCGCGCACCCGCGCGCACTTCCGCACCATCTCTGGAGGCCCCGTGCCCACGTTCACCGTCGACTACGAGCGGATCCCCGAGCTGCCCGGCGCGGGCCGGCTCGGCCGCCACTACCACCGCGACTCGCGCGCCGCCGCCTACCGGCACCGGCGTACCGCCCGGTCCGTCGCCGACGTCGCGTGGTTCCGGCACACGCCGGTCCTGGATCAGGGCCAGCTCGGCAGCTGCACCGGAAATGCGGAGACGGGGGCGCTGGGCTGCGACCCGCTGTTCGGCGCGCTGCCCGCCGGGTACCCGGCGCTGGACGAGGCGCTGGCGGTCAGCATCTACTCCGACGCGGAGAAGATCGACGGCGGGGCCGGCTACCCGCCCGAGGACCAGGGGTCGTCTGGCCAGTCAGTGTGCAAGGTGGCGCAGAACCGGGGGCTGATCTCCGGCTACACCTGGTGCCAGGACCTGGCCGACATGCTGGACGCGCTGCAGGCGGGCCCGGTGATCATCGGCATCAACTGGTATACCAGCTTCGACTCCCCGGACAGCGCCGGGATCGTCCAGCTGCCGCCCGGCGCGACCGTCCGCGGCGGCCACGAGGTCCTGGTCCGGCAGCTGGACACGGCCGGGAAGCTGATCTGGTGCGACAACTCGTGGGGGCCGTCGTTCGGGCTGGCGGGCCGGTTCGCGCTGCCGTACGCGGTGATGACCCGGCTGTTCGCCGAGCAGGGCGACTGCGCGGCCCCCCAGCCCGCCTCCGCCCCGGCCCCCGTCCCCGTCCCGGTGCCCGTCCCGGTGCCGGTTCCGGTACCGGGCCCGCACATCGACGACGCGGACCGGGCGCTCGCCGGGGCGATCCCCGCCGGCTGGCTGACCGGGTCGCACACCGGCGGCAACAAGCGCGTCGCCGCCGCGGTCCGCACCTGGGAACGGGCCAAGGGGCTCCTGTAAATCCGGCCCGCCCCCGGCTGAATCACCGGCCGGGCGGTGGGATTCCTGGTCACGCCGTCACGGTGATGAACTCGTTACTTTCGCCGTGAATCACCGGGCGCGCAAAGAATCGGGGTGATTCACGCGGCGGGACGCCGATCAGGTCTACTGTCCGTCTGGTACCCAACCAGACAAGGACAGCACAATGAGATACACGCGATGGCCGGCCCTGCTGGCTGTCACTACCTCGGGCCTGCTGGCGTCCGCCCTGGCGGTCCCCTCCCCCGCGCACGCGCAGGTAAACACGCCGGTGACGGTCGCCACTGCGGTCGCGACCGACCCGGGCCTGCTGCCGGTGACGGCAGCGCTTGGTACGCTGACCGCAGCGGAGCCGGGACGTACCTCCGGCACGGCATCCACCCGGCAGGCCCCGGCTCCGCGGTCCTGGACCGTGCGGCCCGGTCAGACCCTGTCCGCGATCGCCGCCGCCGCGTACGGGAACGCGCAGCTATGGCCTGCCCTGTGGTGGGTGAACAAGGCGGCGGTGAAGAACCCGGACCTGATCCTGGCGGGCCAGGTGCTGCACCTGTCCGCGTGGCACCCGCAGGCCGCGTGGCTGTACCGGGCGGGCAAGGCCGCCGACGGCCCGCCCGGTGCGGGCCGCCAGGCGGTCCACCGGGCCATCCGGCGCGCGGTCCGGACCGGCGACGGCCGGATCTGGGGCGTCACCTACGGGTACCCCAACTACTGCGGCGACGGCGACGGGGACGGCTGGGACGTGTCCTGCGGCCGCGCCGCCGCCCGGCATGCTGCCGGTGGCGCTGTAGCGCGCCCTGCGCGGCGCGCCGCCGTGACCTATGCCGGGTCCGGGGTCTACTCCTACGGGGCGCTGGAGGCGCTGTGGATCTCCGCCGGGGGGCCTGCCTGGGCAGCGTCCGCCGCGGCGGCCGTCGCCGAGTGCGAATCCGGCGGGCGGGTTGACGCCCACAACCCCTCGGGGGCGACCGGGCTGTGGCAGATCCTGGGCTCGGTTGTAGCCGGGAACCTGGACAACCCGTACGTCAACGCGCTCAACGCCGTGGCCAAGTTCAAGGCCAGCGGTGACTCCTGGGCGCAATGGGTCTGCAAGCCGTGAGGGCCCGCGTGCTGCCCGTGCTGGGCGTGCTGGCGTGCTTCGTGATCGCGCTGCTCGCCGTCACTGCGCGGCCGGCGGCCGCGTCAGAGTCGCTGGGCAACCGGATGCTGGACTGGGCCGAGGCCCACGCCTACGGGCACTGGTACGGCTGGGGCGGCACCGGACCGGCCGTCTTCGACTGCTCGGGACTGGTCTTCGCGGCCGCCCGGGCAGATGGGGTCGCCCTGCCGCGGACCACGTACGGCATGCTGGCCGGCTCCTCTCACCTGTACCGCATCCCCCTGTCGCAGGCGCGGCGGGGGGATCTCCTTTTTTACGGGTCCGGCCACGTCGAGTTCGACACCGCCTGGTACCACACCAGCTTCGGCGCGCACGCCAGCGGCCAGCGGGTGGGGTGGATCCAGTGGTCGTCCGGGTGGGCGCCGACGATGGCGATGCGGCTCCGCTAGCGAAAGGATCACCATGACCAAGTTCCGCGCCGCGGCGATCATCGCGGCGATCACGCTGCTCGCGCCGGCCGGCGCGGCGGCCATAACGGGCCCCGCCCTGGCGGGCGCCCCGTACTCGTGCGACACCACGTCCCTGTCCGGGTCGTGCGGACCCTACACGTCCAACCCGGCCGTCCAGCTGGGCACCGCCGAGACGGCTAACGTCGTGCAGGACGCCTGGAACGCCGGGTACTCCGGCGGCACGATCAACAGCCAGGAGCTGCTGGCCAACAGCACTTCGGACTGGCAGATCAAGGCGAACGTGACTGGCGACGGGGCCGTCATGACCGGGCCGGAGGCCCAGGTCACCCCGGAGAACTGGACCGGTACCACTAACCTGCCGGTGCCGGTCGCGGACTACAGCTCCATCGCCAGCAGCTGGGACATCTCGATGCCCAGCCCGGGCGCGAGCGACGACTACGAGGCCGCCTACGACATCTGGCTGGCCGATGCTACCCAGCGGCAGTGGACCAATGACCAGGAGATCATGGTCTGGACGGACAACCACGGCCAGCAGCCGGCCGGCACCGACACCGGGAAGACCTGGACGGATGCCTCCACCGGCGCCGTCTACGAGATCTGGGTCCGCACCGGCACGTCCACGCTCGGACCTGATTCCACCGTGTCGTTCGCGGCGAAGGCCAACAGCGTCACCGGCAGTGTGGACCTGCTCGCCCTGTTCAGGTTCCTGCAGGCCAACGGCTACTCCACCGGGTCCGTGGGCATCGACCAGGTCAACTTCGGTTTCGAGCTGTGCAACACCAGCGGGCAGGCCGAGGACTTCACGGTCAATAACTTCACGCTCACCGCGGCCGGTGACGGGCTGAACGGCGCCCCGGGCGGCGGCACCGGCGGAGGTGGCGGAGGTGGCGGCGGAGGCGGCGGCTCTGCGCAGGCCCCGGTGGTCACCACGGGCGCTGCCAGCGGGGTGACCAGCTCGGCGGCGACGCTGGCCGGGTCGGTCAACCCGGAGGGCGCGGATACGTCCTACCGGTTCGACTACGGGACCACCAGCTCCTACGGCAGCTCCACCGCAGCCGTCGATGCGGGCAGCGGCACCGCCGCGGTGGCGGTGTCCGCGAAACTGGCCGGACTGCTCCCGTCCGCCACCTACCACTACCGGCTGGAGGCCACCAGCGCGAACGGGACCAGCGACGGCGCGGACCGGGTGTTCACCACGGCCCGCAAGCACCGGCACGCGGCCCGGGCCCGGGTGCGCCCGGCGGGTCCGCCGTGGTTCCGCTGGTAACCTGGAGCTGACACAATCAGCGTCCGGTTTGCCGGGCCTGGTGTGACGTTTCAGGTGATGACAGCCAGCACAGCCCCGGGCACCCGTCCATTGCCCGGGGCTGTGCCATCCGGGGCCGGCCGCCGGCACTATGGGCCGGTTCCCCGGCCGTAGCCATTCTGGGCCGGCCTCACCGACGGGGCGGGCGGGCTTTCTCCTGGAACTCGACCCGGTCGACGCGACGCTGGGGGGCGGGCGACAGCCAGGTCTGCATCGCCACTTCCAGGTCGACCCACTCGCCCTTGACCCCGTCGTCGTAGACGAACCGGACCTCGATCCGGCTGGCGGGCAGGCTCATGGCCATCAGATGATGTCCTGGAGCAGCGCGATCATCTCGGCGTTGGTGCCTTTCCAGTCCTGGCCGCACATCAGCCCGAATCCTTCCCGGTTCCCGTCCGGGGCCTTGAGCACGCCGGTGCCGGGCTCGGTGCCGCGGACCGTCTGGGCGGACAGCGACCACCAGCACCAGCTGACCCCGCGGGCGCCGGCCCAGGCCAGGAAGTTCGCCATCCAGCCGCTGGTCATCGCCGCGCGGCTGGCCAGGTCCTGGCCGAACTCCCCGACCCAGACCGGCGCGGTCCCGGACAGCCGCAGGTAGCCGCCCTGGCGGTCCATCTGGTCGAAGTAGGCGGACGTCGCCTGCCCGCCCGGGTGGAACCAGGAGTAGTCGTGCAGGGACGCGACCACCCCGGGACCGGTGACCGGGTGCGCGGCCCAGCCGGTCAGGTCGGTGGCGTAGGACAGGCCCTCGCAGAACACCAGGCAGCCGGGGGCGGTGAACCGGATCCGGTCGGCGGTGGCCTGGTACATCCGCCGGAAGTCGGTGGCGGGGTTGCCGTCTCCCCAGGTCGGGTGCACGGTGACCCCGCCGATCACCGCGCTGCGCGGCTCGTTGCGCAGGTCGTAGCCGACCCGCGGGTTGGCGCCGAACGCGGCGGCGACCGTGTCCCAGCAGGCGGTGAACACCGCGGCGGGCCAGTTGTCGTTATGCCACAAGCCGTTGACGTCGGCGTCGCTGCAGCACCAGCCCGGGTAGGACAGGTGGTTGTTGACGATGACGTACAGCCCGGCGGCGGTCATGTCGGCGACCAGCGCCTGCATCAGCTGCCACGGGGTCAGCCCGGCCAGGTCGGGGTTGGCCGCGACGCGGGCCAGCGGGACCGGGCTGGTGAACGGGGTGCCGTCGCGGTTGAGCAGGGTGCCGGTGGCGAACGGGAACCGGACGTGATTCATCCCCCAGCTCACGATCCGGCCGATGATCTCACTGCGCGGCAGCTTGTCCAGGCCCGCGGCGACACGGTTGTCCTGGTGCGCGCCGGGCCAGTTCACTCCGCACAGCCGGTACGGCTGCCCGTCGGCGCCGGTGATGGCGGCGCCGGAGACGGCCAGCGGGAACGCGCTCGCGGGGATGATCATGACTCCTCCGTCTGCGCCGCCAGCCGCCGGGAGACGCCGCACGGCCCGGCGGCTGCCGGCTCGCTTATCGTATCACGCTGTCCAAGTGTCACTGCACGATCCTCGCGCCGCACCGGCGGCACCGCCACACCTCGTAGGTGACCCCGCTCTTGGTCACCGTGCCGACTTTGGCCAGCTTCCTGCGCGGGTGCGGGCATTCTTCCTGCGCGGGCGGGGGCTTTTTCTTCTTCGGCATCAGCGTTCCTGCGCTAGGGGATGCGGACCAAGGTGGCGGTGCCGCAGCCGCCGCGGACCGGCGCGGTGATCGCGGTGACCGAACCGGTCAGGCTGCTGTACCGCACGCAGATGGTGAAGCTGCGCACCGGGCCGGGCGGGCCGGTGCGGCCGGGTGCCCCGGCCGGGCCGGGCAGCCCGCGCGCGACCAGCCCGCCGTTCGCGGCGGCCAGCAGGCCCGCGACCGCGCCGGCCAGCAGCAGTGTCACCACGACCAGCGCGGTCACCGCGACCGTGGCGTAAGAGTTCCGCGGTGGCAGCCGGTAGCGCGGCTCGTCGTCGTCGTCATAGGCGGCGGGCAGCAGGGCGTGCAGCCCGGACGGGGGAGTGGTGTCCATGGCGACCGTGTTCTCGGCAGGGGGGTCTTTCTTCATCCGGTCCAGGATGCGGACCACGGTGGCCTGGCTGGTCTGGACTTCCCCGGCGATCCGCCGGGTGGACCAGCCCAAGCGATGGTAAGACCAGACCAGGCCGTCAATGGGTGTCGGTGATGTCACGTTCAGCCTCCGGGCTGATCGTCCCCCGCGAGGCCGGGCGCGCCGCTAGCTCCATGGTGTCCGTCATCGCCTTGGGCGCGCCCGGCCCCGGTATCGGCGTAGAGGTCCTCCACGCCGATCATGGCCCGGCCGCGCCGGGTCAGCTCCGTATTGAGGGTATCGATGAGGATCCGCAAGGTGGAGATCTTGGGGCGGAGCCGGTCCCCGTTCTCGATCTTGGCGATGGCGTCGCGGGAGATCCCGACGTGCCGGGGGAGCGCCACGCCCGCGTCGTGCAGCGTGGCGGTCAGCTGGGCTTCGCTCATCGTGGCGGAGCCGCCGATGTCGTTGGCGGCGGCGAGCTGGCGCAGCTCGGTGAGGCGGGTGAGCGCGGACAGGTCGATGCGCTCGAGCAGGGCCGCCTCACGCAGCGCCTTCAGCTTGTGCCGGTCGATGGCGATGCCGATGCCGGGCCGCCGGACGGGGGGTGCGGGGGGGGAGCGCTTCATAGAAGTCCATGATACCGAATAGGACGGCATGAGCACCCGCCAGTGCAGTTGCCACCGTCTCAGACGCAGTGATACACTAAAAGCTCCTCTGTTCCAGGAGGGATGATGAGCACCCTGACCCTGACCCCCATGCTGAAGTTCCGCGTGCAGGTGGCGCTGCGCCAGAAGCGGATCCGCCGCGCCGACTACACGTCCGCCATGCTCGCCTTCACCCTGACCGACGGGACCGTGCTGAAACTGACCAGCGAACCCGAGGTCCTCATCGCGCTGCGCTGCCTGACCTCCGCCGCCCACGCGGGCATGACCCCGTTCGAGGCCCGCGCGGCCGAGCGGTCCGCCACCGCCGAGGCCGGCCCGGCGGCGACATGACCGCGCCGAAGACGCCGCCCCCGCCCAGCATGCCCACGGAATCTCCCAAAGTTCCTACGGCGGGGGCGGGCGGGCCGCGGCTGCCCACGTTCGGCAAGCTGCCCCGCCCGTTCGAGCCGAACCTGACCGCGGCGCACGCCCCGGCGCACTGCCTGTGCACCTGGACCTGGACCCCGGCGCTCGGCGGGCCGGACCGGCCGTTCGCGATGAAGTTCAGGAACAGGGCCTGCCCGGTCCGGCACTAGCTGGGGAACCGGCGGGTGACGTGTCCTTCCCCGCCGCATTCGGTGCACCGGGCCTTGACCCCCCATTTGGTGGGATGCGGCACCCACCCTCTATCGCACCGGGCCGGGCAGCGGATCACCCGGGTCACGCCCTTTTTCGCCCTGGCCATCCCTCAGTGTATCATGGCGTATCTGGCTGCCAGATCTCGACGCTGCCGTCCTCCCGCAGCAAGATGGGCCCGGCCGGCCACACCGCATGCTGGACCGGGACCAGCGCCGGGTCGGCGGAGCGCAGCACCACCCAGCCCTGCGCGCCGGCCTGCTCCGGGTGGGCGTGGCACCAGCGGTGGCAGGACGCGCACAGCGTCACCCGGTTCGCCGCCGACTCATCACTGCCGCCCGACCGCGGCATCCGGTGGTGGATGTGCAGGTCCGCGGTGCTGGCACAGCGGGCGCACTTGAACCCGTCCCGTTCCCGGATTTCCGCGTCGGTCAGCATTCCGCGCTACCGCCGGATCCCGCCCGCAGGACCCTGGCCCGCGCCTTGGCGAACGCAGCCGACACAACCTCCCATGTCCGGTCCGTGTCCTTCGTCAGGTGCTGGATGGCGCAGATCCCGGCCGACACGGTGTCGCCCAGCTCGCCGAGCAGCTCGTCCAGCGTGCCGCAGGCGCCCTTGCGGAGGTTCTCCCCGGTGTACTTGCTGAGGGCAGCCCAGACCTCTCCGGATTCCTCGCAGACCTTCGTGACCCTCGCCCAGTCTGCGGCGAGCGGCTGAGCCAGGAACTCCGGTGCGGCGTTCGCGTCAAGGTGCGCATCCACGATCTCGGCGACCTCGAGCAGGCCGGCCAGCGTCATGGCGGCGGTCTCGGTGGCGCTCACTAGTTCGTTCCCTCCTGGAGTCAGCACTCATATCTCCGCACCGGGATCCCCGCCTGCCGGGCCGCCTGCGCGCAGTGCGACGCGCCGCGCGAGCCGTCCCGGATGAACGCCAGGCACACATCCGCACCTAGCTTCACCATCAGGCTGTTACGGCGGAACCCGGCACCTCGTCCGGTAGCCCAGTCGGCGGGATGCCGTTCCACCGTCCAGCCCATCCGGCGGCCGATGCGGTCCGCGATCTCATCCGCACCGCGCGGGCAGGCGCCGTGCGCGATGACGAACTCCTCCCCCGGCGCGGTCACCGCGAACGCCTCACGCAGCGCGGTGCGGATCACCGCCTCGTCGTCCCAGGTCCGCGACCCGGTCACCAGTACTCTCACCGCCGCGGCCAGCCGCACGACCGCGGATCCCACCAGCAGGTCCATTCCTGCCCGCACACCGCGCAGCGGTACCCGGCGCGCACGCTGCCCCGGTCGTCACTGACGCGGTACGGGTAGGTGGCCGGGTAGTCGCCGGGGAAGTGCTCCTGGCAGGCGTCTCCCAGCCCGGCCAGCAGCGCATCCAGCCGGTTGTTGCCGTAGGCGAAGCCCGCCGGGGCGGGCATCTGGTCAGTCATCGCGTCCTCCGTACAGGGTGCGGTCCCAGGTCTGGTGGCCGTTCACGGCATCTTTGACTACCCAGGGGAAATCGGACGGACGGGTGCCCCAGGTCAGCTCCCGCGGCCAGTCGTACTCATCCCGCGGCCCGCGCCACGCATCCACCCGTACGTCCCGTTTCTTCGCCGGGTCCGGCTTGAAGATGCCGTAACCGAAATCAGGCCATCCCATGAACAAGCTCGAACCGCGGGGGCGCAACGTCCGCGGCGTGCCGTGCGGCGAATGCGCCTCCACGATCAGCGCCGGCTCGCAGATCTCCAGCGCCAGGTCCAGCACGTGCACGATAGCGCGGGCGGCCAGCTCCTCATTCGCGTCGATGGCGTGCAGCTTGTACAGCGGCCCGACCACCAGCAGGTCCGGCCGGTAGGCGCTGACCCGCTCGAAGACGAACTCGGCGTCCTCGCCGGACAGCAGGTTCATCCCGCCGGGACGGTGCACGATCCGGAACCCGCCCGGGGGCAGCGGGCGGTGCTGCAGCTCGCACGCCCGGACCAGCTCGCGGAACTTGCGCCGGGACCGCTTCACCCGGTTCTCGCAGTCCAGGAACAGCACCCGCTGCGGCGGCAGGTGGTTGAGCTTGAACGGGTGCAGGCCCGCCGCCGCGGCCACCGCGATCTGCCGGGTCACGGTCGTCTTGCCCAGCCCCTCCTCCCCGGTCCAGATCAGCCGGTCGCCCCGCTCGAGCAGGTCCTTGATCACCCAGTTGTCCGGGGGGTCGGGCTGGGTGACGAACGCCAGCAGGTCCATCGCCAGCTCCGGCTCGCGGTCGGCGTCCTGCTCGCTGGTCACCTCCAGCTCCGCCAGCGTGCGCCCCGCGCCCAGGTGGTCCGAGACGTCCTTGCCGACCGCGGGCTCGCGGATCTCCGCCGCCGCGGCCACCCCGTCCAGGCTCCGCGCGATCGCACGGGCGTGCTGGCGGCCGGGCTTGTCCGCGTCGGCGACGATCACCACGATCGCGTCACGCAGGCACTCGGAGTACTCCGGGCGCCACTTGCCCGCCCCGCCCGGGTTGCAGGTCGCCACCACCCCGGCGCGTTCCAGCGCGTGCACGTCCTTCTCGCCCTCGGCCACCCAGATCAGCTCGCCCGCGTCGATCGCGGGCCGCAGCCGGGGCAGCCGGTACAGCACCCGCCGGGTGTCCCCCAGCCGCCAGCGCCACCCGCTGGCCGCCAGCGGGTCCGGCACCCGGACCGGGAACTGCTTCTTGCCGCCAGGTGGGGGCGGCACCCGCAGCACCTGGTACAGCACCGTGCCCTGCTCGTCGGCGTAGGAGTACACCTCGGTGGCCGTCCCGTACGGCGTCCACAGCTCCCGGTCCGCCGGCGCCGCGGCGTCCCGGTCGGCGCTGATGTCGGCCAGCGTCAGCCCGACCGCGGCCAGCACGCCGGCCGTGTCGCAGCCGGCCCGGCAGATCATCACCACGGGCTGGTCCAGGCCGGGCTTGATGTCCAGGCTGGGGGTGGTGTCCTCGTGCGCCGGGCAGCGTGCCATCCAGTAGCCGTGCTGCGGGCGCACGTCCTCCAGCCGCTGCAGCACACGGTCCAGGATCTCCTGGCCCTCCATCAGTCCCACAACCCGGACCGCGGTACGAGCGGGTCGGCGGCGGAGGTGCCCGGGCGCCGCCGGGCGGCTGCCTGCAGGACCACGTATTTCTCGCGCAGCTTGCTCATCGACAAGATGTTCGGACGCCAGAACTCATCGTCCTGGCACCAGTCGATCGCGGCATGGACCCGGTCCTCGCAGAGCCCGTCGATGTCCAGCAGGTAGCGGGCGGACTGCCGCCACAGCTTGCCGATGTGCGGTCGCCGGCCGCTCTGCTGCTCGATCCGGTCCGCGAGGTGCTGGCAGAGCCGGTCCACGTCGGGCCGCACCCCGGGCTCATCCCGGCCGCCGTCAGCCAGCTCGCCGAGTTGCTCAGTGGTGATCTTGCCGTCCGCCAGCTCGGCTAGATGATCCTTGGTGGACCGGCGCGCCACCGTCGCCGTCACCCCGTGCGCCGTCGCCCACGTCACCCACACGGCCTTGGTGGCGCTCACCGCGGGACGCCGAACCGGATCATCATCACCGTCCGAACCGTTGACTTTCGGTTCGGACGAAGAACAAGAACTACGTAGTAGTTCTTGTAGGTCTTTAGGTGAGGTGAGGTGAGGTGAGGTGTTAGGCATAAAACGAGCATTGCTTGCAGCATGGATTTGCTGGGACGATGCAGCACTGATAGTTGAACTTTCAGTTACTTCCGGCTCCTCGGCATGCTGAAGAGCCGTCATTTCATGCGACCCGTTTCTGAGCATCGTTTGAGCATTGCTCGCAGCATCGATTTGCTGGGACGATGTGCCGGGAGCATTGCTCGGGGCATCGGTTTCCTGGGACGATGCGTCCCACCGCTTGCGTGCGGCCCGGACCGCCCGGTCGGAACGACTGGCCCACCGGCCGAGCTGCTGCCAGTGCGCGAAGTCGTGGATGATCCACCCGTCCCCGGTGGCCTGCCACAGCCCGACGGCCACGAGCAGCCGGGCCAGCTCGGCGCTGCCGCCCAGCCGCCGGGGCAGCGACGCGGGGATGTGCCCCGCCTCGTCGGGCACGTGCGGGTCGGCGTGCCGCTTGGCCCAGCCGAGCGCCAGCGCCCACAGCCCGATGGCGGCCAGCCCGCCGTCATGCTCCAGCAGGGCCAGCACCTTGGGGTGATCGTAGAACTGGTCATCGACCAGCGCCCAGGTCATGGCCGCCTACTCGCCGTCGTAGTCCGGCGCGAAGACCCAGCAGCCCTCGCGGTGGGCCGGGTGCAGCGGGCAGGGATTGCGGTGGTACCAGTCCACGTCGCCTGGGCGCACGGCCTCGATGAGCCCGCGCTCGAAGTCCGCGACGAACACGGCCTCCAGCTCCGACCGGGGGTCGCGCCAGCTGACGGCATCAAGATGGGTCGCGATGGGCGTGCTGCTGGTGCACCCGGGGTGCTTTACAGCCCCCGGGCTGGTCGTTATCATGTGGCTTGACAGCGATCCCCCGCTGCCCCGGGGACGTGTGTCTCTTGACATGAAGATTTCCCTTCTCTCATGTCAAACGGTGCGGGTGCCGGCTTGTCCTTTCCCCGGCATCCGAGGGGAGAGGGGACGGGCAGCTGGCTTGTCCCCTCAACCTACGGCCGCCCCCTGGGGACCACAATCCCCGGGGGGCGGGTTTTTTGTTACCCCCCCGGACCCATAGACAGGACCGATATGTTGGGCACCCCGCCGGAACGCGACGCCGCGACCTTGCGCGCCGCCGCGTGGATCCTGCACCGCCGGGCGGGGTGCCGACCCCGGCTGGGCCTGCGCGTCGTCATCACGGTGCTGCGCCAGTCCGCGCGGCGGATCGAAGCCGAGAATAAGTCCCCGGACCGATTGAAGAGATTGATCAGTTGACCGTTCAATCACCGGCCCGGGCGGCCTACGCCGCGGCCCGCACGCGCGCCCGGCGGTCCGCCGACCCCCAGCGGATCACCGGCGGGCCGGCCGCGCTGGCCGCGGTCGCGGCGATGACACGGCGCTGCCGCTGCGGCCACATGGTCCTGCTGCACGAGATCACCCCGCGCGGGGTCCGCAGCTGGTGCAGCTACGCCAGCCAGGCCGGGCGCTGCCCCTGTACCGCCTGCGAGATCGCGGCGTACAGTGAGGCGGTGCCCAAGAAGCCGCGCGACCTGGAGCTGCAGAAGAAGTCCTGCCCGACCTGCAAGGGAAGCGGCCTGTACCGGGGCGGTGTGTGCCCGGACTGCGAGGGGGACGGGGACCGGAAGTAACGGTGTCCGTGATACGGTAACGGACATGAGCTGCATCCATGCACGCGGCGGCTGGCTGCTGTACTCCGGCCAGCTCGGCGTGATCGCCGCGGACGTCCTGGACGCGGACATGTCCATGCGCTCCCGTAGCCTGGACGTGACCAGCATCGTGAGCCCGGTGCGCCAGCTGGTCTACGGCCCGCCCGACATCACCTTCACCGCCCAGCTAGGGCGGAAAATCGACTGGAACCAGGCAGCCGCAGCCGGGGAGCCCCCGGACCTGAACGCGCTCCTGGCGCTGGCCCGCCGCCACCCGGACGAATACCAGCGCTGGCACGAGGCCGAGACGGTCCTGAAAGCGCTCGGCGGATGACCCCGGAATCGCCCTGGTGGGAGACCGGCCCGGCCGAGATCACCCCTACCGCCGACGGGACCACCCTGGACTGCGGCGGCGACCGCCAGACCTGGGGCTGCGGCTGCCCGGCCTGCCTGCCCCGGCAGCACCCGCTGGACCTGATGGCCCGGGTCAGCGCCGCCCAGCTGGCCCAGTGGGCGCAAGCCCGGGCGAAACTGAGCGCCCAGCCGCGCACCCGCGGATCGTGCTACTGCGGCCAGCCCGGGCGGCTGTACGCCGGCGGGTTCCGCTGCGACACCCACGTCCGCCAGGCCCCCGGGCCGCTGTCAGCAGCCACCCGGGACGCCATCGGCAGCTACGTCCGGGAGCACGGGACCACACCGTGGCCGCGGAAACAGAAAAAGGACTCATGAATGCAATAGCGGAATGGCTCGCCACCGAGGAAGGACTGCACTGGGCACTGCACCACTTCTACGACGCCACCGAGTTCCACCCCCTCATCGAGATCATCGACGAAGACTGCTACACCGGCGACCACCCGGACCTCCCCGCCCAGACCATTTTCGACCACCTCCGCGAACGGCCCCCGTGGCAGGACCTGACCTGGACTCCTGATGAGCCGCCGTGATAGGTTATACTGAGTGTGTTACTACGCCGCGGGGTCGCCTAGCTCGGTATGGCATTGGGCTCATAACCCAAAATAACGCGGGTTCGAATCCCGCCCCCGCTTCTATGATGAGCGTTGAGTGGCACCGCGAATACCAGCGCAACCGCCGTATCGAGCGGCTGGCACTAGCGCGCGAGCGCCTCGGCGGTCGGTGCGTGCGGTGCGGTGCGACCGAGGACCTGGATTTCGACCACATCGATGCGGGGACCAAGGTACGGAACATCTCCGAGGCAACCAACTGGGCACTGGCCAGGTTCTTGGAAGAAGTAGACAAATGCCAGCTCCTGTGCCGACACCATCACCACGAGAAGTCAGCCGAGGCCGGGGATGTCAGGATCGTAGAGCACGGCGGTGGCGTCAAAGGCAAGCACAACTGCCCGTGCACTCTATGTAAGACTGCACGTCGGGAGAATATGCGGCAGCGCCGGGCGCGGGCGGCCTCGGTCTAGTACACGTCACAGCTTCCTGGTGATCGCCCGGAGCTGGCGGGCGACGTGCGCCCGCCCGCGCTCGGTGTCCAGGTCGGCCTCGATCACGGCGTCGGCGACCTTGCGCAGCCGGGCGGGGATCACTGCCCCGGGCTGCACGATCAAGATGATCGGCTTGTCCAGCATCAGCGCCATGCCCAGCTCGACGGCGTATTTCACGTCGAAATTACCGCCGTCGGGGTACAGGCTGGCCACGTACGCCGACTCCGCCATCGCCTGGACGGTGTGCTCCCGCTGGTGCTGCACGAACCGGTCCCATTCGGCCCGCTCCGACGGGGACAGGCCCTCCACCCAGTCGCTCACAGCTCCTCCTGTCCCGTGTCCCCGGGCCGGCCGCCGTACCCGGTGCCCCGGCCGTGCTGCTGCTCGGCGGCGGCCAGGAAATCGTAAAGTTCCCGGTTCTGCACGTACATCTTCCGGCCTTCAAACATCATGCCAGGGGCGACCTTGCGGAGGGTTTCCGGGTCGTCCACCCACCAGGCTCCGACGGGTTCGATGCCATCGGGGATGGGGCCGAGGTCTTCCTTCACGGTCACGGTGCCGTACGGGGGGCCATTGTCCCAGTCGTCTTCGGTGAACAGGTACAGCGAGCCGAATTTCTCCCGGATCCCGATGAACCCGCCGTTCCCGTCATAGACCCCGTAGGGCAGGTTCCGCGAAACGATCCGGTACAGGTGCCCCCTGATCAGGGTGAATTCTTTATTGCGCGGCCCGTTATCCGGCTTGAGTTTTTCCTGTGCTTCGGCGATCCGCTGTTCCAGTGGTTTGCTGTCCATTTATTCACCCTCTTTCGGTGCTACCAATTCCAACTTGACGCTCTCACCCTCGCGCAGCGGCGGCCGGGCCCCAGCCCGGGCATAGTCTTCGCGGACCTGTTCAGTGTCCAGGGACCGGCGACTGGAGACGGTCCAGCGCAAGACGTACGGGAAGTTCTCAAGCTGGACCTCGCCGCGTCCGCTGGTGTTGGGCCGCAGCGCGTCCAGCGCCCCCTTGGCCAGGGCTTCCTCGGCTTCGGCCTGCTTCTTGGCCTCCCGCGCGGCCGCCAGCCGCTTGGCCCATCCGGCCGCGTCCTGGTCCTCGACCAGCAGGACCGACCGCTCGTCCCGGTCGATCACATGGCCTTCCCAGCAGGTGCCCGAGAACGGGCAGTTCCGGCATTGCGCCGAGTCGGGGGCGAAGTCGCGGGCCAGCCATTCCAGCGGGGTTTCGCGGACCTGCTCCAGCCACTGCATCGCCTCGGTGACGGCGGCGTAGTCGAACGGCCCGGACCACATCCACGTGTTCCCGGAGTCGCGGACCAGGTAGTCCAGCTGGACCTGCTCCACGTCCAGGCCGCGGACGATCAGCGCCGCCGCATAGACTTGCACCTGCCAGAGGTGGCGGCGCGGCGGGCCGTTCAGCCGGTAGTTCGCCACCTGCATGTCGTAGCCGACGGTCTTGACGTCCCGCAGCACCGGCCGGACGTACAGGTCGGGGTGGCCGAGCACCCCGCCGAACTGCACTTCCTCGTTGATCACCGAGTCGGCGGGGATCAGGCCCTCGTCCCGCATCCGCAGCAGCGCCCGGTCCACCGCGTCGTGCACGGCGGTGCCGATCACCGCCTGCACGCTACCGCTGGGCTTCTCCGGCGGATACCCGTGGACGGTGTAGCCCGCCCGGCGCCGGCACCCACCGAGGTCCGATACGCCGAGGGCGCGCTGGCGGCTCCGCGGCCGTTCCCAGTCGGCCTTGAGTAGCAACTCCGCAGTAGACGGAATCATGGGGCACTCCGGCCGCGCTCCCCATGGGCAGCGCCGTGAGATCCATGAGCCGGAGTGCCCCACGCGGCACCCCGTCCGTGTGATCTATGGGCCGGGCCGTAGCGTGCATGGGACGGGGACCCGCAGGCGGCACCCCGGCCGTACCCGCACTGGATACCGTATCTCAGATGGGCCGGGGTGCCGCGGCTCACCAGTGGCGCGCTTTCGGGTGCCGCCGCGGCTTGACCGGGGCGGGCGGCTTGGCGTCCATGTCCGGGTACTTGTACCAGCGCAGCGTGCCGTTCTCGTTCTTCTTGTGCGGGCAGGCGACCGGGCCGGCCTCGAACTGGATCATCCCGCACCACGGGCAGCACCACAGGGTGCAGTGCCCGGCGCGGCAGTACCGCCGGACGGGCTCGGCGTCCCCCCGGTCCTCGCACAGGCACGACTTGCAGTCCTTCAGCTTGGTCACGTCTTACCTCCCGCAGTTCAGGACAGCGCGGCCCGGCGCCGGCGTTCCTCGTCGACCTCGGCCATGGCGAGGTCCAGCATCATGGCGACGTGCCGCAGGTCCTCGGTGGAGGTGATCAGCCGCCCGCCGGGGTCGCCGCCTTCTTCGCGTACCGCGACCACCACCGCGAACCCGATGGTGCGCTCGCGCGGGACCCCGCTCAGCGCGGCCAGCACTTCGGCGAGCGGCTCCAGGTCGTCTTCACGTTTCCTCATCAGCATCCTGCCCGGGTTCCTCGATGGTTTTCAGGTAGCGGTCCAGCGCCTGGCGGCGGGCCCCGGAGGAGGCGTGCCCGCCTGCCACCCGGGTCACCGTATCGTGGATGATGAACACCTCACCTTTGGACAGCTCGTTCATGCCGGACAGCTCGCGGTGGGCCAGCACGGCGCACAACCGGACCTGGGCGGGGCCGCTGACCCCGCAGCGGCGCAGCAGTTCGTGCAGCTCGGGCAGCCCCGGCGGCTCAGCGCGGACCGTCCCGGCCGTTTCACCTGTGGTCGCCGTTTCGACGTTGGGCCGGGACGACCCGCTGACCTCGTAGTCCGCCGAAGCCGCCGTCTCTGATGTGGGTTCCGTAGTCGTCATGGGCGGCCCCGGCGGGACCGCCGCCCCCGCCGTAGCTGGTTTGGGTTCCGTCGCCTCTGTGGGCGGGGGCGGATGCTCGGTGCCGGCGGCGTGCTGGCGGTCCAGCTGGGCCAGCTTGTCGCGCACGTCCTGCACGCCCGGCGCGGGCTGGGGGGCGGGGACGACCTCGGCCAGGACGGTGCTGCCGTCGTTGCCGTCCCCGATCCCGGCCAGGTCAAATCCAAAGATCAACTCAGGGCAGCCGCGGGCGGCGCCGCGGGCGACCGCCCGCCATTGGAGCATGTCTTTCCGGTAGCTCTCCCAGGGCAGGGGCTGGCCGCTGCTGGACCGGGCGACGAGCTTGCCGTCGTGCCTCTTGACCAGGCCCGCGGCCTGCGCGTCCTGCACGGTAAACCGGCCGGTGTATTTAATCTTGAATTCCTCGTCTTTGCGAGTGATCACAAACTCGCAGGAATCCTCGGACTCGACGAAGTCGTACCTATGGCCGGCGGCGCGGATCCGGGCCAGCAGCAGCGCGCCGCGCAGGCCCGGCTGGCCAGACGGCAGCACGTAGATGCCCCGGATCGCCTGGATCCAGCTCAAGCCCAGCTCCCGGCCCAGCAGCATGGTAATGAGGCAGTTCTGCGGCGAGCCGCGGAGCGCCTGCGGGACCATGGACGACTGGGCCAGCATGGTGGCCAGCCGGAACGCCTGGTCCAGGTCGGACAGCGGGTCGTTCAGATCGACGGCAATCCGCTGCTGCTCCGTCCGGGCGAGCGCCGTGCCCGGCTCGTCAGGCTGCGTCATGGTGTTCCTCCCGTGGGCGGGGAGGTGCCGTAGGTAGCATGGGTGAAACCGCTACGGCCCTGGGCACCTCCGCACGTCCATTGTACCCTGGTTGTCTCTGGCTGTCTTCCATGCTAGCGTGGGGGTACGACAAAACGGAGCGTGGGTACGGCAAAACGGGAGCCCGCATGACCATCAGCCTGATGTACGACGCCACCCATGACAACATCGGCCACCTGCCGCCGCACGCCACCTACGCGGGCTACACCACCGGCAGCGGCGGCATCGCCTGGACCGCGGCGGACTGGAAGAAGTTCCCCGACGCGGTGCGGATCGACCAGGACGCCAGCGCCGCCGACCCGTCCGCCGACATCCTGGACGTGGAGAACGGCGCGGCCACCCCGGCGGAATGCCCCGGCTGGGCCCGGCGGGCGCTGGCCAGCTTCGCCAGCGCCGCCCGGCCCGGGCAGCGTTCCCCCGCCATCTACGCCGGCGCCGCCGCCATCACCACCGTGGCCAACGCGCTGACCGCGGGCGGCGTCACGTCCGGTGTCGGGCTGTGGGTGGCGAACTGGAACCTGACCGACTCGGAGGCGGTCGCGGCCGTGACCGCGGCGTCCGGGCCGTTCCCGGTCATCGCGGTGCAGTTCCGCAACGCCGGCCCGTACGATATCAGCGTGGTATCGACCAGCTGGCTGACCCGCCGGTCGGCGCCGCCGGTGACCGCGCACGTCCCGCCCGGGCAGTGGCTGGACCCTGCCGCGTGGACGTGGCAGACGGCGCGGCTGTCCGGCACCGGGCTGGACGGGAACACGCACGAGTGGGATTACCACCCCGGCACGGGGCAGTGGTCGCGGGCCACGTAGGCATGCCCGCGCCCGCCCCGGAAGTAGTGCTGGCCCGCTGCGCGGTCTGCCGGTTCCGGATGGACCCGGTGCTGCCGCTGCACGGGTACCGCACCCACCCGTGCTGCCAGCCCGGCGAGGTATCCCCGCGCTGGGAACCCGGCGACACCCCGCTGCGCGGGCCCAAGAGGAAAACGGCCCACCGGGCCCAAAGAGCCAACGGCCCGCCGCCCACAACGGGTACGGAACCAGCCAGGGTGATAACGGCGGCGGGTACAGTAGCGGGATGACAGGCAGCCCCGGCCCAGGGACCAACCCCACAAAGATGACGGCCGGGGCTGCCTGATGCGTGACCTGGCGGAGGCGTGCGAGGAGCTGCTCACCCAGCTCCAGGTGTTCGACCTCGGCGCGGCTGACGACGACCGGGCCGACGCGGGCCTGGTCACGGTAACGTGCCTGATCGCCGAGGCGGACACCGACCCGGGGCTGCGCCGCTCCGGGCTGCTGGAATCCCGTCCGCCGTGGAACGCCAACGTGGCCGGCGCCTACCTGTCCGCCCACCAGCTGGTGCGCCGCCTGGAGGCGTCGCTGCGGCTGGCGGTGGCCGGGCACCCGGGCCGGGCGCGCGGCGGGTCGGATGCGAATACCGCCGAGGCCATCCGGGCGATCGCCCGGATGGCCACCGCGGCCAGCGTGATCCCCACCGCCGAGCCGGTCTCCCGGTCCGACCCGGACGGGCGCAAGCTGACCGTGGCGGAACTGGCCGCGATCGTGCTGGACCGCGCGATCCGCGTCATCGGCCAGCTGCCCGCCATCGACGAGTTCCCCAAGTGGGAGAAGATCCGGGCCGGCCCGGACGGGCTGCCGCCGCGCTGCCCGAACTGCGGTACGTTCTCGCTGCGGGTCGCGGTGCAGTCCGGGGTGGTGGTGTGCGTGCTGCCGTCCTGCGCCGACCTGGACGGGAACAGTCCCCCGCAGGCGCACCTGGACGTCTCGCGGCTGGACGGCAGCCCGGCGCTGGTGTGGCGGGACGGCACCGTGCAGTGCCCGCCGGCCGCGTTACGGCAGGTCCCGGAGCGGGATCCAGCCGTCTGGGTAGTCACCCCGGCTGATGGCCTGGGCCAGGCAGATGGCCGCGAACGGCCTGTACCCGCGCGCCCGGCCCGTGACTACCGCCAGGGCCTCGTCCGGATCTTCGTCCAGTTCCAGGAGAGGGTCTTTCATGAGTTCTCGAATTCGATGTCGTCGATCATGTTCTGCCTTTCCCTTTCGTCACGGATTACCTCCCCAGAGTTTCCTGCTGAGCACAGGAACGCATTCCTTGCAGACCTGGAACTGGCACCACCATTTCAATTTCTTCCCGCAGTTCAGGCATCGCCCGGTCATTTCCTGCGCCGCCGTGCGGCGATACCCCTGGCGATCATCCGTAGCTTCTCCTCGAAGCAGGGTGTACACAGGCCATGATTGCGGTTGGCCACCTGAGGCGTGATCTCGTTCTCGCATCCTGCGGTCTTGCACTGCACCGTGCCCTTGCCCATGATTTCTCCTAATTTCCTTCCCGCTGCCGCCGTATCTCGGCGAGACCTTCCGGGGTGAGCAGCCAGCCGACGCACCGGCCCGTGCGGTTGCTGAGGTACCAGTCGCGGTGGCATCTGCCGCAGTGCTGGGCGGTAAGCCACCGCCCTTCATGTGCGGCATACGTGAGCGTGAAGAGGTCGAGAGGGCAGAGCCCGACCTGGAGGGCGCCGCCCCACAAGATCCAGTTGGCCTCACCGAGCGTCATGTACTCCGTCATCTGACCTCTTTTCCTTTCATGCGTCACCCGGCCCCCGAGGCCCTGCTCAAGCCCACCTGCGAACGTGGTTCCCGGCTGCCCGGAACCGTAGGTTTGAGCAGGACCTCCGCGGTCAGCTACTTCTTCTTGGCCTTGGTCTTGCGGTACCTGTTCAGGTCCCTATTCGCCTGGACCAGCGCGGCGGTAAGCCCGAAGTGGTCCGGATCTCCCCGCCTGAGCTGTCTCAGCGCATCTGCTATGTCGTTGCAGATGTCAATGAGCCGCTGCTCTTCCTGGTCTGCGGCCATCGTTACGGTTCGATCGGGCCGCAGAACGGCTGGGTCATGTGCGGGGCGATCAGCCGGCAGGCCAGCACGTGGTGGCCGGGCCGGCAGTGCGGCCGGAGCGGGTTCGCACGGTAGGCGGCGACTGCCCAGCGGATGATCGTGGTCATGGTTTTCCTTCTTCCTTCTCGGTGAATGACCGGGAATACTGGTCGTCGGGAGTGTAGGACGGGTAGTATTTCGCGTCGATCCAGGGATGCGTGCCCGGGTCGGGCACGAAGACGACCAGGCCGAACCACGGGGTCCGCAGGTACAGTGAGCAGTTCCCGTACTCGTCCCCGCCGTGCCCGGCGTACCAGCCGGTGGACGGGCCCTCCAGCAGGAGCCGCCTACCGAGGCTTCGCATGGCCGTCCCCTTTCGCTCGCCGGATCCTGGCCTTGGCGGCCAGGAACCGGACCGTATCGGCGAAACGGCCGCCTACCTGGATCTCACCCGAGGCGCTGAAGTACTCGGCGATCTCGCCTGGGCGGTCCCGCCGCTTCTCGCAGGCCCACAGCCGGCCGTCGATATCAGCACACACGGCGACGGCGATCTCGATCCGGTCCGGCCGCAGGCTGGGCCGCGGTCCGGGGCCTTCCGCGGCCCACCCTTCGATCTGGAGGAGATACGCGTACGGCGGTTCGCCCGGGTGCTCCTCCAGGTGCTGCCCGGCCAGCCCGGCCAGCATCATCGGGTACTGGTCCGGATCGACCGCCGGGTCGATGCCGGCCAGTACCCGGCAGCTGACTTGCTGGCCGTCCCAGCCCAGGATCATGAACTGGTGCAGCGAATCCCACTGGTCGTGCTGCTCGATGACGCCGCGGGTGTAGGCGGCCATGACTTCTTCCGGCGCGGATTTCTTGATCTGTTCGTTCTCATCCATAGATCTCACCGATCGGTCGGTGTCTCCTTTTCTCGTTGTGGTCCGTTCCGGTTTCGCACTTTCGCACTGCTCTCCTTTCCGTCTTGGGTATACGCTGAGGTTCATGAATGTGGATGTCAGCCAGCTCCAGCCCGGCGTCTTCGGCGTCTCGCATGGCGGCGGCCTGGCCGGAGAGCTTATCCGCCACGCGACTGGCTCCTGGGCCGGGCACGCGTTCCTCTACCTCGGCGGCGGGCGGCTGGTCCAGGGCCAGCCGCCCGCCGCCGCGCTCGCGCCCGCGGACAGCCACGGCGACGCGATCTGGGCCTGGCGGATGTGGGACCAGCTGCGCGCCGTGACCGGCTGGACCGCGGACCAGGTGACCGCCGCGCAGCGGCGGGTGGTGGCCCGCGGACACGCCCTGACCGGCTGCCGGTACGACTTCGAGGCGTACGCGGGCTTTTCCCTGGAAGTGCTCAAGCTAGTCAACGCCGGCCAGCTCGACCCGGTGTTCAGCAGCGACAGCTACCGGGTATGCAGCGCACTGGTGGACGACGCGGAGGTCTTCGGCGGGGTGCCGATGACCTACGTGCCCGCCGACGGGCCGGGCGTGGCCCCGGGCGGGGCGATGATCGCCGCCAACCTGGTCGCGCCCGGCATGCTGCTCGGACTGGCCGAACGCAGTGAGTGGATCTAGCCGTCAGCCTCCGGCCGGCCGATGTTGTAGCCGGCCTCAGCTTCGGCGGCCCAGGCTTCCAGCTCCGCCTCGGTGATCACCTTTCCGGTCTTCGTGACCGGCGGATGGCAGATCAGGCAGCCGGGATCGCCGCATTCCTTCCTCACGTGCTGATCCCCGCCGCGCGGGCCCGCGCCTCGGTGGCGGCCGCCTTGGCATCGGCGAACTGCCGCGCTTCGGTGAACTCCTTCCGCGCCTTCTCGGCGTCCTCGCGGGCCCGGGTCAGCCGGGACAGCTCAGCGCGGTCTGCGTCGCTCAGCCGGGGCATCGCCCCGTCCAGGCGGTACCAGGCTTCCTGCGTGCGCTTGCCGGTGTCCTTCCATAGCACCAGCGCGTTGCCGCTGCCCGCGTGGAACCCGGTGATCACCGCATCGCGGCCGTCCCGGGTGGTGACGGGCAGCTCGAACCGCACGTCCTTGAACTCGCGGGCCTTGTTCTCCAGCCCGTAGAAGCTGGGATCGGACAGCTCCTGGCCGTCACCCAGGTCCACCCGGAATTTCACCCTGTTGATGTAGTCACTGCTGTTCTCGGCCAGCTCGACCGGGTAGTCCCGGCCGAGCACCGACACGGTCAGGCCGGTGTACCTGTTCATTTCTCTCCTCTCGTTGTTTCGCTGACGTCGCCATCGGCCCATTCGATCCGGACGCTGACGGGCCGCCCGGCGTTGATGTCGCCTTTGCTGGGGACATGCAGCGCCCCCGGGCCGGTGACGACGGTGCGCCAGCATTCGTCCCCCGTCCCGGCATCGGCCAGGATCACGGTAAACGGGAAGCAGCTGGCGGGCAGGTCGTGAAACGGGATGCTGCCCACTGGCGTCCTCCTTCCTGCTTGCTTCCTGGCAAGCAGAACAACGCCCGGACCCCAGGGGTCCGGGCGTGTTCCTCCTGGCAGGATGCTACGGCTGGGTGTAGCTGAACGCAGGCAGCGGCACGGCCACTGCCGGGTCCCCGGGCGGTGGCGCCCCGTTGGGGCACCACAGGTTGACGATCACCTGCTGCTTGCCGGTGGCGGGGACGGCGACCGTGCCGCTGAACTGGTTCCCGCCGTACAGCTGGGTGTAGCTGTACTTCTGCCCCTGGACGGCGGTCACCTCGGCCAGCACGGTCCCGTCCGCGGCGGACAGCCGCCATCGCAGGGAGCCGGGCAGCCAGGTGAACTCGGCGGTCAGGCTGCCATGCCCCGCCGGGATGGCGAACTGGCTGCCCGGTACCAGCACGTGCCCGGGCGGGGTGCCCTGCACCGAGCTGAGCTGGTCGGCGTAGTAGCCGAACTGGACGAACGCCGGGGCGCCGGCGATAGTCCCGGCCGAGTAGAACTCGATGTCGATTTCCTTCTGCCCGCCGGGGCCGCCCTTGCTGGCTGCCCAGTAGGTGAACAGTCCCAGGCACAGCCCGGGCGGCAGTGCGGTCAGGTCGGCGCCGATGCTCCACCGGTAGGTGCCGTACCCCCAGGTCGAGGCGTTCGCCGCGATCCCCTGGTCACCCCGGGCGGAGTCCGCCTCCGCCCCGGCATACAAGCCGGGTGACAGCTGCGCGGCGTGCAGCGTCAGGACCTGACCCAGCGCGTCCACGGTCACGTTGGCCGCCTTAGGCTGGCCGGGCGCGGTGCCCCAGTCCTCCAGCTCCCACAGGTGATTGCCCCAGGACACCGCGTTCCCCGCCTGGGAGGCAGGCGGCTCGGCCCCGCCGTAGCCGGAGACGATGGCCTTGCCGGCTGACGGGGCGGCCCCGGCCAGCAGCGCGGTGCCGTTGGCGTTGGACTGCAGCGCGTACGACCCGCCCTGGTCATCGGTCAGCGCCACCACCGCGGCCGGGGTCCCGGACGGGGTCACCGTGTAGCTGGTGGTCGCGGTGGCGATCTCCCCGGTCGCCGGGTCCTGCGCGGTCCCGGTCAGGTTGACAGTGAACACCGCCGCCCGGTCCGCGTAGTTCGCCGTCACCTTCACCGCCTCCCCCGGGGCGTAATTCGTCTTGTCGGTGGACAGGGACAGGCTCAGGGTCATGGTCGACGCCTCCTTCGCGGGGTCAGCCGGACCCGGGGCCGCAGCCGGGTGGCCGCAAGTACCGCGTAGACCAGGGTCACCCCGCTGATCACGTACGTGCCCAGGAAATGGTACATGGGCATGTACCAGCCGTAATTCTGCATGATATTTCCCCCTCGGGTCAGATGGACGTACCGGCACCCCAGCTGGAGCTGCGCTTGCGCAGCATCCGGTACAGCGCGCGGATGTAAACGAACTGGCGGGCGACCGAGTAGAACAGGTCGGGGACGATCAGCAGCGTCGCCACGATGGCGACGATCCCGGCCTTGCGCGCCTGCCAGGTCTGCTCGATGATGATGAACAGCAGGCACAGCGCGTACAGCTTCGCGTTCAGCGGGTTGATGCCCTGCCAGCCGAACAGCGCGAACGACCAGGACAGGTAGAACGCGGTCAGCGGCAGCGCCAGCATCCCCAGGTAGGTGGCGGACTGCCGGACGATCATCCCGCGCGTCTCGTGCCCCCACCCGTACCGGACCAGCTCGGCCAGCGTGCCGTGCTGCCAGCGCAGCCGCTGGCTCACCCAGTCCCGGACGGTCTCCATCACGTCGGTCAGCACCCGGCAATTCCCCGGCGCCAGCACCGGGATCCGCAGCCGTTTCAGCGCCAAGGTCAGCTCGTAGTCCTCGACCAGGCTGTGCACGTCGTACACCTGGCCGTCCGGGCGGGTCGCGGCCACCGCCCACAGCACGCACACCCGCATCCCCCACCCGGTGCCGGACAGCACGTCGGCCCGCGGGCGGCGGTTCTGGTGCTGGGCGAACCGGGCGAACTCGGCCCGCTGCAGCGCGCCGAGCAGGCCGCCGCCGGGGCGGCCGTGGAACGTCGCGCCGACGCTGCCGTAGCCTTTCTCCAGCCACCGGATCGTGTTGGCGATGAAGTCGGGGTCCGGCACGGAGTCCGCGTCGAACCCCATCACGATGTCGGTGTCATCCAGCCGGGGCAAGATGTGCGCCAGCCCGATGTTCAGGTTGCCGGCCTTGCGGTGCGGGTTGACCGCCGTCTGGGTGATGCTCACCCCGTACGGCGCGACCTCGGCTGCGATCCGGTTGGCCAGCTCGCGGTCGGCTGTGTTGTCGAGCAGGACATACAGCTCGTCCGGGGGCCTGGTCTGGCCGAGCACCGCCTCCACGGTCCGGCTGATCGTCCCGGTCTCGTTGTGGGTGGGGATCACGACGACCACCCGGTCGGCCGGGTCGGTCAGCAGCGGACCGAAATCCCTTCCTCGTCTTGAATGGTTCAAAATTTCTCCTTTCGCAGCGGAACGTGGCCGTTCCCCGCGGCGCCCGCCCGCAAGCGGGCGCCACGGCCAGCGGCCTCAACCCAGGTGTCACCAAAGCAGGAACACTATTTTTCCCCGCCTGCCCCGCGGGGGCCAGCCCTGACTTCGGTGACCTTTACGGCTGACCCGACGATTCCTCCTGCCCTTTCAGGTAGCGCAGCGCCCGGTGCTCATCCCAGCCGAACGTCTCGTGCAGCCCGGCGGCCAGCATCTCCTGGTATGCCGGGGCGGGCGCCAGCGGTTCGACGTCGGCCATCCGCCACGGCGCGCCGAACGTGACCACCGGGTGCCCGCGGAGCCTGCCCACGCAGCTGACGGTCTCGTAATGGCCGGGCCCGGCGGACAGCTGTGCCCCCGGGGTGAGCGGCAGGTCCCAGTCCGTCCCGGGGACCTGCTTCATCTCCTGGGCCATGATGTCACAGAGCTGTGCCGGGGCGATCAGCCAGGCCCGGGCCGCGGTGATGCCGGCTGCGTGAGGGTCATACAGGGCCCGGCCGCCGCCCCAGAACGCCGACCGGGTGGCGAAGTACATCCGGCCGGGCAGCCAGGCAGCCGTCGTGTCGACCGGATCGGCCGGGTCGCGGGCCCCGTGGTGGACCCGGCCGGTCTCGGCCAGCACACCGCCGTGCAGGTAGTACCGGAACCGGCGCCAGGTCATGTTCGACCCGTAGGCCGCATACCAGACCAGGCTCGTGTCCTTTCCTGTTCCCATGGTTAACTCCTTTTCTCCGCTGCCGCGCTTGCGCCGTTTCTCGGCGGTATCAGCGCACCTGTCGCTGCAGAACCTGCTGCGCGCCAGCACTGCGAAATATGGCTTCCCGCAGCACTCGCATCTCTTCTCGATAAGTTTCTTACGGCGGGTATATGTCGCGCCTTTCTGAGGCCCGCGTTTTCCCATGGGTCACCAGCTCCCTAGATACTTCCGGCACTTCGGGCAGCGGTACAGCGTCGTGCCGTTCTTGTTTTTCTTTATTGGCCGGGGATTGTGCGGCGGGCAGCGCTCGCTGTAGTTCTTGGCCGGCCGGGGGACCGGAGCCGGGTTCGGCCGACGCCTCTTACTCGCCTTAGAACACGTGGGATCGTGCGGATCGCCGCCCTTAGCCCCGCATTCCGCGCACGGCGGCTTCTTCGGCATCGCGCTAACGCCGCGAATTGAATACGTCCGCCCAGTAATCGGCGGTCATGACGTTATCCATGTTTCCTTCCTTCTTTCTCACAGCGGGATGTGGCCTTTCGGCCAGCCATCCTCGCGGATTTTCCCGTCCGCCAGCATGGCCAGGTGCTCCAGTGTGCCCGGTTCGTACCGGCGGACCGGCGCGGTGGTCCGGGCGATCTGCCGGGCCACCCGCCGGGCGAACCGGGCCTTGCGCCAGGCCGCCCGGGCGGCGGCGGTCTTGACCCGTCCGGTCAGCGGCGTGTAGACGTAGGCGTCTTCGATGTGCACCCCGGACACGGTGCCGTCCCCGTCGAACCAGACCTCGCCGGTCAGCTCGTGCCGGGCGACCGTCAGCGCGGACAGGTCCACCTTGCACTGCCCGTCCGGCCAGAAGTCGACGTCGGTGCCGTCGGCCAGGTGCACGGTGAGCCGCACGGCCGGCCGGCGTCTCATGGCCGGCTCAGCTGTCTGCCGCAGCGGCAGCAGCATCCATCTCGGTCCGGTCATCGCACTGCCCGGCCGGCGATCCGGTCCCGGCTGGTCCAGCCGTTGACGTGCCCGTGGTTGTTGGAGATCTGCACCCGCTGCCCGTCGATCGCGGTGATCTTATGCAGGTAGATGCGGCCGCGGACGCGGGCCAGCACGATGTCCCCGGCTTCGAGCGTGTCATCGTCGCGCAGCCGCCGGATGGTCACCCGCTCCCGGTCGCAGATCAGCGGTTCCATGGAGTGGCCGCGCGGCCGGATCGTGACCTGCTCCGCACCGTCACGGAGCTGGTGATAAGCCCAGGTCTCGGTCACCGTTCCTCCCTTGCACGAATACCTTCAGGGTCCGCTGGTCGTCCTGTAGCTGCACCTGCACCTCCAGGTGATACCGGACATACACCCGCCCGTCTTCGTCGATGACCTCGAACCTGGTGACCTGATCGAACATGGCGCTCAGATCGATGCTGTTGCTCACCTGTTCTCCTCCTTCTCTTCCAGCAGGTACGGCGTCCGTGGCCGGGCGGACGATGATTTCCAGCCCGCACGCCGCGGCCAGCCGTTCCAGGTTCTCCGGCGAGGTGGCGTGCGAGCCGTGCAGGAAGGTGTAAGCCGCGGACAGCGAGAACCCGCCCGCCTGGGACAGCTCCAGCACCGTGACCTCCCCGGCGGTGAACTGCCGGCGTGCCTCGTTGACCAGTGCCGTGAACCAGCGCGCCCGCCCCGCGGGCAGCGGTTCCCAGCCCGATTTGACGCGGGTGAACCGCCCCTGGTCGCGGGCGATGAGCCGGACCATCTCTGCGGAGATGCCGAAGACAGCGCCGATCGAACGCAGGCTGCACCCGGCAGCGCGCAGCTCGCGGATGGCCTGTCCGCGCTGCGACGCAGGCGTTGACCGGCTGTACTGCCGCGCCGCCGCGTCCAGCACCGCCTGCGTCCTGGCCTCGCGCTCCGCCCGCTCCGCCCGCTTCCTGGCCCGCTCCGCGGGCTCCCGTTCCCTGCGGTCCAGGTCCGCGAGCCCGGCGCCGGTGGCGAACCACCGGTACTGGGGCGTGTTCTTGTAGTAGACCGACGGCTCCGTGCCGGCCGAGCGTCGCACCAGGCCGCGGCGTTCCATCCGGGTCAGGATGGAATTGCAGCGGCTGGCCCGCCTGCTGATGTCATCGGGATAGCTGAACAGGCGGGCGACCGCGCCGGCCGCCAGGCCGCCGTCGCCCGCGGCGGCCAGCGCTCTCAGGATCTCGTCTGCCGACGGGCTGCCGGGTTCTCTCTGCATGAATTCCTCCGTTCTTTTTTTGCGTCTACGCTGGACCTGATGCGTGAGAACAGGCTGTCGCTGACCCTGCCGGAACTGGCGTCCGTGCTGGACCCGCCGGTGACCGCGGCGCAGCTTCAGCACCTGGTCACCGCGCTGCGGCTGCACCCGTGCGGGTACCGGCGCAACGGCCAGCCCGGACGGCCGCTACCCCGCTATGATGCTGAGACCATGATGCGTATACATGGTGCCGTGGCGCCCTGGCTGGCCGTGTGCGGGACCCTGGCCGCGGTCACCGGGTCGGCCTGAAGATGCGCTCGGCGATCGCGAGGAGCGTGGCTCTCTTGCCGGACCCGGGTTCGCCCAGGCCGGTCGCGATGTCGTTCAGGCCCGCGCCGTACCCGTAGTCGTAGGTGCAGGCCCAGTGCGTGCCGTCCGGTTCGGTCATGGTGGCCTCGTAATGCCCCGAAGCCGAATGGGCGTCGTCGGTGAACGTGAACAGGTACTCCCCGGACCCGAAATCGTGCCGGACCTCGAAGTGGTCATACTCGAACTCCAGCTCCGGCGGCGCGCCGGTGAGTTCCCGGGGTGCGTACTCCTGCGGAGCCGCGGCGCCGTCCGGCCAGAAATAGATCCGGCTGGAGCCCAGCCCCTGCTTGTAGCAGCCGACCCGGACCGGGCCGTCGCCCAGCACGCCGTGGTGGCTGTGCTGCCACCACGCCTCGGTGCCGCGCTCGCGGTTCTTGATCAGGTTCGCGAAGATCCGCACCCCGCTGGGCAGCCCGGCCTCGTCGGTGTCGAAGACCCCGACGTCTTCCTTATCCGGGCGGCGCTTCCCGTTGCAGTAGGTAAACGCGCCGTAGTCTGAGTACGCCATTGCCTATGCTCGCTCCCCGAAGCAGAACGTGATCTCGCCCGAGGGCGAGACTTCGATCGCGTCGCCGGGCAGCAGCGGCACGCCGGCGACAGACAGGTGCCAGCCGTCCGCCTCAATCCGGACGTCATAGGGCGGCCGGCCGTGCTCGTGCGGGATGCGTGCCATCTGGATGACAGCCAGGTTCTTGCCGTCCCAGGGGGCGGTCCGGACCGGTTCCGTGCGTTCGGCGGTGCTCATGCGCCCGTCCATTCCCAGTGGCCGACGTCAAGGCCGTCCGAGCCGGTGACCCGGCCGCCGGTGTCGTCGTCTTCTTCGTCCAGGCCGGCGGTGAGAACGGCCCGCACGTTGTGCAGGGTCAGCGCGCCGGCGGTGGTGTCCCGGTCGATGACCAGCCGCAGCATGAATGTGCCTTTCATGTCCCTTCCTTTCATGTCCCTTCCTCCTCCTTATCTGCCGTGACCTTCTTGGCCCCGGCGTCCCGGGAAACAGCCTCCCGCATCAGGGAGGGCACCTCCCAGCCCAGCGCGTGAAGCCGCCGGATCGCTGCCAGCGCGGCCCCGGACCCCTGGCCGGAGAGGCGGGTCGAGGCCAGCGACATCGCCAGCGCCCACTCCCACGGTTCTCCTTTCGTGACCAGGCGGCCCTGGAGGTTCCACAGCACGACCGCGCAGGACGCCCCGGCGACCGCCCACCGCGTGACCTGCGGGAGGTTCTCGAAGAACCGGGTGTGGATATGCGGCTCGGGGCAGTGCTCGATACAGCCCCTCCGGTCCCATTCCTCGGGCCGCTTCGGGGCGTTCATGGGCTCGGCGCTGCTTCCGGTCAGGGCGCACAGCTTGTCCGTGACCTGACTCAGCGAGGTCTCCACGTAGACCGAGACCTGCACGCTGCCCCGGGCGCGCGTCTTGTTCTTATGCCGGACGACATGCCCGTGCATGTCCAGGACTCCCGCCGTCCAGCCCAGGTCTGCTTCGGTTATCACCTGGCTCATGGCGAATGCGTCGTGGCCGGCGGCGTCACCCCGGGGATGCTCGGCGTGCCCGCAACGGCGGGCTGGCCCTGGGCCAGCGCGAACGTCACGACACCGGCGGCCCACGCGTGCAGCGCCGGGCCGTGCGCGTCGGCCAGGGTGAACGTCCGCACCGCGAAGTTCACGACCCCGGCGCCGTCGGGGAACGTGGCCTGCACCGCGCTCATCATCGACGTGATCGGGTGCGACGGCCGGAAGTCCTTCTGGAAGCTGGCGAGCAGCTCGCCTTCCAGCCGCTGCTTGTCCGCCCGGTAGGCGGGGTCCGCGGTCAGCGCGCTGACCGCGGACCGGGCCGGGTGCGCGGTCGCGCCTGGCGCGGAGGCGCACCCGGCCGCCAGCAGTACCGTGGCTGCTGCCATGGCGGCCAGCATGTCCTGCTTGTTCATTTCACGGTTCCTTTCCCTTTTGCGGAACTAGCTGTTCGCGCTTTGTCGCAGGATTCGGTGTGGTGACCCGTCAGCTCGCAGGCCATGCAGCACCACCACTTTTTACGGAACCTCCCCTTGACGACCGTGTATGTGCCTTTCCGGCCGCAGCCCGCACATTTCCTCATTGTCCGTTCCTCCGGTCGCAGGCGTAGGTGTGGCGGCCCGACAGCTCGCAGGTCAGGCAGCACCACCATTTCCCGGCCTGCTTGTACCAGCCTTTCCGGCCGCAGCTGTTGCACTTCCTGAAGGTCATCTGCCTCCTCCCTTAGCCGGGCAATTCGTTTTACCTGCCTCCTGGCAAGCAGGCCCCGCCCGGGGCGATGAGCCCGGGCGGGACCTTCCTGGCAGGAATCAGCTGCGGCGCCGCCCGCGTATCTCGGCGACGGCGTCCTGTGCACCGGTCTGGTAGATCAGCTCCACGGCGAAGCCGAGCAGGGAGACGGGCTCTTCGGCGGCGGCCTGCTGCGAGACGTAATCGCGCAGCCGTTCGCTGACCACCTCGAGCAGGACCGGGACGGCTTCGGAGTCGAACGGCTCGTCCGAGGGGGGCAGCGCGATGACGTCCTCGCGGGTGACCTCTTTGGTCGTCATGACGTTTCTCCTTACTGCCCGTTGCTCGCGGGCTTCTTGGCGAAGGTGATGTCGTATCCGTCGTCGCCGGACACCATCTTCCCCTGGGTGGCGCCGAGGGCGATGGAGACCAGCTCGGTGATCCGGGCTTCCATCGTGGTGACATCGTGGTCGCCGTGCTGGGCGTTGTCCATCAGGTCCAGGTGGGCCTTCATGCCGAACGCGGCGTCGACCAGGTCTGCCGTGCTGATCGCGGCGGGCTGCCCGGCGTTCCTGGTGATCGAGTACCGGACGGCCCGCATGGCGGCCTCGGCGGCGAACGCGGGCAGGAAGCCCTCGTACGCCGCGGCGACCCGCACCCAGTCGATGTCCTCAGCGAGGAGGTCCCCGACGAGGACCTTGACCAGCCGCTCGTAGCCGTCCGCGTCCAGGTCCCCGACCGGGACCACCGCGTCGAGACGGCCCGGCCGGATGACCGACTTATCGAGCCTGTCTGCGAAGTTCGACGTGAACCCCGCCATCACCTCGGCTCCCTTGGCCTGGATGTTATCCAGGGTGTCCAGCACCTTGGCGATGGCCTTGCGTCCCTCGACCGCGGAGATGCCCGCGGACGCGATCACGTCCAGGTCCTCGACCCACACCACGGCCGGTGCGTACATCCGCGCCGTGATCATCGCGCCGAACGGGTCGTCGCCCGCCCGGACGAGAATGAAGGTCCACCCGTTTTCCTGCGCGATCTGCGCGGTCCGCAGCCCGGCCAGGGTCTTGCCGGTGCCGTTGGGGCCTTCGAGCAGCACGGCGCGCTTCAGCGGGATCCCCGCGTCACGCAGCGCCTCGGTGTACCGCATCGGCGCCCACAGGTTCACGTCCAGCTGCTCGAACACCTCCGGGCGGTAGATGATCTTCGCCGGGTCGATCCCCGACGTGTCCACGAACTGCGGCTCCTCGGGGTGCGCGGTGATCGCCCGCCCCTTGTAGATGGACCCGTTGACCAGCTCGTCGTCGATGACGGCGAAGAATCCCTCGATCCGCGCCTGGTGCTTCTTGGGTGCGGTCACGGAGATCTGGAAGACGGTCCCGTACTCGTCCGTCTGGGTGGCGCCGAGGACGAACGTCGCGTCCAGCAGCGAGAAGTTGACCTCCCCCCACGGAACCTGGAGGGTCTGCCCGCCCGGGCCGGCCGGAATCGACCGGTACTGCGGCGGCTGCTTGCCGAAGAACATCGAGAACGTGGCCTTGCCGATCCCCGTGGTGCCGAAGACCCGCTTCATCGCCCGGTTGAACGCCGCCGCGCCATCCAGCGGCTTGAAGTTGAAGCGCCGGACGAACTGGAACTCGGCGTTCTGCTGGCCGTCCCAGTCGGTGAGGAACGCGACGACCTCGCCGATGTTCCCTTCCATCTGCGCGGGCAGGATGAACTGGGTTCCCGTGAAGATCAGGCTGTCCTCGGTGACGTTCTGGCTGCCGAGCGCGTCCAGCTTCGCGAGCAGCTCGGCGGTGACCCGCTCCTGCTCGGTCGGCGGGCGGTTCGCCTTCGCGAGGGCACGCTCAGCTGCGCGGTCCATCGACGACGTGCCGGTGGCGCGCTTCCTGGTTGTAGCCATTGGTTTCCTTTCCTTGCGTGGTGCCTGCCTCCTGGCAAGCAGAAAACCGCCCGGCCCTAAAGGCCGGGCGGCATCTGCCGGTCAGGATCCCGGCGTCACCCTCCTACTTCCTGCCGAGCACCGCCACGGCCATGTCCTCGGCGATCTCGGCCGAGCTGGTGACCGAGTCGAACGAGTACACGCGCACGTTGGGATGCTGCTCGGCGACCTGGTTGTACAGCGCGAGCGTCTTGTCGTGGTCCTCGCCGTAGCCGAACACGGCGACGAACCACTCCTCCTGCGGCCACTCACTGCGGTGGTCCTCGGCCAGCCGCCGCCCGAACTCCTCGTAGTCCGCGATGGCCCCGTCGGTCCACACCGTCCGGGCCCGCTTCGGCCGCTCGGTCACCGGGCGGTCCCCGAACTCGGACAGGTAGTGCTGGTCCAGGTAGCGGACCGCGCCCATGATCCGGGTCCCGCCGTAGGGCAGCGGCACCTCCTGGCCGTTCTCGTCGGTGACGCGGATGGCGGCGACCTTGCGCTCCATGTTGGTGGAGTTCAGGTCCCCGTCATCGTCGCCCCGGCCGATCTTGACCAGGTGGTGGTTGAAGAACGCGCTGTAGATCCCGCCCTTCTCGTCGGACCCGCCGGCCTGCTCACCGGCCGCCTGGGAATCCATCCCCTCGGCGGCGGCGGTGAACTGGCGGAACGCCTCCATCTGCACCGACCAGGTGGTCGGCGCGCCGGGCTCGGGCGACGAGCTGCCGTCCCAGCCCTCGGAGGAGGAGCCGTCGATCAGGGCGTCCGGCTCGACCTGGTCGGTCTCGGCGAAGACCGGCTCGATCCGGTTGCGCGGCGTCCGGCTCGGACCGCCGGTGGCCGGCTCGGTGCGCTCGATGATACGCATGATTTTCCCTTCCGCCTGAGTAGCCTTTACCCAGACTGCACCCCGCACCGGGATTCCCCCCCGGTGCGGGATACACGCCAGGTACGCGGCGTCTTACAGGTTGAATGCCTTGAAGAGCTGGCTGAGCAGGCTGCCGGCCCAGCGGAGCACGTCAGCGAACCCGTCGGCGACCGCCGCCATGGACGTCAGCTTGGCGTGCTGGTTGACCGCACCGACGGCGGCCAGCACCAGCAGGACGCCGAGGATCATCAAGGTGATGGAGATGACCTTGACGAACCCGGCCATCATGGCGGAGAACACGCCTGCCTCCTTTCCTTACTCATCCGACGACTTGCGCCGCCAGACCGGGCCGGTCCGGACCGGGCCGCCGCTGCCGTCGTCCATCCGCGCCGCCAGGCGTAGCTCCTTCCTGGACAGCCGGGCCGGGGGCTTGACTTGGCCGGATTCCATCTTCTTGCGCAGCTCCTCCTTCGACGCTGCGTCCTTCGCGGCTGCTTTAGCCGTGCGCGTCTTGGCCGCCTGGAACTTCGCCTTCTGCTTATCTGCCCTGCTCGGCTTCGGCGCTTTTGCCATTGCTGGTCTCCTTTCCGTGCTGGTGGAACTCAAGGGTGCAGCCGGCCCACCACAGCCCGTCCGGGTCATGATGGACCAGATGCTCAGCCAGGACCAGGTCGCAGCCCAGGCCGTGCGCGGCGCTGACCGCGCGGCACGGGCCCGCGTCCCGGTTCCGCGGCCGGACGGTGAGCCCCTGCTCCATCTCGGCGAGCGTACGCCGCTCGCCCGCCGACAGGGGGCCGCTCATCAGTCCTCGCCCTCGAACGTATCGCCGTACTCCCTGGAGGTGGCGTCGGCCGCGTACTGGCTGGACATCCGCAGCCACTGCCGCTTCCAGTCCCAGTCGTCCATGACGTACCGGGCGAAGTTGGGCTCGCTCAGGGTGAACGTGTCGCCGGTGTCCATCTCCAGCATCTTGATGGTCCGGTCGTAGTCCCGGGTGTGGTCCTCGGGCCGGCTGAGCAGGATGCGGATCTCCGGGGTGCGGCCCGCTTCGAGGTCCTCGAGCTTGTTTTCCAGCAGCTCGGCGGCCCGTTCCCGGTAGCCGTGCAGGGCCGCCTCGAAGACGCCCCGGTGCCGGTCCCGGTTCTGCCGGAGGATCGCGATCAGCTCATCTTTCCGGACCGTCGTTTCCATGACCCTTCTTTCCATGACCTTTCTCGCTTCCGTTTCGTGTCCCCGCACGGGGGCCGGGTGTCTCATGCCCGTTGGCGCCGCGCCGGCGGAGCCGGTCTTTCTCCGCCGTGATCAGCACCGAGCGTTTCGCCGCGGACTTCCGCCGTTTCCTTTCCTGCCAGAACCACCTGATGGCCATTTGTCCCCCTTTCCGGGTTCGGCCTTGATGACCGGCGAGGTGGTGATCCGCCGGTATTCGGCCGCGGGGTCGAGCGGATCGGCGATGATGACCAGGGACATGCTAGACAGCACGAACACCTGGCGGTAGCCGCCGCCGCACGTCCGGGCCCGGCCGCTCAGGCCGCCGGCCTCCAGCCGCCGCCAGGTGCGGGCCGCAGTGTCGATCGCGTAGACCGAACCGGTCGCGGTCGTCAGGAGGAGCTTCACCGCTACCCTCCTTCGCCCCAGCGGGCCGCGGCCTTCTCCAGCACCGCCCGGACGTCACCGAAGTGCGTGTCCTCGTGGTCGTTGAACCAGATGACCGCGACCTTGCAAGAAGACGGGCACATGACCCCGGCGGCCCGGGCCCGGTCGGGAAACTGCTCGCGGATGACCTGGGCGAGCAGCCGGAGGTACGGGTCGCTGTCCAGGTCGATCTCTTCACCGCTGAAATTGACCTGACCGGCGGCGCGCAGCCGGGCGGCGGTCAGGCAGACACGCGGTCCGGCCGCGTAGGCGTTCTTGCACCACCGGCGGTCGCTGGACAAGATGGCGAGCATCTCCTGCGCGACATCCTGCTTCATGGCTTTCTCCTTCCCGGAGCATCTGCTGTGACGCTCCCCGCAGCGCCGGGCGGTCAGCCCGGCGCCACGGCCAGCGGCCAGCAGGCCGGGGACGTGGCGCACGTCCCCGGCCCGGGACTCACAGCGCGCGCCGCTGACGGTCCCGCGCGACCCGCTCCCGCCTCCGGTCGGGCTGCTGGTCATCCCAGCAGACGAACCCGGTGATCAGCGCGATGACGCTGACCACCGTGCCCACGATGCCCAGGACGAGGAACCAGGCGCACAGCACGTTGGACAGCGTGTCATGGTAATGCGCCAGCGCCGTCGCCGGCACGACCGCGGTCAGCAGGCTCACCGTCAGCGTGAGCGTCCCAGCCGGGACGAAATTCCGCGGCACTCCCCAGTCGATGCGGCCCTCGTCCGCCGTGTCCGCCAGGTCCGGCAGCCCGCGCAGCGCGAGCACCCGGCGCAGCACCTGCCGGGTCTGCGCCTGGCCGATCTCCCCGGCCAGCACGTTACGTTCGTCCGTGCTGGTGATGTAGCCGGCCCGGACCAGCTCATCCAGGTGCTCCTGGTATCTTTCCCGGTCCGCGTGGCACGCGCGGGGCTCACCGGCCCGCTCGATGCTGGTCATGCGGGTACCACCTCGCCTTCGGGGTTGAACAGGTGACAGTGCCCGCGCAGCGCACCGTCCGCAGCGAACTTGCGGCACGGGTCGCACAGCAGGTCTTCCTCGGTGATCTCGTTCGCGCACCGGACCTGGCAGTCGTCACCGCAGCTACGGCACTGGCATTTCCCTTCGGTGTCGCCGTCGTCTGCGTGCAGCGCGATGATGCGGAGCCCGACCACCCCCCAGGTGCGTACTACCTCTTGCTTCTCTTCGGTGAGGGACATCTGTGTTCCTTTCCTTGGCGGGGCGGCCCCGCAGGGCCGCCCCGGTTTTCAGGCCGCGTTGGCTACCTGGCGGAACCCGGGCTCGTCGGTGACCAGATGCAGCATCTGCGCGAGGTGCGCATCCGCGAGCGGCAGCCCGCCCGGCGGGTGGCAGCAGAACGACGCCAGCCGGACCTCCCCGGTCTCCGGCATCAGGTCGACGTTGCCGGCCTGGCTGCGCCGGCGGATCCGGTACCGGCCGCCCGCCGAACCGCGCACCTCGAAGTAGCCCCGCCCGGTGTAGCTGGCGGCTTGCTCCTCGGTGAGCAGTTCCAGCAGCAGCGCCTCCGCCCGCGCGCCGGCCTGGTGCCGCTCGGCCCGCCGCTCCTGTTCCCTGCGCTGGGCTTCGTGCTGGGCTTCGACGGCCTGCGCATACGTACGTTCCGTCTGCTCGTTCCATGCCTCCCACGTGGTGGTGAGGTACGCGCCGGTGCCGGTGCTAGTGCTGTACGTGCTGTTCCAGCCGGCCCAGATCGTGGTTGTGGCCGTCGAGGCCGTCATGATTGTGCCCGTCGATGAGGACGGGACCCAGATGTTCGGCATTTCTTCCCAGCCTTCAGTTCGCGTTCAATGCGGTCGTATGCCTTGCGCAGCTCGCGCTTAATCCGGTCATCGAACCTGCGCATTTCCTCCTCGATTTTGGGATCGGGATCGGGCATTTCCTCATACCTCCTTCCGTCCCGGGGATGCCCCGGGCCGGAGCCCCGCACGGTGCAAGCACCGTACGGGACCCTGGCCCGCTCAGCCGCCGGCGTTCGGCCGGACCAAGATGATCCGTTCCGCATCGGGATCGAAGGTGCGGATCTGGTCGCCCTGGTCACCCATCTTCCCGGTCGCGCGGTACGCCAGGTACCCCTTCCCGGTCAGGTCATCGAACGTCCGCCGGGCGGCGGCCACCTCGTCCGGGAACGCGGCATCCCACATGATCCGCTGATCACCTTCCCTGTCTAGGGTGTGCATCTGCCCCATTTTTTCTCCTTTCCTTTTCTTAATCCGGGCTTGCCGCCCGGAGGCGGGCGATGAAAGCCCGCCAGGCCCCGTCCGGGACCCGGAGGACGGTGCCGTCCCCCAGCGTGCTGTCCCGGATCTCGACGCCCGGGGCCACCTCGACGCACTGCCCGTTGTGACTGCTGTGCGAGGACTTCCGCCATTCCAGGCAGTTGGTTTTGCTGCTGTAACTGGACTTAACCCACATGGCTAATCCACCGCGCCCGGCTGGATGGCGGACAGGAACTTGCCGGCGTAGAACGGCTCGGTATTGACCTTGCCGGTGCCCGAGCAGTCCAGCGCGTTCCCCTGGCTGTAGGCGCTGGACCCGTTCCAGCCGAAGCTGTTTCCGTTGGAGAGCATTCTTTTCCCTTTCTTCCTGGGTTAAGAATTTTCCCGGCACTGCTTACAGGTCAGCTGATTCCTTCTCCCTCCTTTCCCGGCAGCGCCGCGCGGAGCAGGTACTCCCCGCGGTAACCGCCGTGATCGTCCTGCATCTGCCAGACGACCGCAGGCAGGTGCTCGAAGCAGGCTGCCCGGGCCTTCCGCCAGTCCTCCCCCCGCCCGTCCGGGATCTTGACGTAGAAACCGATAGGATCCGGGCAGCGCAGGTCCGGCCGGGCCCGCCCGCCCTTGGTGTACTGGTACGCGCAGTAGTCTTGCGCGGTCGGCGGGCCGTAGTAAAGCTCCGGCGCCGGCCCCGGCGGCAGGCATTCCGCCAGCTCGTACACCGCCCAGGCGTCCGCCCGGATCAGCGTTCCGCCTGGTCCGGGGATCTTCCCGGTCTTGTTCCTGGCGTCAGCCTCGCGGTGCGCCGCCGCCAGGCCCGCCGGGCCCGTGAACACCACCGGGGTCCCCTCGTACAGATCCACGGCCAGCTCGTCCCAGCTGGCGCCGACGACGTACCGCTCAGCCATTTTCCTCACCTTCCCGGTGCCGGTCCGCGAACGCCTTCCAGATCGCCGCGACCCCGTCCTCGACGTCGTCGCACTCGACCGAGACCCGCAGCCAGCGTTTCTCCTTGTGATCCGGGTGCCAGGTCTCGGCCGTGACCCTGGACCACATGTCGTTGTGGATGCCGGTGATCTCCGCGCCGTAATCCCAGTTCAGCGAGACTACGACGTGCGTGAGCAGGTTGGCGTCCGTCGCCGTCTCGGCGCTGCCGCGCTCGTTCAGGCGGCGCATTACTTCCTGGCGCAGCCGCCCGGCCTGCTCTTTCCCCTCCGGGGAGCACCGGCAGATCATGTCCAACCGCACCACTGCGACCTTCACACGCCCTCCCAGCACGGCGGATCGGCGTGGGCGTTCCACGCGATCAGGTTGCCGTTCGCGTCTTCGAGGAACAGCCGCGCACCGGCGGGGTCCTCGTGCAGCGCGTACGCCTTGGCCTCCTCCTCGGGCAGCGCGCCGGTCAGCTTCGTCCCGGCCGCGTCGTCCCAGACTTCGTAGAACTTGTCCATATATGCTCCTTCCGTAGGCGACCGCAGGAGGTGGTGTCGTGACAATGGGCCGCGGGGGTTTCCGCTGGAAGAAACTCTGCCAGCTGGTATACGCCGAGTGGGGCCCTACCTGTCACGTTTTACGCCTGCTACCACGGCATCCCCGGCGGCCTGCTGACCGGCCAGGTCGACCACGTGATCGCGGTGTGCGAACGCCCTGATCTGCGGTTCGACCTGGGCAACCTGCGCCCGATACATGGCGGCAAGCACCGGTGCCCGGTGTGCGGGTGGACCTGTAATCAGGTCCGCGCAGCGAGACCCCTGGAATATGCCCGGCGTAAGGTTCTTACTCCCGCTCCGGGGTTCCCTGGTTCCCCCCCGGAGTCGAAACCTCCTGAGCACGGCCGGCCGTGGTTACGTCTTGCCGATCTTACGTTCCTTCACGCAGGAGCAGTCGTAGACTCTGCCGTCCGGGTTGCGGCATTCGCCGGTCCCGTGGCAGATGGAGCAGTTCGGGTCGCCGTTATTTCGTGGCATGATTCTCCTTACCGGCCGGTTCCCCCCCGGAGCCGAAACTTCCGGGAGCACGGTCGTCGACCGTGGACATGACCAGCATCAGCCGCAGCTCACCGGGAGTACGGCTGGCGAGCATTGCCATCCCGAGCAGTACGGCCTCGTCCTCGCTGTCCGCATCGCGCAGCACCCGGGTCAGCTCTGCGACATAATCCCGGGCGGTCGTCCTGTTCACGGCTGTCCTGTTCATCCTTCCTCCTCACGGTGGTAGCAGCCGCTTCCACAGCGGCATCTTGCGGCGCAGCCGCCGCATGACAGCCCGGTTGAGCTGCTGCCACACCTGCGGGGTGATCAGCACGGGGCCCGTGAGCGGGCCCCTGTTGTGGTGTTCCTGGTATTCAACCCAGACGCCCGGTTCCCTGGCCTGGCCTTCCGGGTAGAAGACCGGGCCGACCCGGACGCACAGCGCCTGCGGGTCATCCCCCGCCTCGACGGCGTGAACTTCCGGGCTCAGTCCGTCATCATCTAGGTAGCACTCGCTCATATCTTCACCGTCGTCGCTCAAGGCGCGTCCGCGCAGGGCGTGCGGCCGTGCTTGGCTTCGTCGCACACCTGCGGGCACGGCGGGTGGCCGTGCACGGCCCGGACGCACCGCTTGGGCCCGAGGTTCTCGAACCGGTCCCCGGCCTCGGCGACCAGGCCGAGGCGGGCGCCGCTGCCCGAGTTCGCCCGGTGCCAGCCTGGTGTACTCATCGGTGCAGCAGATCAGCCGCACCCGGTCACCGACCTCGGTGCTCACCTGCCCCGGCCCCTTTCCTGCTTCGGGTTGTAGCTACCTGCGAACGGCCAACCGCTCCGCTTCGGCTCCGGTTCCTGCTTCGCACCGTTCTTCTTCGCAGCCCTGGCCGCCTGCCTTGCTGCTTGCTGCTGGCGGACGAGACGCGCCGCCGCCGCTTTCTGCTTCCTGGTCGGCACGGACGTGCGTGCGTTCTTCGCCCCGCAGTCCTCTATGGGAGGGCACTTAGGCCGGTTGTCCCACGTGATCTGGTTCCGCGCGAACAGTCCCATCATTCCTCCTTTTTCATCCTGTCATTACATTTCCTGCTATGCGCCATTCTGTTCTTGCACTGAATGCAGCACCACCATTCGCCATCCCGCTCGATGGTGGCGATCCGGCCGCACCTGCATAGCGTCATGTGCCGCCAGCCTCCTGTCCCGGTTCCCAGATCCGCCACCGGTCCCGGTCCTGCGGGGCTGCCAGGACGCGCTGGTCGCGGTACATGACCAGCTGCACGGCGTACCGGTCCAGGTCGGTCAGCAGCAGCCACGGATTGGCCTTATCCGGGGTGAACCCCTCGATCTGCACCTGCGTGCCCGGGGTATCTTCCGGCGCGCCCGGGGCGCGCAGCCACACCGCCGGGCTGGAGTTCACACCCCAGATCTCGGGCTGCTTTTCCCGCGTCCCGATCTCGAGCACGCAGCAGTTCTCGTCGGCGTGCAGGATATCGACGTGGTGAACGGTGACGCTGCCCGGGGTCACGATTACCCGCAGTCGCAGTTCGCGCATTTGCATGGCATTTTCCTTCCTGTCACGATGTCTACCCTCCGGTAGCAGGGCCGGGGACACCGGCAGGGCTGGTTCCACTTCGCGCAGCATTTCGGCCCGCTGCTGCCCCGGCGCAGATCCCGGCGTGGCTTCTTCCTCATGCGCAGCACGCCTGGCAGTCATTGCAGATCCGCTGCTCGTCCCACTCCCGGTGCGACATGACCCGCGCGCACATCGGGCAGACGTGCGGGGAATCCTCACAGCACTCATTCATGGCACTCCTTTGCCATCAAACCGGGTCGTTCCCCGTGGCGCCCGCACGCAGGGCGCGGGCGCCACGGCCAGCGGCCCGGGATTTACTGCCGGACGGTCAGCGGCCCGCTGGCGGTGAGCACCGAGACCGCGCTGCCGGCCACCGGCTGGGCGGTGCGGCTGGTGTCGCACTGGCCGTTCTTGCGCGGCACGGTAAACCGCGTGTCCGCGGTCAGCGTGCCATGCCCGGTGGCCCCGGCGAACCGGCCGGTGCTGCGCGCCCCGTCGACCACGTAGACGGCGCGGATCGGGACCCTGAACAGGCAGCCGGCGCCGGCCCGCTGGGGCTGGGCATTCAGCCCGGACACCGTCGCGGTCAGCACCAGGTTCCCGGCGCTGGTCCTGAACACGCCGACCTGATGGGTGCTGTTGCTGTCCGGCGGGGTGAACGTCCCGGTCGCGGCGACCGGACCGGTGAATGTCAGCGGGTAGGTGGGCGGCCGGTTCGCCACGACCGCGGCGCCGCGTACCGTCCCGGAGAACCGCTCGGTCCCGGACACGGTGGCCGGCCGGGTCGAGGCCGGGTGGCTGGTCACCGTGCCGGTGGCGCTGCTGGAGCCCGAGCTGCACCCGGCCAGCGCGGCGGCGGCCGCCACGGCGGCCAGTCCTGTGATCGTCCGGTTCATGTCTCTCCTATTCATTGGAATCCTCGCCATTCACGGCGATGGAGTCGTGCTTACTTTCCGGCAGCTCGCGCTTTTGCAGCTTCCAGATCTTGTTGTAGTCGGGCGCCGGCCGGTCCGCTATCTTCCGCAGCGCCTTCTCGTGCAGCCCGTAGATGATGACCAGGTTCGTCATGCACAGGGCGAACGCGACCCACATCACCGCGTAGGATCCGGTCACGGAGCCGACGGTGAAGACAAGCAGCCAGACCGCCATGATGACTGTCCCGGTCAGTATCCGGCGGCCTTCCCGCCGCCGCCGGATCTCCGCGATCTCCGGCGGGGTCCTATCCTTCTTGCTCACCTTCTTGCTCAAGACAGGTCCCGGGTCCCGGACCAGACGTAGACCTCGCCGTTCCGTTCGATGACGAACTCGAACCCGGTGGCGGTGTCGTGCCCCAGCATCGCCATCTGCGCCGGGTCGGTCTTGCCCCGGTTGAACGCGGTCATCAGCTCGGCGCCGATGCCGGCGATGACGGCCTGCTTTTGCCGGTCCGCCCGCTCGCCGTCGGCGCGTCGTCGCGCCGCCGCCGGGGATTCATTCTCGCTCATGCCCTTATCCTTTCCCGTGATCCCGGGGTTGCCCCGGGCCGGGGCCCCGCACGACCGGCCTGGTGACCGTTCGTGCGAGACGCTGGCCCGCTCAACCCTTTTTACCCGGCGTGAATCTGGCGCGGCCCGTCCGCCGTGCCTGCCTGGCGGGCGCGGCGCGCGTCGGCCCGCTGGGCAGCCTCGGCGCCGTACCGCGACCGGATCTCCCCGAGCGGCAGCAGCCGGCGCCGGGCGTGCTCGCCCGCCCGGCGGGCACTCCGGGAGATCTGCCGGGCCTGTGCCGCGCTGGCCAGCGCGACCTGGGCGTGCCCGTGGCGCTGCAGCTGGCGGCCCAGCTCTTCCAGTGCCCGGCCGACGGCCAGGCTGGCGGCGATGTCCGGGTCATGGGGATCACCCGGCTGGCGTTTCGCCGTGCCCTGCGCGGTGAAGGTGCGGTCCGCGAGGGTCAGGGCCGCCTCGGCGACCGCCGCGTGACGCCCGTCGAGCAGCTCGATCCGGGCTGCCCGGAAGATGACGCCTGTCATGTTCTCGTCCTTTCCGCCCAGCGCGGTCGCGATGGCCTCGCGAACGCGCCGTTGCAGTTCTCTCAGTTCCCGTTCGGCGCTGCGCACGGCCTGCTCGCCGCGCGCTCGCCGGATTCCCTTCACGTCCACGGTCACGTCCCTTCTCCGTTCCTGAGCTGATGCTGCCCGTCCGGGGCGGACGGGCAGTTGGGGTCCTGGATCAGGACCCCGTTCTCGCCGTCGCGCATCGCGTACAGCCCGGCGCGCGGGCCGCGGAACAGCCGCAGCGACGCGCCGCAGTACGCGCATTTGCGCTCCCGCCCGCGCAGGTTCAGCTCCCGCACCGTCTTGATCAGCTCGGGCACGTCCTGTTCCACCAGCCGGCGCAGGTCCGCGGCCCGCTGGTTGCGGAGCACGCCCGGGGTGGCCGGGATGGCGGCCGCGCGCCGGGACCCCGCGCCGTTCAGCCATTCCGCGATCCGGTCCAGCCGGTTCGCTATCTTGTCCAGGTGCCTGCCTCTCACCTTTCCTTCTCTCTGATTCCAGGGTCAGGACAGCGTTTCCAGTTCCGCGCTGTCCGCGTCGGACAGCATCGTGCCGCCCTCGTTCAGGTACTCGAAGTCGCAGTCGCCGCAGCAGCACCAGCAGCTGCACCGGTCGTGCCCGGGGTCGTACAGCTGGCGCAGCTCGTGCAGCCGTTGCGCCAGGTCCGCGACCGTCATGTCATCAGCGCCCACGGTCACCACTTCTCCGTCATCTAGCGCTTGTTCCAGCTGGCTCACCTCGCGCGGCGTCAGCTGCATGCCCGGCTCCTCGTTTACGTTCACCATTTCTCCATGTCGTCCAGGCCGGGCAGGTTCGCCCGGTGCCCGCCGCGCCGCGCGGCCCGCAGCCCGGCGGAGGTGTCACCGCGCAGTTCCGCCATGCAGTCCGCTTCGCGGCCATGACGGTAACGCAGCACCGTGCCGGGGACCATTTCCTCCTCCTGATCTGGCGTGATCTGCCCGCTGCAGGTCAGGCACTTGTGGATGTGATGCTTCGCTGTCACGGGATCACAGCCTGTCGGTCCTGATGGTTGGTGATGTTCCGGCTCCGGCTTCTCCCCTCGGGGAGCGGCTCGCCCGGGCCGGAACTGGCGACGCTGACCGCGATCTGCTCCGCTTCGGCGGCACTGTCCGCATCGAAATGGCCGGTGAACCGGAGCAGGTCACCGTACCCCTCCATGTAGGTGATGTGCTCGCTGCCGACCTCTTCGTGGGCGCCCAGCGAGACCGACGCCACGTACAAGTCACCGGTCTCCTCATCGAGCAGCCCGGTCACCGTGTAAATCCGCATCGGATTCCTCTCTTCCGGTCGCGGCCCGCACGAACGCGTCAGCTTCGTCCTCGGTCAGATCCGGGATGACCGGATTGCCGTCCAGCACGACGGGCCGCTTGGGCAGCTCGATGTCCCCGGTCTGCAGCCACTTGGTGTAGACACGCTCGAACCAGGTCGGCCAGTACCGGGCGCCGCTCGGCGTCTCGTACACCGGCCGGTCCGGCGGGGTCAGCGCGCGGATATGGTACTGGTCCGCGAATTTCTTCATGTCCCGCCGGTACCGGCGGGACTCGGTCTTGGTCCCCATGGGGAGGACCGGGGCAGGACGCGGTTCGCTGGCCCGCGGCGAGCCGGGCTGCGCGGCGGCGAGCATCATCTCCACCGGCCCGCTGCACAGCTCCAGGTTCTTATCGGACAGGTCCAGCATCCCTTCCCGCACCGGCCCGCCGTCCACCTGCCAGGTGATCCGCACCACGTGCCCGCCCCCGGGCGCGAGCACGGTCTCGGTCTTGTCCTGGGCGTAGTCCAGGTCATCGATCCGCTGCATGATCCGCATGTCTTCTCACCTCTCCTTCGTATTTCGCGGTGACATCCGCGACCTGCTGGTACAGCGCCGGCCGCGGCTGCTGGGCGTCGAAGACCTCCAGGTACATCCGGGCCACGGCAGTCAGCACAGCCAGCTCACGGCGGGTGATCGCTACCCGGTCCTCGCGGCCCTGCGGCGCCAGCCGGCCGGCCGCTGTCATCTCCTGCCTCAGCTGGTCCACGTCACCGACGCGGAACTTGAGCCAGCCGGTCCCGTGGTTACGCCGGACGGGGACCAGCAGGCCAGCGGCGGCCCAGTTCCGGACCGTGTTCTCGTGCACGCCCAGCCACCGCGCGGTATCCCGCACGCCGAGCAGCTCCTCGTTCACGGTGCGGGCTTCCTGGACCGCAGCCGCAGCCACACGATGTGCAGCCACACAAACGGCGCGGCCAGTGCCACCCGGGCACGCACCCGCCAGCTCTCCTCGCGGGCCAGCTCACGGGCAGTCTTCAGCTCGCTGATCTTCATGACTGACACCTCCTTTGCCGTGTCACGGCAGCACCGTCACGGTCCTGGTCACGGTTTCCTCCACCTGGACCTTGCGGTACCGGCAGCCCTGGCCCGGATGGGCGCGAACTGGCGCTGGAACACCTCTTCCAGCTCCTCGCGCGTGTCGAAGCTGCACCCGGTCAGGTACATCCACGTGTCCGGGGCTTCGGTCACCGCACCCTGCACCCAGTACGCGGCGACGGTCTCACTGGCCGCCAGCGCCACGGCGAACATCTCCTTGACCTCCGCGTACCCGTCGTAGAACTGGCCGTTCTCCGCGTCGTACGCGCCCCAGGGCGCGTCTTCCTTCAGGACCTGGAATGCGTCCCGCATCTGGTGCATCGCCGCCATGAAGCGGTCCTCGCCGCCGGTCACGGCACGCCGCCTTCCCTGATCTTCCTGCCCGGCTTGACCTCGCCGAGGTGCAAGATGTGGTAGATCGTCACGCTGCTGACGCCCAGCTCGGCGCCCAGGGTGCGCAGCGTGGCACCGGGCGCCGCGTACAGCTGCCGGGTGATCTCCTGGCGCTCGGCGGCCAGCACCGCGATCCGCTGCTGGTGCGCGCGGATCTCCGTGCTGACCTGCTTCCACCGGTCCGCCAGCTCGCCGTGGTTCACGGCACACCGGTTTCCGCGCCCGCCGGGAACAGCTTCGCCAGGTTCCGCTGCATGTTCTCCATGTAGGCGTCACCCTGGGTGAACTTCAGCGTGAGCTTCACCCAGTCGGGCGGGTCGATGTAGTTCCAGTTGCAGCGCACCACCCGGCGTTCCGGCATCGGCTTCCACCGGGTCTTGCCGCAGCGGCGGCACACGTCCATCAGCCGCCACAGGTCCGCCGCCTCGTCGACCAGCTCGACGTACACCCCGCGCGGGAGCTTCTTGCCGTCCTCGACGTCCTCCGACGGCCAGTCGTGATGCACCCGGCAGGTGAGCTGCCGCCCAGGTACCTCCCGGATGTCCGCGGTGACGACCTTCTTCGCCGGCCTGCGTCTGGCCATGGTTTCCTCCTCTCGTTGGCGGTTCCCACCCGCACGCAGGACCCGCGCCCTGCGTGCGAGTGCCAGCCGCCACCGGCACTACCCTGGTACGTCGATGCCGCTGTCGCGGAGCAGCTGCTCCAGCAGCTTGACCCGGTCGGACAGCAGCTCGATCTGGTCGGACAGGTCCGCGGTCAGCACCTTCTCCCAGCACTGCCCGCAGGCGACGTTGCCGATCCGGCGGCGCCTCGTGTGCCCCATCCGGTCACACCGGTCCTCGGCGGTCTGCGCGAGGGGGTGGGTGCGGGCCAGCCAGTCCGGCTCCCACATCGGGGCCATCGGCTTCTGCCCCTTCCGGGCGCGCGTGTCCTTCCGGACCCGGCGGAGCAGCCGCCGCGCCTCCGAGACCGGGATCTCTTTGTTAGCGACCCTCTGCTGCGCTTTCGGTGCCAGCTCCAGCAGCAGCAGGTGGTTCGTCACGGTCGAGGTGGACAGCCCGGTCTGCTCGGCGATCTGCGCCCCGGTCAGCCCGAACTCATCCCGCAGCCGCCCGAACGCCCAGGCTTTCTCCATCGGGTTCAGGTCCTCGCGGTGGATGTTCACCACGATGCCGGTCAGGATGCTCCGCATGATCAGGTTCTGGCCGGGCAGCGACGGGCTGACCACCGACGGGACACCCGTGGTCCACTCCCGCATGGCCAGGAACCGCCGCGTGCCGTCCTCGAGGACGTAATGCTGGTCCTCCGACCCGCAGACCCGGCCGTCGTCCAGGAGGGCCGGGCAGGGCCGCGGCAGGGGGATGATCAGGATCGGCTGTTTCAGCCCCTGCTGCCGGATCGATTTCGTCAGCTCGGCCAGGTCGCGGGGCTCTTTGCGCGGGTTGTCCGGGTTCAGGTGGATACGGTCCGGGGCGATCAGCTGCCGCCACGGCAGCCGCCCGGTGATCTCCTCATTCACGGCGGTCATTGCTTGTCATCTCCTCCTCCGTTCGTGCGGCCGGACCGGAACCGCAGGCTGAAGCTGTAGTAGACCGCGGCCATCGCCAGGTACACGGCTAGCGCGATCCACCACCCCCACCAGACGTCCCGGACGATGGCGGTGACCAGGATCGCCGCGCCCACCGCGTACACCGCCCAGGCCGATGCGGTCCGCATCCGGACCTCGCTCCGCGGCACCCAGACGGTCCTGCGGGTGACCTTTCACGGTTCCCCCCCGTAGTGCGATTGGTCGCGCTGCCAAGACGTGTCCTCCAGTGCCGCGGCGTGCGACGCCGCCCGGTGGTGTTCGTGGCTGGGCACGCTGATCACGTGCCGGGCACGGGTCACAGTCACCCACCACACCCCGTTCGTGATCGGCTCGCCGCAGCCCCGGCAGGCAGTCGCCGGCCCGCCGCGGAACTGCGGCGGATCCGACTGGTAGCACGCCGGGCAGTTCAGCGCCTCGTCATGGACGTGTTTCATGAATTCCCTTCCATCAGACGCAGGTGCAGGTACGGAACGGGCACTGCGGCTTGTGGCACTTGCCGCATTTGCCGCATTTCTTATGGGGGCATTTCACCGTTCCTCCTCGATTTTCTTCAGGACCCACTGCCGGGCGTACCGCAGCGCGATCAGCCCGGCGATGCAGCCGGCTATGACCAGGAATCTCACCGGCCTCCTTTTCAGTGCACGGCTAGCGCGATGCCGCGGCGTGTATGTGATCTCAGGCATGAGCGCTCCTTCTCATGTAGCCGCTCGCGGTCCGGCGGAAGCCGTGCCGCTCATACCAGGCGGTGAGCTGGTCGTAGTCAAGCCCGTCCGACGGGCTGACCTCCAGCTGGAGGGTAATGCCCTCCGCGTCGGCGTCGGCTAGGATCCGGCGCAGCAGCCTGCCGCCGATACCCTGACCGCGGCCAGCTCTCACCGGTACGTTGATGCGGGTAATCGTCCAGTTTCCCGTCAGCTCACCCGGCGCCACGAGGTCCGCGATGGCATTGGCCGCGGCGTCGACGTAGCACGTATTCACGAGTCCTTCTTCCGGGTGCCGCGGTCGTACGTGGCGACCGGGACCGCGTAGTCCTGCTCATGGACCATGTCATTGACCTGCCAGATGGTCAGCTCGCACGCCCAGGCCCGGGACAGCACGATGGCCGCGTCGGTCGCCAGGGCCAGCGAGACCGCGTCATCGTCCGGGGTGCCCACGCACGGCCCGGCCACGACCACCCGGTGCTCGCTGCCCCGGCGCCGCACCTCGTACTCGATCACGCGGCCGTCCCTTCCTCCCTCTTGGCTTTCGCCGCCTCGATGCTGGCCTTGAGCACCTCGCCGATGTCGGCGACCGCAGCGGCCTGCGCCGGGGTCGGCTCGGGTGGCGGACTCCCGGCCAGCTTGGCCTGGATCAGCTTCTCGACCGCCTCCCCGTACTTCGAGGTGTACGCGCCGGGGTCCCACGGCCCGGACAGCGTGTCGATCAGCTGCGCGGCCAGCAGCCGCTCTTTGTCGGTCACTGCCACCTCCTCGCGGAGGAACTTGAACGCAGGCTCGCGGATGTCCGCCGGCCAGGCCAGCTGCTGCAGTATCAGCATCTTGCGGTGCGCCCGGATCACCACCAGGCAATCCTTGGACCGCATCGCGAACCGGGCGATCCCGACCTTGCCGCTGGCCTTGATCTGCTGGCGCAGCAGCGTGTACGCCTTCAGGCCCACCGGGTCCGGCTCGATGTAGTACGCCTTGCCGAGCCCGGACAGGTCGATCTCCCCGGCGTGCACGAACAGCTCGATGGCGATCACCTTGGCCCCGGGCAGCGGCAGGGACTCCAGCTCCTCGTCAGTCAGCACGAACATCTGGTCTCCGACTTCCTTGCCCTTGCCGATGTCGGCATACGGGACCTCTTCGCCGTCGATGCTGCAGTAGCGCCGGAGCTGGATCCGCCCGCCGTCCTTCTTGTGCACCTGGCGGAAGGCGTACTCGTCATCGCCGGTGATCCGGTAGAGCTTCACGGGCGTCACCAGCAGCCCGACAGCCAATGCACCGTTCCACGTGCTTCTCATCCCTTGTCGTCCTTTCGTGTATCTTACCCACGCCTTCTGGCGCACATGGCAGGCCCGCGGTGGTCACTCACCGCGGGCCTGCCATCAACGTCAGCTCAGCTGCCATCTGCCAGGATGCCGGGCCGGGCCACTCCCGCTGGGCACCGCCCGCCAGCTCGCAGCCGGTGTGCCCGAACACGACCGGGTCGTACGCGCAGCCGCACGGGCGGTTCCCGTTCCGCAGCCGGTCGGCTTCAGCGCGCGCCCGGCTGCGGACCGGGCCCGGGATTCTTAGTCTTCGCACCTCTGTTCCTCATAGCTCTCCGCGACCCTGCTCCGGGGTCATCGGCACCCGGGCCAGCGCCGGCGGGGCACCCGCGTTGAGCGCCTGCCGGAGCAGTGCCGCCATCGTGTAGCCCGGGTCATCGGCGAACGCCCGGTCCAGCGCCACGTTGGCCAGCGCCCCGTTGCCGGCCTGCCAGGCGCAGAACGCCAGCAGCGACGCCGGCGCCGCCACGTACCCCGGGGGCGCCAGCCGGGTCAGGTCCGTCCACAGCCGCAGGTGCGCCCTGGAGTACTCGGGGTCCATCCGGGCCCACGCGTCATCCCGCACCCGGATGTCCCGCAGCGCGGCCAGGACCAGCGCGGCGTTGCCGTCGGTGAGCGACGCGCCGCCGCGGTACACGGCGATCGCGGAGACCGGAGCCAGCGCCACGCCCGGCGCCGGCACGGCCCGGCGGACCGCCTCCTGCATCGCCTGCGCCCGCTCCCCGCAGACCGGGGCGACCTGCGCGGTCAGGGCCGCCCGGTCGGCCAGCACCGGGATCCCGATGTCCGCCGGCTGGAACGGCGTCCCCTCCGCCGGGCAGCACCGCTCGTCGGTGCAGATGCAGGACCAGTAGCGGTTCCCTTCGATCCGCAAGATCTCGGCCATGTTCACGTCCGCCAGCGCCGCGATGGCCGGCTGCGCCTCCTGCCCGGTGCCGTAGATGATCGCGACGGCCTCCGCGGCCTCCGCGTTGACCATCGCCATCGCCGCGTGCACGAGCTGCTCACGCGCCTCCTCGCCCGTACCGGGCAGGTCGTACCGCAGCGTGAGCGCCACCTTCCCCTCGTCGCTGACTCCCACGAACACCAGGCTGTGCTGCGGGGTGAAGCCGATCAGGTTCGGCACGTGAGCCGCCAGCGCCGCCGGCGAATCGATGACCACCTTTTTCATGGCTCTTCCTTTCTCCCGGGAACGACATCTTGCCTCCTGGCAAGAGGAAACGCCCGCACCGGAGCACGGTGCGGGCGTAACCTCACGGCAGGATTCAGTCCTTTCGCGGATCAGTCCAGTGTCGCGGCCAGCATGGCGGTGCGCGGGCCGAGCCGGAACATCGCGGCCCTTTTCTCCTCGTTCGCGGTGATGCCCGCCTGCCCGTCCTGTTCGTCGAACTCAAGACCGGCGGCCGGGCCGACCTGGTAGTACTCGCCGCACTGCCGGGCGGCGGACCGGCCGCCGGCCTTGAAATTGGGGAGGGGATTCCCGGACTGGACGATCAGGGGATTCCCGGACTGGACGATCAGGTCGGGCGGCGGATCCCACCCGGTGCACAGCACTGCATGGTCGTAGTACCGGCCGTTGACCAGCACCCCACCGCCGGGCAGCGCGACCGGGGTCCCCTTCTCCGGGATCACGGTGAGGTCATGGAACTGGATGCCCGCGGGCAGGTGCGACGCCAGCCGCAGGTACCGGCTCTGCATCTCCCCCAGCCACCGGCCGCGGGTGTCGGGCAGCTTAGGTGCGTACAGGTCCACCCGCGGGAACCCGGCGCCGCCGCGCCTCATGCGCGGGCCGATGCCCAGCAGCGCCTCCGCGGCGCACAGCGCCGATTTCCCGTCGCCGAGGACCGCGACCCGCTGCATCTGGCCGAACGCGAAATCCTGGTCCGCCTGGCGCATCGCCTGCGCCCAGGTGAGGATCGTCTTCCCGTCAGCCCCGGCCGCGCCGCGTTCGGTGCCGAACCCGCGCGCGTCGATCACCCGCCCGGCCAGCAGGGACCGGCCGTCTCCCAGGGTGACCCTCATCGCCGGCTGACCGGTTCCGCTGAACCGCTGGCCGGTTACCCGGACCGAGGCTGCGGACGCCCCGGTGATCACCCGGGCGTGCAGCATCAGCGCCGCCCGGATCACGAACCGCGGCACCGTGTTGTCCGGCAGCTCCCGCCCGCTGATCTGCGCGCACTGCACCGGCGCCCCGGGCAGCCAGTTCGGCGCGTTCGGCTCGCCGTCCGCCCACGGGACCCCGGGCATCCCCCCGGTGTCCTCGCTGTTGAGGTAGAACGACGGGTTCCGGGTCACCGCGAAGACCCCGCCGGGTATCTTGGACGTTTCCAGCGCCCACGGCTTGGGCTTGCCCCTCAGATGCCGGATCGCGCAGTACGTGGCGCAGTGGTAGCCCGACCCGATCACGAACTCGTCGACCTGGCGCCCGTCCAGCGCCGCGGAGAGGTTGAGGTTTGACAGGTTCGCGAACAGCACCCCGAGCCGGGTATCGAACCGGGTGTACGCGACGGGGTTCATCGCGATCCCGGCGAGCTGCGCGGCCAGGACCGCGTCGGCGTCCCCGCCGGACGCGCGGGCCTGCTTAGCTAGCAGGTCCGCCTCGTATCCTTCCGGGGATCTGATGATCTCCGCGATTTCCGCGGCCATCGCCGGTGGTAGTACGTCGGCTGTCATGACAGTGTCCTTTCTCTGGGTTCACGTGAAACCACGGCCGCCCCGCCCCCGCAGGGGCCGGGGCGGCCTGCCGGTCAGATGTCGCTGACCTGGTGCTTACTCACGACCGGCGCGGAGCTGAACCCCAGCGGGGCCGGCCTCCGGGCCAGGAACGGGTCGAGCGTCTCGACGTCGGGACTGGGCTTGGCGCCGTTCGGGTTGTCGTACAACGGGTTTCCTTCCCTCGGGTTGCGCCTGCCTCCTGGCAAGCAGAGCGCGCCCGGGCCCCCGCGGGACCGGGCGCGCTCCTCCTGGCAGGATCTCTCAGGCACCGCCGTCACAGTGCCTGACCTCAGGACAGTTACGCCTGCGCATGGACGCACCCCCTCGTTTCACTCACCCGTCCGCGTCGGACGACGCCGGCCGGTCCGGGTAGGGTGCCTGCCCGCACAGCGGGGCGATCTGCCCGCCCGCGCCGAGCTGCTGCAGGCTGGCCGCCACCGCCGCGCAGCTGAACGGCCGCGGCGCGGCCCGCACCGGGTGATACCCCGCGGCCAGGGCGCAGTACAGTACCACGCCCAGCGCGGGTATGATCACCCACATCCAGATCCGGAACAGCCGGACCCGGCTGACGCGGGCCGCGGCGGCCCGGTCGTTCCGCGCCCATTGCGCGGCGATCTCCCGCGGATCGGTCATGGGCTATCACCTTCATGCTCCTCGGCCCACAGCCGGGCCGCGAACGCGGTGACCGCGTCGTAGACCGCTTCAGGGTCGGCGTCGTGCGACTGGACCAGGTCCAGGCCGAGGCTCCGCAGCAGCGCCCCGGTCAGCGCGACCGCGCTCGGCGCCGCCCGCGCGAACGTGCGCAGCACCGCCTCGTACCGTTCCGGGTCCATCCCGCCGGGCGGGTCGCTGAACTCCAGGTGCCGCAACCCGCCCCGGTCCCGGTCCTGGGCCTGGACCGTGGCCGCCAGGGCCTGCTCGACGTGCTCTCCGGGATCACCGGACAGCCACTTGCCAGCCATCGTCAGCCTCCTGCCAATCTCCGAATCTCCGCGTCCATGTCGTCCTTCGCGGACGCCTCCTGGGCCGCGTGGTATTCCGCGACCGCGGCCATGATGTCCTCCAGGTTCTCCGGCATGTCCTTCGCGATATACTGGCGGCGGTAGTGCTCCTTCTCGATCACGTGCTCCCGCAGTTCCTGCGGTGTCTTAGCCCGGTAGATGCTGTACGCGTCGATCGCGTCGGCCTTCAGTTCCTGGGCCAGCTTCGCCCACGCCACCATGTGGCCGGTCGGGCGCACCACGTTGTCGTCCCATCGCACGATCGAGCGGCGCCGGTCCTCGGGACCCAGCGCGCTGATCCGCCGGGTGATCTCCTCCTCGCCCAGGCACGCTGCGACGTAGACCCGTTCCTGCTCATATGTTGCTGCCATTGCCGTTTCCCTTTCCGCCTGGCCACAGTCTGGCTTGGCCGTGACTCAGCGGCCCGGCCGGGGCCTGCCTTCCCCGGCCGGGCCGCTCAATCACGCGATGAGGGATTCGGGCTGTTCGCCGATGATCTGCAGGATCACCTCGTCGACCTCGGTACGGCCGGATGCCATCGCGGGGGCGATGAGCGGTGGCTGCAAGATGTTGAGCTGCGGCGGGTCCTGCTTCACGACACCTTCGGCGGCGTCGAACAGGGCCGTCCGCACCGTGAGGTTGTGCCCCCACCACGGGCTCCTCGTGACCGCGTCCGTCTTGTTCATCATGTCGATGAGGCCGCGCAGCCACGGCAGGAACTCGGCGGTGATCGGGAACCGGTGCTTACGGCCGGTGGTGCAGTCCAGTACCACCAGGTCGTCGGCATTGTTGCAGATATCGGCCTGGGTGATCGCGCTGGCCCACACGGCGTGGTGGCCGCTGAACAGCGGGTACACGCCGACCTGGATCCCGCCGCCCACGGCGATTTTGCAGGGTCTGGCACTCATGGCGTTCTCCTTTCCGTGCCTGCCTCGCTGGCAAGCAGAACGCGCCCGGACCTGTTGCAGTCCGGGCGCGTTCTCCCTGGCAGGATTCAGCTCGCCTTCCGCCACGTGATCAGGTTCGCGTCGCTGTGCACCCGGCTGCACCGCAGGCAGTACAAGTCCCGCGTCGTGCTGCGCGCCCGGTGGAAGACATGCCCGGCCGGGCATGTCCCGGTCCACGGCAGCGGGGCGTGAACCTCGCCGTTCTCACCCCACAGCCGGGATGGCGCGATGCCCAGCCGGATGCAGTGATGCTGCCACAGCGGGCCATGCCCGTCATCCGGGGCGCGGGCGTGCGCGATCTCATGCAAGATGACCAGCCGCTGCTGCTGTTCTGTCCACAGCGACATCAGCGGCCCGGACAGCGTGATCGTACCGGGCTGGCCATTCCACCGCTTCGTGCTCCGGTTGGTGGGGAACGTGACCGAACCGGCTTCCTTGACCGCCCGGCCGATCTGCAGCGTCCAGTCCGCGAGACCGTGCTCGGCCATCAGCGCGACCGCCAGGTCATGCGCCCGCTCGATCGCGAACGGGTCACCTTTCGCGTTCAGCGCCCATTTCAGCCACGCGTACTCCACGATCTTTCACCTCCTCCTCGTATTTCATAAAAAGCACGAGTCACCCCTCCTCGGGATTGCCATCGGGAACGGAATTAGCCGCGTCGATGCAGCGGGCCAGCTGGTCCGCCTCGTTGACAGAGCACTCAAACCCGCGGTTCTTCACCAGGTTCGTGACCTGCACCCGGTCCAGCTCACGGTCCAGCGCGATACTCCACCGCCCGTTACTGACCTTGACCATCACTCCTCCAGGTCATCAATCAGGTGGATCATGTAGTGCGCCTGGTAGCCGACGTGCTCAGCGCCGTGGCAGTTCCACGTCCGGTGACCGCACCGCGGGCACTTCAGGAACAGCAGGCGCTCCACCGGAGCGGGAATCCGCTCCAGCAGCAACCGCTGCCACTCCCCGGGCCCCATCGCGGCAATGCAATCCGGGCACGTCACCCGCGTCAGGACCGGGGTCGCCGCGTAGCATGTGCCGTCGAACCCGCACAACGGCCGGTACGTCCCCGGCGTCAGGTAATGGCGGCTGACGGTTACGTGATGCGCCTGGTCCGGGGATTCCCGGCATGTCATGTCACTGTCGCCGGTCATCAGGACACCGGTGACGAAATCCTCGCAGAGCGGCCGCCCGCAGTAGGCACAGGTCATGCCGCCACCTCCTCCCACGGTTTCGGGCAGATCACCGCGACCATCTTGTGGTGCCCGGCCGCCGCGCACGCGCACTTCGACTCCCCGTACGGGTTCTCATCGGTCCGCGGCACGAAACCGCGCCACGCCCCGCGGCAGCGGCCATGCACGTCATAGCAGACGCCCGCCGGACGGACCGGCCCGGGCCCGCAGAAACCGCAGGTCCACGCCTCGTCGTGCCGCGGCGCCACCGCGGGCACCGCGCGCCGCGCGGTCATGGCCGCACCGGCTCACCGGTGACATGCCAGTGCCACGCGTCACGCGGACCGCTGCGCTCGCGGCGCACCGCGCCGGTACCGAGCCCGTAGCGCAGCACCAGCTGCGCCCGGTACCGGTTGGCGTTGATCGCCACGGCAACCTCGCTGATCGTCGCACCCGGATGATGCGCTAGCCATGCCATCGCCAGCGCGTACCGGCCTGGTTCCATAACCTCAGTCATCTCAATCCCTCCTTATCTGTCTCTGGGCATGCGAAAGCACCCCGGGCCCTGGTGGACCCGGGGTGCTTTCGTACAGCCAGGACTAGGGCCGTACCCCGGAGCCGGGCGCAGCGTGGGGAAGTGCGGGAGCCCCGCGAAAGGCTCAACCGCTTCTGCGCCCGCATTCCCTCGCTCCGGGGTACGGCCGGTCTTCACGGCTTCCTGATGATATGGATATCCGTGACCAGCGGGACGCTGATGAGGACGTTCGCTGACCTCGGGTCCCGGTTGATGACCTGCGCGACGGCCTCACTCCCGGCGCTGGCCGGGTCTTGAGCGACCACGGCGGTTGTCACGGTGATGGTGACTTCGTACTCAGTCATCGCAGCCACGGATTCTCGTCGTCGTCGTCTTCGTACTCGTTCGCCAGCAGCTCCTCCAGGACCTTCTCGAACGCGATCTCCCGCAGCGCCAGCCGGTCCTGCGGGCCCAGCCGGTCCGTGTAACTGGTAGCGCCGCCGAGCGGTAGCTCCACGTTCACGACCTGGACCGCGCGGGCCACCTCGTGGCGCAGCTCGGCGACCGTACGCCGCGCGGTCACCGGTCCCCCCGGGCCCAGCGCTCCACGGAGTACAGCCACGCCCGCCGGGACCGCTTCACCCGGGAGATCCACGCCTTGAGATCCTCCAGCTCCTTGCAGAACTGCTCGTACGTCAGTTCGGTGTCCTTCCATTCCTTGCTGCCGTACTGCGGCTTACCGGCCATGGCAGGTCTCCTCTCCAGCCGCGGATGCACGCACCCGCGAAACTTCCCAGCACGGACGGCGGGACCACAGGTCCCACCAGATCACCGACAGCGAGCCGAACTGCACGCCCCAGCGGTGGATCTTGAGCCTGCGGCCCCACCCGTTCAGGTGCGCCACGTAGCGGTACGGGGGCAGCATGGTCAGCACGCGGCGATCTGCGCGTAGGTGACCGCGTTATCGATGCACGCCACGTACAAGTCCGAGGCGCTGGGCTGCGCCGCCAGCAGCACGGCCACCACGGCCACCGCGGCCGCGATGAACACGTACCCCAGCGCGCACGCCCACGTCGCCACCGCGGACGGCTCCAGGCCGCGCCGCCTGGCCTGCCCCCGGGACACGTGCCCCAGGATCACCCCGAGCGGGGGGAACACGAACACGCTGATGATCCCGCCGACCGCAGCCGCGTCGGCGTCCGCCCGGGTCACGGGCGGCGAACCGGAGCCGGTAACCCCGGCCATGTCGTTGACTGTCATGATGATTCCCATCTGTCTCTGCCTGTCCTCCTGGCAAGCAGAACGCACCCGGCCGCCGTATGGCCCATGGGATCCCCGGGGACGGAATCCGCTATGGGTATGGGCGGCCGGGTGCGCTCTTCCCGGCAGGATTACTTGATGACGCAGACCTGCGTCTGGTTCCGGTACCGGATGTTGAGCTGCACGTCGGCGGGCTTGTCGTCCTTGTTGACATACCCGCCGGCGCCGATGCCCACGGTCAGGAACTCCTTGCCCTCCACCCACGCGGCCAGGACTTCCTTCTTGGATTTGTAGTCACGCCCGTACGCCGGGACCGCGCTGATGAACATCATTCCCTCCTTGCTGCGCCACGCTGGCACACAACACCGCCGCCCGCATGCGGGCGGCGGTGCAATGCGTCGCGGTGCTAGGTTCGCGCTAGTTCATTCGTGAACGGGCAGCAGCGCCCGCGCCCCGCCCGGCGCACCGGGCGGGGCCGCGGGCCCGCTGCTACCTCTTGCTGGCACCCTGCCCGTCGGCGGACAGGTCCGCCGCCATGTGCGCGGTGGTCAGGTTGTCCAGCATGGTGGCCACGGTCTTCCAGATCGGGGCCTGGCTGGTGCCCTCGGCGGCGTCGGCGAACTTGAGCGCGGCGATGATCTCCGGCAGCTGCTTGACGTCGTTGACGGACTCCAGCGTCCTGGTGAGCGCGCCCAGCAGGATGTGCGCGGGGCGGGTCTTCTCGCTGTTGGTCTCGGACATGGTGACTCCTTTGTTGGCCGGGTCCGTTGGGAAACCTTGTTTTCCCTGGACACGCCAGCAGCCCCAGACCTGCGGGTCTGGGGCTGCTGGTGAATCGAGGGCTAGGATCAGCCTTACGTCAGGAATCCGCGCTCACGCAGTCGCGCCTCATAAGGAGCCGCGGGGTAATCACCAGATCAGTCGCTCCGCGCACTCAGCGCAGGCATAGAAGACCTCTCCCTCTCCCTCAGGGTCCGGGAGCGTGACGGTCGGTTCGGCCCCGCACCTGCATACGAGTGCGGATTCGACCAGCACACCGACGTAGCGTACGTCTTCCACCATGTGCTCTATGGTGTCGATTCGGATGAGCGGATGAAGTTCACTCATAGGATCAGCCTTTCTGGACCGTGACCGGAATCCCTTCCTCCGACGAGATACGCAAGGACAGTTCGCTGCCCTGCGCGATCCATCCGTCGAGCGTGAGCGTGTCCCAGTCGGGATAGTCCACAGTGAGCGTGTATCCGCCAGCCTCACGGATCACGAAGCCCGCCTCGTCCAGCGCCGCGATCAGCTCCGCCGCCGTCTCCTCCGGGTCACAGCAATGCTGCGCCCGCTTCCAGTACGCGGTCAGCGCCGCGCGGACCCTCTCGTCCATGATTGCCTTCCTGGCCTGCCGATGCGGCAGAACCGCGGCGCGCCCCACACTGAGTTGGGGCGCCCCGCCGCTTGCCGCAGCGAGATCTTGCACAAACGGGCCGGACCCCGGGGCACGCACGGCGGCCACGGTCCGACCGCCCGCGGAAACCGTGTTGGGCCGGCCCCGGGGTCCGGCGGCTCATCGCATCTTGTGCAGGATGCAGGCCAAGATGACAGCGATACTAGCCAGGCTCACCGCGCAGCTGGCGACGCAGGCCGCGATGAGGTCCAGCGCGCCGGTCACGACAGCTTCCAGAACTTGAAGCCGTCCCGCCTCAGCCTAGGTGCGCACTGAGTCGCGTGATGCGCGCACAACCGGATCTCCTGCCGTCCCCGCATCTCCCGCACCGCCACGCACACCGCGGTCTCCGCCCCGGACGCCGCGCCGTCACAGCCCCGCAGGAAACGGCTCTCCGCTTCCCGGGATGTCTCGTAAACCTGGGTCCTTTCCATCACGTCACCTCCTGGCAATCCGCGCCGCACCGGCGGCACGTGCGATGGTCAATCGTCCACGCCATCACGATGACGACGTGGGAATCGTGCACGGCATCCTTGCCGCACACCGACGCACCGGGAATCCCGGTGCACGTCTCGTTCAGCTCCCCGTACCCGGTCCGCTCGGGGTCGCGGCGCAGGAACGCGCCGCACCCGCAGCGCGGGTAGAACGGGTCCCCCGGGAACGGCAGCTCCTGCTCCTCGGGCCACGCTGGCGGCCACGTCATGACACCGCCACGACCTTCAGGACCATCCACACGACGTGGAGGAGAACCGCGCACAGGATGTACCCCGTGGCGACCATCCGCAGGCTATGCGGCCAGGACCCGGGCAGGATCCCGTACACCGCCCAGATCACCCGCTCGAGGTGCCTCATGACGCCACCTGTCCTTCCGCGGCAGCGCGGCGCCGCAGCTCCGCGCTGATCATCCGCACATACCAGCGGTCCGCCGCGACCTGCGCCGTAACTTCCGCCGGGGGCACCCGCTGCGCCCGCTGCGCCTGCGCGTACTCCGGGCGCAGCCGGAACTGGTGCAGTGCCAGCCGGGTCCGCAGCTCCTGGATATCCAGCGTGGCATGCTCCCGCCACAGCTGCACCCGGATCAGCGCCACCTTGTGCGCTTGCTTGCGCGCGTTCTCGTACTGAATCGACGCGGACCGCTGCTGCATCGCCGCGATCCCCGCCGCGCGCCGCACCGCCTTGTCGAAATCGGACCGCGCCTTACGGACCTGCGCATCCCGGCGCTGCGCCGCGTCGGCCAGGTTATACACCACCGCGTCATTCATCGCCGCCACCTCCCAATTCGTTTCGTCGTTCACGGATACTTGGCACCGTGCCCGCGTGCGATCTTCCGCCCGCGGGCACGGTTAGCGGCGCTGGCCGGAATCGAACCGGCACGGGCTATCATCCGCTGGCACACCAGACCAGCAGCGCCACGGTCCCGCCCACGCGGGACATTCACCTCAGGGTTTCTCCGGCTTTTCCTTCGCGGCCGCGGCCTTACGCTCCGCCTGCTGCCGGGCCAGCTCCTCCGCGGCGGCCCTGCGGGCGTCGTTGTCGAGCTGCACCATTTTCCCGGCCGCGGCCCGGGCCCGGCTGTCCGCAGCGACCGCCTTGGTATTCTTGCCGCTGGCCGCGCTGGTCTTAGGCTCTTTCTTGGGCTCTTTCTTCCGTGCCACCGGCTCTCCTCTACTGTCCGTAGTCCGGGTCCAGCACCCATGCGCCGTTCGCGCACACGTACACCCCGGTGTCATACCGTTCGGCGTCGCCATCCGGCACGGACCTGTACGCCCCGCCGTTCAGCGGCGCGATGCACGACGCCGGGATCACCGGGCCATGATGGCCCGCGTCCGCGACCGCCGCACCCGCGCCCGCACCCGCGGACGCGATGATCAGCGCCGCACCCGCAACAGCGGCGCACCGCGCGTATTTCCGCATTGCCCTGCCTCCTCGGATTCTGGGCGGCGCCGCCTAGTGACGGTCAGCGGCGCCTGTTTGCCCCGTGCCTCTCGGGTCACCACGGGGGATGCGGAAAGCGTGACCTTACGGTCACCTCCGCTACTGGCAAGTCGGCCAGCACCGGGTCGCCACGTGCGAGACGTGACGCCCGGAACCGGGAAACTACGGATTACGAGCACGGCAGGCAGATCCCCGGCCCGCCGCACCTCGCAGGATCATGCACGACGCGCCGCCTAGCGTTAGGCGGCGGCGGCGGGACATGCAAGACCAGGTTGATTAGCGCACCCGCGCCGCGATGCGCACACGAATCATCGACGCTGACACAGCAGCGGCGGCGGTACGGAAACTCACGCTCGACGGGATCACGTTTGTCGTGACGATCGGTCCGGCTCACCGGAAACCATCTCCTCTCGGGTCATCATTTAGCGCACACCAGCAGGGACACCCGGTGAGCGCGCACGAACGGCACTCGGGACAGTGCGCGTCACGGCCACCGCCGCAGTTGCGGCAGTGGCCGGTGCTCAGGTTCATGGACATGCCAGGATGGCGGACACGCGACGACGCGATACGCGCAGCGCGATGTCCCCGCACGGCCGGACAGACACGACGTCACACATCGGACCCGGACCCGGTCCCTGTGTACGCATACCCGCGACGGTGGATCAATTCCGCCGTAATCAGTGCCAGCGCACGACGCGTCATGCGACGTGATTCCGCACGGAATCACAATCCAGCGTGCGAGCTAGCTCGCCATACCGTGACACTAGCTGACCAACTGACATATCAGGGAACATCGGAACACACCTCCATCGGGAATGTGGAACGCTGGCCACATGCCAGCGAACGGGAATCACGCGCTGGCCAGGATTGGCCAGCGTTTCGGATCACGCCATATCGCGCTTGCACGCTGGCCAGGATCAAACGGCAACGCTGGCCAGCGTGCGAACGGGACATGCGAAAAATCCCCGTCCCTGGCCAGCGTGCCAGGGACGGGGATTCCGCGACGCAAAGCATCCCCCATCACTGTCCAGTGCTGGCCAGCGATGGGGGATGCTTTGCCGTAGGGACTACGCCACGGGGAGCGTAGGTGTCATGTTGGCGATGATTCCGCCGATTACTTCAAAGTCACGTGCTGTGGTGATGTTCGCACCCTTGGCAGCCGTGTCAGCTAGGCCGACCATTTGCAGGATGGCGGCGCGGAATTTCGCGTCGTCATCAGCGAACGCTGCGTCGGCTGACACCATGTACTTGACCATGGTGGCCACGAACTGATGAGGCGCGTTTGGCTTCTCACCATGAAGGAGCTTGTCGGCCGCGCGCTGGCGTGCAGCCTCTTCCCTCTTGGCCTTCTTGGCAGCCTCGACGATCGCTGTCGCTTGTGCGAGCATCTCCTCGTCATTCATGTTGCCGTTCAGCGTAACGGTACCGTTGTTGTCGTTTTCCTTGACGTTGGCGTCTGTCGCCATGATGATCACTCCGTTTGATCGGATTCGTTCGTTGGCAGTTGCCAACGTGGGGAATCACGTAACAGGTACGTGACGTGAATCCCCATGTCGGAAGCTACTAGGCGGAAAGGTGAGTGTGAGCAATCATGACCACTTCACCCAATCTGGGAAATCGATGTGGACGGCTGGTGATGGCACGCTACGGTGGATCATCGGTCGCTTGCTGCCAGCAAGCGCGTCATGTGGCCCAACGTTGCGCATCACGCTACGGGGTTGGTCGTGCTCATCTAGATCGACGTAGACGGATGGGCGGACACCTTCCCGTATACCCTTTTCGGCATACAACGCGCCCATTGCCGTGACTGATGGGTGCTAAACGGACGTTGTTCGATCATCCGCGCCCATGCCTGCCATGAGAAGAAAGCATGTTCCTCTGCGCGCCACACACGGTAGGGACGGTAACACCTGTGCGTCTGATGTGGGGTTGGCTTGTCTCCGAACCGTGCCACTACGTCGACGCATCCGCACGGGGTTGGAACCTTGTCCCTGGCCACCAGACGCGCTAGCGCGTCCGATATGCCGTATGCCTCTGTGTCGACGTCGCGCTCCACGCGCGTGTCGTCTGATGTGTCCACTTTCCACCTCCCGTTTCGCTCTCTGAACTACTCCAATCGTATCATGCCGTCCGTTGCCGTCCGTTTTGGCTGGTCACAGAGGTGCCTACTCGTTAGGTCGGCTAACGATACAACGCTCTGACCAGGCACTATGCCTATTCATCCGAGCAGCGCTAGACAATGGTGACACAGTGACGCATGTGAGAGTGACAACCATCTCACCTTTGGGCCACACATGTCTCACCTCCAGGCCAGGCACATGCACGACAGTTGCCGACCCTGGCAGACACTGACCATGGTGCTAGGCCCCTCCACCATCCGTGCCCATGGTCAACCACAGCCATGGTCACTCAACCATGGTCGACCACTAGGTGACGCTCCGTCACCAGCTGGCGAGGCCGGCCGTCACA
>Ga0207664_10000078_pt1 | contig 97308 bp, 89 predicted proteins | sample LARL83metaG_FD_184349 | JGI IMG/M metagenome (GOLD analysis project Ga0207664, IMG submission 184349) | Corn, switchgrass and miscanthus rhizosphere microbial communities from Kellogg Biological Station, Michigan, USA - LAR L8-3 metaG... | ecosystem: Host-associated > Plants > Roots >...
TTATCCTCCTGAGCGGAGTGCTTTGCTCGAATTTTCTCCGCTCGGGATGACATCTTAGAACTTTTCTTTTTTATACTATAAAGCTCAATTAATGGAGCGGTTTTTAGAAAAATTATTCTCCGCCGCGCTCGCCGAAATTGGCGCGCCAACCGGCACATCGGTTAAATTCGAAGTTCCGCAAAACGAGCAGCACGGCGATCTCTCGACGAACGTGGCAATGACACTCGGCAAAGAGCTAAAGCGCTCGCCTCGCGAAGTCGCGAAGGAAATCATCGGCCATATCCACGCCGATCACGGCCATCTGAAGGCCATTGAAATTGCCGGACCGGGTTTTATCAATATTACCTTCGACCGGCAATATTTTACCAGTGGCCTGAGAGATATTCTTGCCTCGGACTTAGCGTTTGGTCGAGTTGAGTCGAATCGGGGAAAGAAGGTCAATCTCGAATGGGTTAGCGCCAATCCGACGGGACGGCTTCATGCCGGCCATGGCCGGCAGGTGTGCCTCGGCCAGGCAATGGCCAACCTTCTCGAATGGACTGGCGCCGAAGTTACCAGAGAGTATTACTTCAATAATGCCGGCAACCAAATGATGAATTTGGCCAAGTCGGTACGCACTCGATATTTGCAGGAATTGGGCGAGGAGATCGAGTTGGACGAAAATAGTTACCGTGGCAATGAGATTGTCGAAATAGCAAAAGAGATTGCGCGTGAATTTGGAGCGGAGAAGCGCGCGGCTCCTCTCGAATTTTTCCAATCCTTCGGCGAAAAGGAAAACTTTCGGCATATCCAGGCGACGCTCGAACGGCTTGGAGTTCATCACGATATTTTCTTCAATGAAAATTCTCTTTATGAAACGGGCGCAATTAAGGAAACCATCGCTGAATTTAAATCTCGAGGATTAGCGTACGAAAAAGATGGCGCCTTGTGGCTGAAGCTTTCTGAGATGGGAGAGACCGAAGATCGCGTTATTGTACGATCCAATGGTGAGCCTACGTACCGGCTCCCCGATATTTGTTACCACCGCAATAAGCTTTCGCGTGGATATGATGAGATCATCGACATTTTTGGAGCGGACCATATTGCAACCATTGCCGACGTATTGGCAGCCTTGCGAGCCTTGGATTATGATACATCTCGAATCAAGGTCGTGATCCACCAAATGGTCTCGTTCGTATCCGGTACGGAACTGATTAAATTCTCGAAGCGGAGCGGCGATGCTTACAGTCTGGAAGAACTCCTCGACGATGTCGGCTCGGACGCTGCAAAATTTTTCTTCAATATGCGCGCGGCCGGCAGTCATCTGGAATTCGACGTAGAACTTGCTCGCGAGCAATCGGATAAAAATCCGGTCTATTATGTGCAATATGCGCACGCCCGCATCGCAAGTATTCTGCGATTTGCCATTCAACAGGACATCGACATTTCCGATTTCGACGAAAGCTCTCTCGATGTACTTCAGCATGATGAGGAAATTCGGCTGATAAAAGTCCTTCTTCGTTTCCCGACCGTGGTCGAGCGTTCGACGGCCGCGTTGGCGCCGCATCATGTCTGTGAATACCTGCGCGAGGTCGCAGCGCAATTCCACAAATTCTATCAGGAGTGCCGCATCGTCGGTGGTCCGAAGGAACTTGAAATTCCACGCTTGATGCTCGCGCTTGCGACGAAGCGCATTCTTGCAGGCGGCTGCTCCATCTTGGGCGTCTCGGCACCGGAAAGCATGTGATGATACCGATCGGCGCAGAGATTTTTCTCGTTGTTTTATTCCTCATTCTCCATGCGTTTTTTTCGCTGGCGGAAACCAGCGTCCTGAACGTCCGCAAAAGCCGGCTTCACCAAATTCTTGAGGACGAGAAGACCGTCGAGTGGAAGCTCCGAAGCGCGCGACTCGTCCTCTCCTTCAAGTCCAATCCAGAGAATTTCCTCGCGACGGTCCAATCCGGCTCTGTGTTTTTCAGCTTTCTTGCCGCGACGTTCACAGCCTTCATGGCGTATGGGCACCTTTGGCCGTTCCTCTACCTGGACTTAGGATGGTCCGCGGATTTTAGTTTGGTCTTCGCGTTTGCCATCACGATCCTGCTCGTCACCGTACTCGATCTTACGATCGGGGCACTGATACCCAAGTCGATCGCCCTGCACGAAAGCGAACCGCTCGCGCTGGGCATCGCGCGAGCACTGGCCGCATTGATGACTGCTATGAAACCGGTCACTCACTTGCCGGTGCTTATTTCGAATCTCGTTCTCACTCCGTTTCGGGACCGAACAAGCTTCACCGAAAGCCGGATTTCCGAGGAGGAATTCCGCGTCATGCTCGAAGAGGGCGCGCGGAGCGGGGCCATCGATAAGACCGAAAACGAACTGATCGAAAATATATTCGAATTCAATGACCGAACGGCACGGGAAGTCATGGTCCCGCGAATTAAGATGATTGCGCTCGATGCAAGTATGCCGCGCGAAAAACTCATCGAGCGGATCATCTCGGAAGGATTTACGCGGCTGCCCGTCTATCAGGATACCCTCGATACCGTCCTCGGCGTTATCTATTCGAAGGATGTGCTGGCCCTCATCGAGCATCCAGAGCTGATCCTCCTGTATGACATTATTCGCCCCGTTCCCTTCGTACCGGAAACGAAGCTATTGGGCGAGCTTTTGCGGGAATTCCAACGGGAGAAACTCCACATGGCCATCGTCGTAGATGAATTTGGCGGTACGGCAGGGATCATTACTCTTGAAGACGTGATAGAAGAGATCGTTGGGGATATTCAGGATGAATACGACACCGAGCAGCACAGTGTGCGAATCGGAAAGGACCGAAAGTCTGTCACCATCCCGGCAAATTATTCCATCGCGGACGCTAACAGGGAACTTGAAAAAATATTCACCGACTTTCAGATTCCCGAAGATGAGGAATATGAATCGGTAAGCGGTTTTGTGAATAAATTATTCGAACATCTTCCCGATTTGGGCGAATCGCGCGAAACACAGGGCGTGCGCATCGTTGTTACCAAAAAAGGACCGATGAATGTTTCCGAAGCCCGCTTTGAAGACGCCGATCGCCGGGCCCATGTAACCTTAAAGTAAACGGCATGAGTATTCGCTACTGATTTCCAGGGATAATCGCTGAACCAGCAAACTTCTCACGTCATTCCGAACGAAGCTGACGTTACGAAGTTATTTGCCAAAGCGAGCCCTTCCTAATTACCACAATTCGGCTACTGAAGTCAATAGTATTCATGCGATTTCCAGCACGCCTCTTTGGCGTTAGTATTCTTTTTTTCGCTACTACTCCCCTCTTCGCCCAACGGCCGGAGGCGCTGAAGCACGCCCGTGCGGGATTCGAATATGAACAAAAGAGCGAATATCAATATGCGCTTTTCGAATACGATACGGCTGCCAAGCTGGACCCGACGTATCCTTATCCGGTCGAGCGCACCGGTGGAATGTACCAACTCCTGAAAAATTATCCGAAGGCAATTGATTTTTATGAGCGTGCCGTCCACATCGATTCGGCCTTTGATGTCTATAATTATTATAACCTGGGACTCTGTTTTCATGTCGTTCAAAAATACGATAGCGCCGTCCTCAACCTGAAAGAATTTATCAGGCGCATGGACCCCGTCAACCATGCCGATTCTGTGGCCATGCAGGATGCCGATTGGTGGATCAAGTTCAACCTCGGTTGCATCGTCGAGGCAGCAAAACCAAAAAATACCGAGGAGCCGGTTCCGCTCGGAGAAATCAATAGCAAGTATAACGACTTTGCCCCCAGCGAAACGGCCGATGGTAGCACCCTCTACTTTACCTCGGACCGTCCCGGAACGAATAAGAAAGAAGTGATCGAGAAAGGCGGTTTTAGCGAGGATATTTTTGTTGCCCATCGCGATTCCCTGGGACATTTTTCAAGCCCAGCCCCCTTGCCTCCCCCACTTAATTCCCTGGACGATGAGGGCTCTGCCACCGTCACCGCCGATGGGCAAACCTTGTATATGAGTCTCTGCCGGCGACCCGGTGGCGTGGGCGATTGCGATCTTTATGAATCCCAGCTTTCAGGAAATCAGTGGGCGACCCCACAAAATCTGGGGCAGCCGCTCAACTCTCCAGCCTGGGATGCGGAGCCGAGTGTAACGGCCGATGGATCTACGCTCTACTTCTCCAGCACGCGTCCCGGTTCTATCGAGGGCTCCGAGGATATTTACGTCGCGTACCGCAATACCGATGGTTCGTGGACTCCGCCGAAGAACTTGGGCGAACCGGTGAACACACGGTTCAACGATCGCTCGCCATTTATTTCCGCCGATGGCAAAACGCTCTATTTCTCGTCCAACGGTCATCCCGGTTTCGGCAATCACGATCTCTTCATGACCCGAAAATTGAGCGATGGAACCTGGAGTGTCCCCGTCAATCTCGGACGACCCATCAATGCCTACGGGGACGATGTATTCCTTACCATTCCCGCCAGCGGCGATAAGATTATTTATTCGACTCAGCGCGCGGACGCACGCGCCTCGCTTCATTTATATGAAGCGAAGCTTCCATTAGAGTTTCGACCGGGACCGGTAACCTTGATCGCGGGGACGGTCTATGACCGCGTGACACACAGTGCGGTCGCCGCGGAAGTGGATGTAAACGATCTCAAAACGAATCAACTCGTAGCGGTCTACCACGCAAACAAAGTAACAGGGAAATTTTATATCACGCTTGGCACCGGCAAAATGTACGGCATCACGGCAACGGCTTCCGGTTATGCACCGTATTCCGACCACTATACCGTTCCGGACACAATTTCCTATCGCGAAGTGACGCACGATCTTCCCCTTACACCGTTGCCGGCGGAAATCGCGGGTAACGTAAAGAATCCGAATGAAAATAAAAATCCCAAAGGAAACTTAAACCCCAATGGGAATAAGAAGGAAAATAGGACTCCTAACGGAAATAAAAACACGAGTGGGAACAAGAATCCCAACGAAAAAAAGAACCCGAGTGGAAATCTGAATCCGAATGGCAATATCGATACGTCGGGCATTGAGCTGCACAATGTCTTTTTCGATTTCGATAAATCGACGCTGCGTCCGGAATCGCATAGCGAACTGGATTACTGGGTCGCGCTTCTAAAAAAGAATCCAAAACTTAAGATCGAAATTGATGGGCATACCGATTCCGTCGGGACAGCAGCGTATAACTTGAAACTTTCACTGGAGCGCGCACGGGCGGTCCAGGAATATTTAGTCGATCATGGCATTAACGAGCTGCGCCTATTGCCAAAAGGCTTTGGGGCGACGCGGCCCAAAGCCTCGAATGCCACCGAAGAAGGCCGCCAGCGCAACCGGCGAACGGAATTCCGGTTTATTCATAAAACAGACTCCACGCCGAACAGGGTGGGTTGACGCGGAATGTTAACTTTGAGACTTTACCGGCGTCGCGCCTTGAGGTTCTTATCGAGGATACCAACGAGAATAATCACAAAGGCAATGAGCCGAATCAAATAGAGCAATGCTGGCGATTCGGTAGCTTCATTCGTCAGTCCATAGAGAAGCTGCTGCAACGCGAGCACCGCGAACGCAATCCCGAACATCAGAAATAACCGGTCGCGACTCTCCTTCCAAAAACGGAAGAAGAAGAGCGCGCCGATGGCGTAGCCCATCACGAGAATTCCGATCAGCATGGATAGATTATTCATGTGATTGTGCGTCCCAAATAAATCCGTATAACAAAAGGGCGAGTCCGATGACCGCCGGAATACTTCGGGCGGTCGAAAGATCGACTTCCGGCAACATCGTTAAGTCCACCACCAGCAGGATATTATTGAGGGCGAGGAACGAGAAGCAAAGGCCACTCCAGAGAAGTAGCCGGACCCTCGAAGCGCTGTAACTCCGGAGGAGGAGCACTGCGCAACTGATGCTCGTGACCGCGCATAAGATATAGACGATATTCGCCATATTCGCTCCTTATCCTACTCTTTCTTTTTTCCAATAATAAAGGCATCCGCAAAGCTTTGGACCGCGGCAATGGGATTTGAAAAGATTTCATTGATAACAGAAACACGCCGCTCGCGATAGAGCCGCGCCAGCTCACCGATGCTCCGGCCGTACCCCGATTCCTTCGGAGCCAGCGCATAACGCCACGGTTCCGAGCCGGAGTGCGTCACAATTCCTTTTTCGGCATAGGCGTTTAGCCGTCGCTCGATCGACTCCGGCGATAGATAAAGCGCACCTGCCAATTCCGCGCTCGTCTCACTGCGTGGAGATATGTCATAGAGCCGAAGCAAGATTTCGAGTTGTTCGATCGAGCTTACGTGCTCTCGGAGAAACTGGCGAATATCTTCTGGCAAGTCACCGGGTTCCATAAAGCAGAGCTACACATCCAAAAATCGAGCCAGAACTCTTCCTTCCGCATGGAATCCCTGAACCCATCTGAACTATCTTCATCCCGTGTCTCTTTTCAACCGCGAAATTCATCGTATAAAAATAAACCATGCGATTGGGCATTCTTGGCGGCACCTTCGACCCCCCTCACCTTGCGCACCTGATTGCCGGCGAGTGGGCCATCGAAGCGTTCGCGCTCGATACGTTGCTTTTCGTTCCAGCACATATTCCGCCGCATAAATCGGAACAGCCGATATCCTCCGCTGCCGACCGCCTTGCTATGACCCGTCTCGCGATCGAAGGAAATTCGCAATTCGCGTGTTCAGAGGTTGAACTATCCCGACCGGGGGTTTCCTACACCCTCGACTCTATTCATCTCATTAAATCTGAGTGGAATCCATCGGCCATCGTTCTTTTCATTGGGAGCGATCAATTTCAAACGTTCGAGGCATGGCATGAGCCAGAAGAAATTCTACAGGGAGTTGAAGTCGTCGTAATGGCCCGCCCCTTGGATAACCTTGCAACGGCATCCCGTTATCAGAACCGTGTGAAATTTATGTCGATTCCGCTTCTGCAAATCTCATCGACCGTTATTCGCGAACGTGTTCGAGCCAGAAAGTCCATTCGCTATATGGTACCGGATGCGGTACAAGAATATATTGCGAAGCGAGAATTGTATTTGAAATGATCACCACTTTCCGAGGTAAATCGAGCATCGCCGCGCACACGATCCTTATTGTGGGCTGCGTGACGATGTTTTTTCCGCTCGTTTGGATGATTCTGCTCTCGATCAACACCAATCCCCCGGGCGATGCCACGTTTGGCGAGTTGCTTCGAGGTGTTTTCACGCTTTCGAATTATACGGATGCCTTACAGTCCGATCGGTTTGGAATCTATTTTTTAAATTCGGTAATCGTCGCAACCGTCGTTGCCGTTGGCAGCGCTATTTTTTCCACGACGGTCGCGTATGCGTTCGCTCGGCGAGAATTCCGGATGAAGGGATGGCTCTTCGCGAGCGTCCTCGGCGTACTGATGGTCCCTCCACATGTGGTGATGATCCCACTCTATCGCGAAGTCGTCACATTCGGCTGGATCAATACTTATTTTGCACTCACGCTCCCTTTTATGGTCACGCCGTTCGGCATTTTTCTGATGCGGCAATATATTCAGGGATTGCCAAAAGAACTCGAAGAAGCCGCGCGCATCGATGGCGCGAAAACGCTCGGCATCCTGCGCCAAATTATTTTCCCGCTCTCGACACCAATGCTCGTTGTACTTTTTATTTATCAATTCCTGACAACGTGGAATGCATTTCTTTTCCCATTCCTGTTCGTCAATAATACTTCTATGCGCACGCTGCCCGTTGGGCTTGCCTTTTATCTCGGCAAGCAATCGGTCGATTGGGGGCATTTGATGGCGGGCGCCGGCATGAGCGCAATTCCGGTCCTCATTCTCTTCGCTATCTTCCAACGCAAGATCATCGCCGGCTTTACGGCAGGGGCATTGAAGGGATAATTCGTTGCTCTTCCTGGGCCGCGGCAACAATATCATTTACTTCCAGCACCGGTTTGTCATATCCGCGGGCGGAGACATGGATCATTGCAAGGCCAAGTTCCTTCAAGGTAGAGACGCCGGATGGGTAGAGAAGCCGCAGAATAGGATAGAGCCAGCCGATATACTTGTAATATTTCAGCGTATTCTTCATGCCTTTCGTCGCCCGAAGCATTCCGGGACGAAATGCAAAAACGCGCTTGAAGGGCAGCTTCCTCAGATCATTCTCCGTCTTACCTTTTACACGCGCCCACATCATTCGACCCTGTTCGGAGCTATCGGTCGCTTTACCGGAAATATAGCAGAAGGTCATATCGGGATTTAATCTCGATAGCGTTCGCGCAACGCTCATCGTCAAATCATAGGTGACGTGACGATAGGCATCTTCCTTCATTCCAATCGAAGAGACGCCGAGGCAAAAAAGGCACACATTATATCCGGCAAGCTGGGATTCGATCGAAGAGAGATCGTAAAAATTATCTGCAATGATTTCCTTCATCTTGGGATGGCTCATACCACTCGGCCTCCGCGTGAGGATCAGCACTCGTTCGACCTCTGGATGCGCCAGCGCCTCGATCAGCACCCCTTCGCCGACCATGCCGGTCGCGCCTGTGAGGATTACGTGAAGTTTCACTCTTCGCTGGTTTTTTTAAGTTTCGCTGCTACTTCCCAAATATAATCTTTCTCTTCAAACTCGAATCCAAGCCGCTCGATCGCGTCGAGCAAGTCTTCCTCATCGGCGATGAAATCGGCAACGATGCTTTCATCGCTCACCCACAACACCTCGTCCGGGGAAAAGCCAAGCGCATAGAGCACGAGATCAACATGCTGCCGAAAGATGTCGATCTTCGCATCTTCGCCAAATTCGAAGTCTTCGATGTTATCGTCTTCCGTTACGCTCATACGTGCATGGCAAACCAACGAATGCAACGAACAATCCCATTCATCGCCATTCAGGTGTTCTCAAATCCACCGTCGAACGCGTCGTTTGAAATCTGCATACTCTTCGCCAAATTGACGATGCATCTTCGCTTCCTCGAAGGGAATGAAAACAAAATTGATTAGGCAAAAGAACGCAAACGGAACGAGGAACATCGGGAGTGTACCAACAAAAAAGGCAATGCCAAGCAAGACAAGCGTCATTCCCAGATACATTGGGTTTCGGGTAAACCGATAAAGTCCTTCCGTTAACAGAAGTTTATTCGTTGGCGAGTGAGGAAGAATCTCCGTTCCGCGCCTGCGAAAAAGGCTTCCCGCCCAGAGAACGCTAAACAAGCCAAGCAAAAATAAGATGATCGCCGCTGGATAGCAACGCAAATCCATAAATACCCGCGATGGAAAAAGCCAGTGTATAACAAGCCCGGCCCCGAGGAGGATCACGATCCACATAGGCGGCACGACCTTCATCAGCCGAGGGACGGGAGGGGTTTGCTGTGCTTCCATTACGGTTTCAGAATAAGATCGAACGAACCGGAAGTGATCGACGTGGCGGAGGTTGTTTCCTGCCAATTCACGAGACCTTGGGTATCCGTCGAGTCCTCAATAGTTGAATAGTAAAAATTCGGGAGTGTAAATTCGATAGCGTTCGCGACGGGAAGCAATGCCGGCAGGTTCCCATTGCTTGAAAAATACCATTCTGTATCTATTGTGTGCGTCGAAGTCTCGGAATAGGAACTCGATCGGTAGGTAACACTCGCTTGCTGATGGATAGTATCCCAAGTTATCTGGAGATACGGAACGGCAACGGTATACTGCAGTTGTCCTGGTGTTGTTGTTTTCACAAATGGAACTCCAGATACATTCACATCATGCTGTCCCAGATACATCGCTGTATCCTTCCAGGTCGAGTCGATGGAATGCGCCTGCCCATTGACATACCAGGTTCGAGTATGCGTTTCCGTCACGGTCACATGGTCCCAAATCACGGAGAGTGTGTTCCATGAGGATGCGCGGGTTATCGTAAGATATCCTACATCATAAGTTCCCGATGAATCGTTAAGAGATATGTAACCGGATAAGCCATTGGCTACAACATGAGAAACAATCCTGTTGGGGAAAACAGAATCGATGGGATAACGAATTCCATCCACGGTAAGATGCAATAGACCGTGAGAATTGTTCATTCCGGTTCCCGGGATTGAGAATGAAGCGCCGACCGGAAGCGAGTCGTTGGCAGTAAAGGTATGTGGATTGAATGTATATTCTACAACGACCTGTTTTGCTGAGGTTGCGGATCCATTGATCGTGGCGATGTGAATAAGCCCGGTCTGAGCAGCCTCTGGAATATAAACGGTCATAACAGTATCGTACTCGTCTGACGAAGCTTCGGTTGTATCGATAGCGACATATACACCGCCATAGCCGAAATGAGTGCCGTAGATCGTGAGTGCCCCGAAAGTCCACACGGTGTCCGGGCTGAATTTGGTGATCGTCGGAGCCATCGAAGGATCGGAATCGACGACAGCAGGATTTGAAGCGCTACACGAAAGTGAGACGAGCGCAAAAATGGGAAGGGAACGATGTAGCCATTTCATGGAGGTTCCTATTCGTGACGAAATGATATGTCACTACACCGTTCGCAACAGTACCCCACTCCAAAAAATCCCAGGCAGCTTCGTGAGATTTCAGTCCGTCCCCGAGCTTTCAGTCCATCTTACTTTCCCGCGCCCTGCAAGGGCAGCCGGCTTGCTGAAAGACTATACTTGTGTGTGCCATTGCCCGTAGGGGCGGATGAATGGTGGAACAAAAGAAAGAATCCATAAGTTATGCCTTATATATTATCGATTCTATGAGCAGACCCTTTTCCAACTGGGACGTTTACAAAGCGATTGCCGATCCGAACCGACGGATCGTGCTCGATTTATTGATGCGGGGCGATCATACGGCCGGTGCGATTTTGGCGCGAGTGCAACTGACACAGCCTGCACTCTCCCAACACCTTAAAGTCCTACGCGATGTTGGTTTGGTGCGGCAGCGCAGGAATGGCCGGGAGCGAATCTATTCGCTCAATCCCAAGCCGTTGCGGGAAGTATCCGACTGGGTGCGGCATTATGAAGCCTTTTGGGAGAGGAAACTCACTGCGCTCGGCGAACATCTCGACCGCCGCGCAGCACTAAGCCGTAGCTCCCCAAAATAAGTGTCACACGAATCAATTCACTAAACCAATTACAACTTATGAACCAAACCATCGTCATTGAAAAGACGTATCCGTATTCACCCGAAGAAGTCTGGGATGCGCTCACGGACGTCGAACAAATGGGAGAATGGCTGATGCAAGGCAATTTCAAACCATTGGTCGGACATTCCTTTCAATTCAGTTATTCCATGGACGGTAAGTCAGGCACGCTCGATTGCAAAGTGCTCGAAGTCAAAAAACCGCACCGACTTTCCTACACCTGGACGTGGGGATCGGAAGATCCAATGTTCGCGCACGGAGCAGGCGGCAGCACGACGGTGACCTACATCATCGATCCGGTCGCCGAGGGATCGAAGCTTCGGCTCGAACACTCCGGCTTCGATAGCGAAAAGAATGCGACGGCATTCCAAATGCTCACCGGCGGATGGCAGCACAAACTCGATGCGATGCTTCCCGCGGCAATCGAAAAACGCCAGAAGGTGGCCGCATAAAGAATCCTTCCTCAGTCGTTATCTGGCCCCGATATCGGGGCCAGAGCGGCATCATGCTCCCGGCTGTAATCCTTGTTGCTTCAATCCTGCAGCAACAAGCTGGCGCACCATTTCTTCAATGCTCAATTTTTTCTCGCGCGAAAGCCGCTCGACCTGTTCGGTCATGCCGGCCAGCACTTGGTGTAAGGCTATATCTTTCGTGGCCACAGTGGGTGGCATCCGCTTAAATTTCTTAATGTCGTAGTAATCTAAGAATGAATGCGTAGACCAAAAGTCACGCTCTTCATCCTCGTTCTTAAATTTAGGAAGCACTTTTAATTTCTTCATCGAATTCTTCGCAACAGCACCCAATCCCCAAAAATCCCATGCATCCCATCAATCCCAGTTCAGACATCCCCACACCGCCCGCAAAGGCCGCCGGCAGGCTAAAAGCGGTGCTGTTCGCGAGGCGCCGTTCCGTTCAAGCGTTCCCGACGCAACGGACTACTTATTCCAAGAATTTTACATACAATGTATCAGTCGCAATGTAATAAGCTGCAACATGCGCATTCCAGGTGGCTGGACTGTAAAAAGGTTCACCCATCAGACCAGAAAAATATAGACAGTAGGCAGAAAATTCCGTCTTTTGGCCATCGTAAAACCGGCTAACTCGATAACCAACATAACCCGTGTCTGTAGGGTCATACGATTTGATTAGGTTCGCATCCTCAATTTGAACTTTCATGGAAGAGTATTGATGAACGAAGAGCGAAGCGCGCGTCCAAGCTGATTGAACCGACTCGGTATTAATAGTAAAATGGGTTGGAAACTTTTCTACTGCCTGCATTTGAATCTATGTAAGTTCCAGAGCCGCAGTAGAGTCTGCCAAGTCCTTCCGTTCAATGAAACCGGTGTCCGTCCCGATTGCCACATAATAAAAATTGACTGGGCCACCCGTGCGGTACCATCCGAGACAAGTTACCTTTGTTCCTTTATGAATATTTCCAAGGGCATCATTCCCAAAACTAGGTTGTAGCCTAAGCAGAGTACCTTTGTTCGCGTACTTAGGGTACGGATGCTCTCTCACAATTCCCGGTCTTAATGTTCCACAAGTGCATAAGACTATGGAAACGATCGCAGTGCAACTTTTTCCCCACTTGTTTTTGAGCACCCTACGCATACACTAATCGTCCTTTCGGTTCAGGAATTTCTCGGCCTAATTCCTTGGCATAATCAATCCACTCGCGCATGGTTTCTTCGACATTTTTCAACGTCTCTTCGTAGGTTTTCCCATCGGCGATGCAGCCGGGAAGTTCCGGCACTTCGGCGATGAAACGATTATCTTGCTCGCTCCAGAAAATGATTATTTCGTATCGGCTCATAACGAGTCTCCTAATTCGTGTTGCAAGATTATCTTGCGAACCTGTCGCACTTGGTAAGCTTTTGCCATTCCATTCTCAGGTTGCAGGTCGATGATCTCCCGAATACCGGTTTTCGAATACATGTGATGACTGCCCCGAATCCGTTCCGAAAAGCCCATTGATTGCAACATTCCGGTCAATTCATTGAACCGGATATTGTAATCGGAAGTGCCGCGAAGAATAGATTCGAGCGTCTTGTGATGATTCATTTGAAATGAAGATCAAAAAACAAGGGCGACCCTTTCGGGGCGCCCTTGCCTAACAGAATAATCAGAAGGATTAATACATATCCCCCATCCCGCCGCCACCGCCCATCGGTGGCATGGCCGGCTTGTCTTCCTTCTTCTCGACGATCACTGCTTCGGTCGAGAGGAGGAGGCTCGCAACGCTGGCCGCGTTTTGCAGCGCGGTGCGCGTTACCTTTGTTGGGTCGATGACGCCGGAAGCGAAGAGATTTTCGTAAATCTCGGTCGCGGCGTTGAAGCCATAATCGTTCTTGCCGGACTTCACCTGATTGACGATGACAGAACCTTCCAGCCCGGCATTATTGACGATCTGACGCAACGGCTCTTCGAGCGAGCGGCGAATGATGTCGATGCCAGTCTTGATGTCCAGGTTCTTCTCGTTGGTATAGAGTCCGTTCGAGAGACCGGCCATCGAGCGGAGCAGCGCGACGCCGCCACCCGGAACGATTCCCTCTTCGACGGCCGCGCGCGTGGCGTGCAGCGCATCTTCGACGCGGGCTTTCTTTTCCTTCATCTCTACTTCGGTCGAAGCGCCGATCTTGATGACCGCTACGCCGCCCGAAAGTTTCGCAAGGCGCTCCTGCAATTTCTCACGGTCGTAATCGCTCGTCGTTTTCTCGATCTGCGATTTGATCTCGTTGATGCGTCGCTTGATGTCTTCCTTTTTGCCTGCGCCTTCGACGATCGTCGTGTTATCTTTGTCGATCGTGATACGCGAAGCAGTTCCAAGATAGCCAAGCGTTGCGCTCTCGAGCTTAAAGCCCTTCTCTTCCGAGATGACCGTGCCGCCCGTGAGGACCGCAACGTCTTCGAGCATCGACTTGCGGCGATCTCCAAAGCCCGGAGCCTTCACGGCCGCGATTTTCAAAGTTCCACGAAGCTTATTCACTACGAGCGTAGCTAATGCTTCGCCTTCCAAATCTTCGGCGACGATGAGCATCTGGCGTCCCGCCTGCGCAACCTTTTCGAGGATCGGAAGCAAGTCCTTCATCGACGAAATTTTCTTATCGTGAATGAGGATGTACGGATTTTCTAAAACTACTTCCATCGTGTCCGGATCGGTCACGAAGTATGGAGAGAGATAGCCGCGGTCGAACTGCATTCCTTCGACAACGGAAAGTTCCGTCTCAATGCCCTTGGCTTCTTCGACGGTGATAACGCCATCTTTGCCGACTTTCTCCATCGCTTCCGCGATGAGATCGCCGATGGTGTGATCGTTATTCGCGGAGATCGAACCGACCTGCGCAATTTCCTTCTTGCCTTCGATCGGACGCGAAAGCTTCTTCAGTTCTTCGATCACGTTCGTAACCGCGAGATCGATACCGCGCTTCAAATCCATCGGATTTGCGCCGGCCGTTACGTTGCGAAGTCCCTCGCGGAAAATCGCTTGAGCGAGCACAGTCGCGGTGGTCGTGCCATCACCGGCTACGTCGGAAGTCTTAGACGCGACTTCGCGGACCATCTGCGCGCCCATGTTTTCGATCGGGTCTTCGAGTTCGATTTCCTTGGCGACCGTCACGCCGTCCTTGGTGATCGTCGGAGCGCCGAATTTCTTATCGATGACGACATTGCGGCCTTTCGGTCCGAGCGTCACTTTCACTGCATCTGCTAACTGATCGACTCCACGCTTTAACTTCGCGCGCGCGTCGGTATTGAATATGATTGTCTTGCTTGCCATGATTGTATAGTTCTTTGTATTTTAATTCTGTTGGTTAAACCTGTCATTGCGAGACTTTTAATTCCCGTCATTGCGAGGAGAATCGAACGACCGAAGGGAGTTCGATTCGACGAAGCAATCCGTTGCAGATCACCTCGCGGTTCGAATACCACGGATTGCTTCGTCGGGAATTTTTTCGCTTTGCTCAAAATTCCCTCCTCGCAATGATGTGTGTTCAAATTCCCCACTTGTAATTATTTCTTCTTCGCTTGTCCGTTCTTCTCAACAATCGCGAAGACATCGCTTTCGCGCATGATGAGGACGTCCTCGCCTTCGAGCGCGATTTCGGTGCCCGAATATTTTCCGTAGAGCACAAAGTCACCGACTTTCACGCCCATCGGCGTGAGCTTTCCGGCTTCATCGAACTTGCCGGGCCCGGTAGCCAGCACTTCGCCCTGGACGGGCTTTTCTTTCGCCGAATCCGGGATGATAATGCCGGACTTGGTCTTCTCTTCCGCTTCCGCCGGACGAACAATCAGGCGGTCGTGTAGTGGTTTTAAGGTCATAGTGTATTGTTGATTTGGTAATAAATGGTTAAAATTGGGCTGAAATCGAGAAAAATGACTCAGCGATTAGCACTCACTTGGTGCGAGTGCTACGCGTGAACATGAATGGAGTTTCAGGGAGTTCCGGTTGAATGGCGACTTATAATGACGTTAGCCAGATCTTGCGCAAGCGCCGAATAGGCACCCGACCCTGCGTAGGTTTCTCGAAACCAAATAAAGGTGGAGAGATTGCAGATGGGGCCCGTGCTTTGTAGCGGAGCCTACCGGTCATAGCAAACAGCTATGGCGAGGATTACGAATTTTTAGGATTTATTTCAATGTCTAACTCTAACGATCAGTCCAAGAGCGGCCACAATAACCAAAATCATAATAATCAGGCCCAGAACCCGAAGGACCATAGCGGACAAGGTACCAAGGATACCGAACGCGCCCATTCGGGCAACCAGAAGAACACGAATGAGCATTCAAACCCGAACCAAAAATCAAACCCCAACCCGAAGCCCTGAGGTTTCCTCGGTGGATGAATGTGTCCACAGAGAGTTTGCATTCACGACTGCTTTCGAAAAGAGTCCGCTACTGCGGGCTTTTTTTATAGCTTGGAATCTCCCGCGGGCGCAATAATCGAAAAAATGGCCCTCTTCGCCATTTGTCGGGAGACCTCGGCACTTATTAGCGGAGGAAAATCCTTTGGAAGGCATCAGAAAGCGACATGGGTAACTTATCTCGTCAGCACCGCTATATCATTCTCCATAAACCATACGGCATCCTGAGCCAATTCACGCCAGAACTTCCGGGACAGCGCACGCTTGCGGAATTCAATCTACCGCCCGATCTTTATGCCGCTGGCCGCCTCGACCGCGATTCGGAAGGATTGCTCCTGCTCACCAACGACGGACCGCTTATCAAAAAATTGCTCGAACCGGGCAAGCATGAGCGGACGTATCTCGTTCAAGTAGAAGGCATTCCGAACCGAGAAGCGATGGAGAAGTTAGAACGAGGAATCGTAATTCAAAATTATCGCACGCTTCCTGCCCGCGCGCGAGTGCTGGAGCATGAACCCGAGCTTCCGCCTCGTATCCCTCCGATTCGAGCGCGCAAATCCATTCCCACATCCTGGATTGAACTCACCCTCCGCGAAGGCAGGAACCGGCAGGTGCGGCACATGACGGCGGCCATCGGTCATCCGACGCTACGACTGGTGCGCATAGCGATCGGCGAAATAACGTTGGGCAACCTCCTACCGGGCCAATGGCGCGAATTGCCCGGCTTTCCAGTCCTCTTGACGACGCCTTGACACCGTAGCCTTGGCATCGGTTGGAAAATCCAGCCGGAATTGTGGCGAAGTAAATTATTTTTCTCAAACCCCTTGACATTGCCATTTTTATTTCGTATCTTAGCGAATGCTTTGATAGGCACCTGCTTTGAATAGCAAGTGTTGCAAGAAGCACTGAACTGAAAATTGTTGAATTTATGCAGAAAAGGGCATTATTCTTTCAAAGGCAGTTCAAAAAGAAAAAAGCACCGTTTGCATAAAGCAAATGAATTGAGAAAATTCAAGGAGATAAAACTATGGCTAACATTCCGGAACGCGACTCCCTGCCGAGACAGCAGCGAAGAGTCCTCGATTACATTGAAGAATACCTCGAAATTTCGGGCTATCCGCCTTCGATTTCAGAAATCACCGAATATTTGGGCGTAAGCTCGACCTTCGGCGTTCGGAAGCATTTGGATGCTTTGCTGCACAAGGGGTTTCTCGTGCGTGGCGGGGCGGGATTATCGCGCGCAATTATGGTCGCACGGCCATCGGTAATGGTCGGCGGAGAGCGGCATTCGAACGCGATCCCCGTTATCGGGCGCGTCACGGCCGGTGAGCCGATCCTCGCTATTGAAAATGTAGAGGGCTGGCTTTCCTTTAAGCCTATGGACTTATCGAGAAAAACCTTTGGGCTTCGCGTTCAAGGCGAGAGCATGAAAGATAAAGGCATCATGGATGGCGACCTCGTTATCGTGCGCCAACAGCAGACCGCGAACGATGGCGAGATCATCGTGGCACGGCTCGACGATTCCGCGACGGTAAAGACGTTTCGAAAAGGTAAAAATGGTTACTTCCTCGAACCGGCCAACGAAAAATTCAAGCCGATCCCGATTTCACCGGAAATCGACTTCCAAATTCTTGGCAAAGTCACGAGCGTCATCCGCTCGCTCGATGAGAAACGCCCCGGTGTTTTTCAACTAAAATTTCATTGATTTTTTCAAACACACATTTGAATATTCCTATGAACCATTCTATTGACATGCCATCGTTCACCGGCGAATGCCTCGTCGAGCCTATGCTTCGGACCATCGCCATGGACCATGATATTCCCGAGGTTGCGATCGGGTTTGGCCGCCACTTCGGAAATCAGACCGCTCCGAAAGATTTTGGCACGACAACACTCGGGGCGGTTACCTACCGCCGGGTCGATCCCTTACGCGAACCGTTCCAAGTCGCTGACAGGCGTTTGCAAACGCGGCTGGAATCGCTCTGCGAAACATTGCGAGCGAAATACTGATTTGGTGGCCGCGACCTAAAAGTCGGGGCCGCGCATCGCGATCTAATCTCGATGCCGCAAATCTGCGGAACGTCTTGTGGTATATTTATTTTTGTGAGAAGAATTGCACTTATTTTTCCATAAAAATACTATGAGACCATCACGCCTGTTAATCTTCGCGCTTTTATCTTTGCTATTCGCTGCCTATCACGGGCAGTGCTTGGCGCAGACGCTCGATCTAAATTCAGCACTTCCATTCGACTCTAATGTCCGAACTGGGAAATTACCGAACGGCCTGACCTATTATGTCCGTCATAATAATGAACCGGAGCATCGCTCGGAGCTTCGGCTCGTTATCAATGCTGGTTCCGTTCTCGAAGATGACGATCAGCAAGGACTGGCGCATTTGAACGAGCACATGTGCTTCAACGGCACGGTAAAATTTCCGCATAATTCGCTCGAATCTTTCCTGGAAGAACACGGCGCCCGCTTCGGGGCGGACTTAAACGCCTCAACAGGGTTCGATCAGACAATCTACAAAGAAACGCTGCCCACCGACCAGGGAGCGGTGCTTGATAGCGGTCTCGATATTCTGAACGAATGGGCTCATAATGTCACTTTCGATTCGGCCGAAGTGGAAAAGGAGCGCGGCGTTGTCGGGGAAGAATGGCGCATGGGCCGCGGCGCGTTCGAACGAATTTATAACGAGCAAGCCCCGATCATTTTCGCCGGTTCGCAGTATGGAAAGCGGAGTCCGATCGGGCTCAAGCCCATCATCGATACGGCTCATCGCTCCACAGTCATCCGCTTTTATCATGATTGGTACCGGCCGGACCTCATGGCCGTCATCGCTGTCGGGGATTTCGACGCTGCCCAGATGGAGCAGAAAATAAAAGCGATGTTCACTCCCCTCACGAACCCTGCGAACGAGCGGCCTCGCACCGAATATAAGATCCCACCACATATGGAAACCCTTGTCGCGGTCAATACCGATAAGGAAATGCCGCAGACTGTCTTTTCGATGATGTTCGAACGGGCGGCGACTGACGAGATCACTGTTGCCGATTACCGCAAGGATCTGGTCACCGGATTATACGATGAGATGCTCAATGCACGAATTCAGGAGGCCATTCAAAAAAACGAAGCGCCGTTTACTTACGGTGGCGTCAATGATGGAGCATTCCTCGGCCATCTACGATCCTTTAGCATATTTGCGCTGCTCCGGCAGGATTCCGCTCAAGCGGGCGTGTCCGCGATTCTTGGACAGGTCTATCGTGCAAAGCAAACGGGATTTACCGCAAGCGAGCTCAACCGAGCGAAAAAGAGCTTGCTTAGTAAAATGGAAAAATCCTGGCAAGAACGCAATAAGACGAAATCCACCAATTTTGTAAGCGAATATGTCCGTAACTTTACGATGAAGGAACCCGCGCCCGGGATCGACTACGAATATGCTTTATACAAGAAATATGTGCCAGGCGTTTCGCTCGAGGAAGTAAATGCACTTTCGCCGAAACTAATGGAAAACGCCAGTCCGGTCATGACTTTTGAAGGACCGGAGTCAAAAGATTATACCCCCCCGACCAAAGAGGAACTTCTCGCGGCACTCGATCACGCGCAAAGCGAGCATTTCGCGGCCTACGATGACAAGACTTCGGACGCGCCACTCCTCGCCAAAGCGCCGGTACCCGGTAAGATCGTCAATGAGAAAAAGCTCCCCTCGATCGGCGTGACTGTTTGGACGCTCTCGAATGGCGCACGAGTCGTAGTGAAGCCGACCAATTTCAAGGATGACGAGATCCTGTTTCACGCTACGGCTCCCGGTGGAAGTTCCACGGCGCCAGACGCGGAATATGAATCGGCACAGAATGGCGATAATATCGTGGAGAACTCCGGCCTCTCGCAGTTCGACGCTCCAACCTTGCAAAAAATGCTCGCCGGCAAAGAAGTCAATGTCTCACCGGAGGTAACGATGCTCAAACAGGAACTCGATGGCCATAGCACGAAGAAAGACTTAGAGACGATGTTCCAGCTAACGTATCTCTATATGACTGCGCCACGATATGATTCCACGGCTGCCGCAAGCTGGCTTGTGCGCACGAAATCCGAAATCCAGAATCTGAGGAAAATGCCGGAAATCACCTATTCGGATTCCCTGACCAATATTCTGTCGCAAAATCATTATCGCGCTCGCCCGGAAACCGTTGAATTGTTGAACGAAATCGACCCGGCAAAAGCCTATGATTATTACAAGAAGTTTTACGGAGATGCGGGTGGATTTACATTCTTCTTCGTTGGAAATATCGACCTGAAGACGTTACGACCGTTAGTCGAAGCGTACTTGGCCTCCCTTCCCTCGACGAGCCATCATTCGACATGGCATGACGTCGGTATCCATCCACCAAAAGGCGAGCTGGTAAAAAATGTGTATGGTGGCACGGAGCCGAAAAGTATCGTTACCATGGTCTATACGGGACATAAAACGTTTTCTCGTAAGAACCGCTTCCGGCTCTCGGCTATGGCCCAGGCATTTCAGATCAAGCTGCGCGAGGATATTCGGGAAGATAAGAGTGGCGTGTATTACGTTCGCGTTTCACCTTCGTTCCAAAAATATCCTCGGGACGAATATCGCATCACGATCAACTTTGGCTGCAATCCAGCTCGGGTCGAGGAATTAGTAGGAGAGGTCCGAAAACAAATCGATACGCTCACGTCGAAGCCGATCGAAGAGACCTACGTCGAGCGCGTTCACAAGATCATGGCAAACGAACTGGAAGTAAATCTGAAAGAGAATAAATATTGGATGAGCGAACTCGAAGATGCATTCTGGAATGACCTCGATCCTGCCGAGATCACCGAAAGCTCTGGCATGATCGATTCCATAACACCGAACGGCGTATTCGAGACGGCAAAGGAATATCTGAACCCCACGAATTGCGTCCAGGTCGTGCTTTATCCCGAGAAAAAATCGTAACGTTGCAAACCGATCTCTCGCGCCGCTTGGGCATTCGGTATCCGATCGTACAGGCGGGCATGGTCTGGACGGCAGGATGGAAGCTGGCCGTTGCGGCGGCCCGCGCCGGCGCGCTCGGTATGATCGGCGCCGGATCGATGCGGCCCGAATTGCTTCGAGAGCACATTCGAAACGCGAGGGCAACGGAAGTTGCGGAGCAAATTGGCGTAAACATTCCCCTTATGCGCGGAGATGTCGACGCGCTGATTGAAACGACGATCTCGGAAGGCGTCAGGATTGTTTTTACAAGCGCCGGAAATCCAATGGCGCAAACCGCAAAACTGAAAAACGCCGGTTGCTTCGTTGCCCATGTGGTGGCAAGTGTCAAGCACGCACAAAAGGCACAAGGAGCTGGCTGCGATGCCGTGGTCGCCGAAGGTTTCGAAGCGGGCGGACATAACGGAGTAGACGAAATCACAACGCTTTGCCTTATTCCACAAGTTGTCGATGCGATTCGAATCCCCGTCCTTGCCGCCGGCGGCATCGCCGATGGGCGGCAGATGCTGGCCGCACTCGCGCTCGGCGCGCAGTGCGTACAGATTGGGACCCGCTTCGCTGCGACGGTAGAATCAAGTTCCCATCCGCTCTTCAAACAAGCGGTGGTGCAGTCGGATGATAACTCGACTGTCCTTGTCCTAAAAAAAATAGCGCCGGTACGCCTGAAAAAAAATCGCTTCGCAATCCAGGCTCTTGAAGCGCAACAACATGGCGCGACAAATGAAGAGGAAATCGAACTCTTGGGTCACAAGCGCGAAATGCAGGGCATCTTCGAAGGCAATCTCGAAGAGGGAGAATTAGAAATGGGCCAGTCCTCCGGCCTTATAAAAGAAATTCTGACATGCGAGCAGGTCGTTCGAAAACTTGTCGAGGAATTCGGGGAAGCACTGACACAGACTAACTCGATTGCCGCTCACGGGTAGATGCCAACTCTGATTCGCAACTTTCGGTCCCGCAACATCTATCACGGCCTGAGCAAAAGCAAGCTCGGTTTGTGGCCCTTGGTTATGACGATCTTTTTCTGCGTCAGCGGCGGACCGTATGGATTAGAAACAGTTGTGCAATCGGGAAAAGGGATTGCTCTCATCCTGATTGTTGGGGTTGCAGTAATTTGGGCGCTGCCCATTGCACTACTGAGTGCGGAACTCGGCGCCGCTATTCCAGAAGAGGGCGGATATTATGAATGGGTCAAGCGCGGCGTTGGTCCACGGGCCGGTTTCGCCTGCGGATGGCTAACCTATCTCTATAGCTGCGTCGATGTAGCGATTTATCCCGTTCTTTTTATAAAATATCTGGAAGCCATTGGCTTCCAATGTTCTAATCCGACGATGAGTTTTGCACTTCGATTGGCGATGGTCGCACCGCTCGCATGGCAGAATATTCGAGGTGTAGTCAGCACCGGGAATGTCGCGCTGCTCTTTGCCGTTGCATTATTAGTTCCATTTGTCATTCTGATCGCGACTGGATTCCTGCCCTCATTGCACCACCTCCATGAAGTTACTTCGCCGCTTGCTCCAACGGGCGTTTCGACAACCTCTGCGTTTGCAACGGGGCTGTTCGTCATCATGTGGAATTACCTTGGATGGGATTCCATTTCCACGATCTCCCTCGAAGTTAAAGATGCCCCCCGAATCTTTCCAAAGGCACTGATGATCGGAATGCCACTCGTCGTCCTGTTTTATTTATTGCCGGTGGTTGTAGGACTAAATGCTATTCCCGATATTTCGAAATGGACGGATGGCAGCTGGCCCCTCATTGCAGGTATGATAGGCGGCCCTACGCTTCGTATCGCTGTGGGTGTTGGCGGGCTTCTGAGCGCGGCAGGACTTTTCGTCGCCGGCTTACTTGCCGCCTCCCGTATTCCATTCGTGCTCGCCGCAGATGGTTACCTACCGCAATCTTTCACGAAGCTTCATAAGAAATACGCTACACCGGCGCGAGCCATTGTTAGCAGCGCAATAATTTACCTGATCCTAAGCAGCTTTTCGTTCGAGCAGCTTGCGGAAGTAGATGTGCTGCTCTATTCCGCCGCTCTGCTGCTCGAATTCTGGGCGCTCATTCAACTACGCCGACGGCATCCAAATCTTATACGGCCATTTCGCATTCGCGGGGGATTTGCAACAGTTGTTCTTATCTCCGTTCTCCCGGCTATTCTTATCGCCGGCGCAACGCTCCAAATGTTAAGCACAGCATGGCTTGAAACTCTGACCTTGTTCGCATTTGCGGTATTATCGGGGATATTCTTGCTGCGAATGAAAAAACGTCGTAATTTCGAAGCATCCATTTCTCAAATCTAATGGCTATGAAAAAAGAGAGCACTGTTCCTGCAGCTTCGATTGTCTTATACGATAAGCTCATCGCCACCCTCAAAGGCGTTGAGCGCAAAGGAGCGACGGTTCCTTACACCTCGCTTAACGGCCACATGTTTTCGTATCTCGCAAAAGATGGCTCCCTTGCGCTTCGGCTCCCAAAAGATGCAATCGAAGATTTTCTCACGATGTATAAAACCAAGCTGTGCGAAGCGTATGGTATTGTTCAAAAGGAATATGTCGTGGTTCCCGATTCGCTTCTCAAAAATACCTCCGAGCTGAAGAAACATTTTGCTGCGAGTTATAAGCATGTCGCGTCGCTAAAGCCAAAGGCAACGAAAAAAACTTAAGTGGTCGCAGCTCGCGCTGCCTGATCGAGATGCCGGTGCTCGTGCACCGCCAGGACACGGAATGCAGAATAGGTGCTATACTTCACGCGCGAATTAAACGCCGATTCGACCTTGCCATTGCCGAGCTGAAGTCCCTCGGCGTCGCGAAGAGCAAGAATCAGGTCGTGCTGCTGCGATTGAAACCGATCGAGGACGTTCCGGGCGTTCAGCTTTTCCGTTGGCATGAACGAAGCACTTGTCTTGAATTTAGCAAAGCGCCCTTTCGAGGCAAGACTCTTGACCAAAAACCAGCCGATAAAGTCGAGACGGTACTTGCCCCGATACTTTGGTTTCGATTGAATCGCTGCCATTGACGCACGGATACGCGGCAGCATCTCCTCGCTCGACCGGTTCAAATGCCAGATACATTCGATTGCTGACCACCGATTGGGGCCACGCTTTCGCTGCCACTGCTCTTCGGAATATTCGCGCTGCATTTTAGCAACGCGTTCCGTCGCGGATTGGAATTCGGAGATGACCGTGGAAAGTTGAGGGGATGGCATGAAGAATGACATTAAACTATGTCCACGGGAATTATGTGCCCCGCCGCGCCACCCGCGAATGCCGCCCGCCGCCCGAATAGATCCTGTCCGCACCGCGCGCCGGAAGCCGCCGCAGGCAACCAAGAGGGAATTATGTCCCCGCCACTTACTCGCTGGGTGCTAAAAAATAAACAGGAAGCAACGGCAAAAGCGCTTTATCTTCGTCCGTCATGTTGTACGTGTTTGGGAATCAATTGCATGATTTCTCCGGCTTTCATCTCGCCTCCGTTCTCTTTAAGAATAGAGAATGCAGCATGAAGAGTCTTAATCGCCAATTGAATACTTGGAGCTTTTTCAGATGTCATATTTTTATTTATACTACACCTCCAGCGCAACCTCCAGCACGATGCGATGAAGCACCCTGCTTCACTAGCTTCGAGGCATCCAATATACCGTCGAGCTTCATAATCATCCGTGCGGTTGGTGCATTCTCTCTTCTAAGTACCGCTGAACCAGAAGCGAAAGTGGAATATGCTGTTCCTTCGCGCGGTCCTGAAGACGGCGAATCATCTCGGGAGGTAGCGGGATTTCGACGATATTCTCGGAACGCTTTATATTTGGGAACGCGCCTTTTTCGCGAATGACTTCGGCTTTGGACCAGTCGATATAATCCGTGGAACTATGTGTCGCCCAGAACTCGCGCTCTTCGTCTTCGGAAGTGAATTTCGGAATCGGCTTAAGTTGCTTGTTCATAATCATTTCGCTCGTATTCATCCATTGGTCGTGCTGAAATCACTCTAATAAGATTCTGGCGGAAGGTAAACGTGATAAACAGCTTCCGTTCGCGATCGGTTTGACCCATTGCGTGGAACCGTTCCTCTTCGTCGGAATGCGCTTCGTCCTCAGACAACAGCAAAGGAAGATTGTCGAATGCCTCTTCGGATTCAGCCCGAGTCACGCCATGCTTGATCCAATTTTTTTCGCTATTGCCGGTGTCCCATTCAAAGCCAATACATTCTTTTAGGCGCTCAGCGATAGTGCTCGGCATTAGTCTAAAAGGCGACAGCCCGGACAGAAGTTCCATCCGGGCTGCTCCAATCATTTACTTCTTCCCCTCCTCATCCACCACCTCGAAGTCGGCATTCTCGACTTTGGGGCCGGCCTGGCCATCGTGCCCATTCGGGCCGGGCGGCGGAGCGCCGGTGCCGTTCTCGCCGCCGGGCTGGTTCGGTCCGCCGGCCTGGTACATCTGCGTCGAGACTTCCGACCATGCGCGGTTCAGCGCTTCCACCGCCGCCTTGATCGCGGCAGCGTCGGTCCCCTTCAGCGCATTTTCCAGATCGCCGATGGCGGAGTTGATCTTGCCCTGGCCTTCCGGCGTCATCTTGTCTTTCAGTTCCTCGATTTGCTTCTTGGACTGGAAGACCATCTGATCGGCCTGATTGCGAGTCTCGACCTGCTCCTTGCGCTGCGTGTCCTCGGCTTTGTGCGCCTCGGCATCGCGCTTCATTTTGTCGATCTCTTCTTTCGAAAGTCCACTCGACGACGTGATGCGGATCGACTGCTCCTTATTTGTCGCTTTGTCTTTCGCGCTGACATGGAGAATGCCGTTCGCGTCAATATCGAATGTCACTTCGATCTGCGGAACTCCGCGCGGCGCCGGAGGAAGTCCATCCAGATGGAACTTTCCGAGCGATTTATTATCGATTGCCATCGGACGTTCCCCTTGCAGAATGTGAATTTCTACCGACGGCTGCGAATCGCTGGCGGTCGAGAACGTCTCCGATTTGCGCGTCGGGATCGTCGTGTTCGCGGGAATCATTGGCGTTGCAACAGATCCCATCGTTTCGATGGAGAGCGTTAGCGGCGTAACATCGAGCAGCAACACGTCCGTCACTTCGCCGGTGAGTACCGCGCCCTGAATCGCCGCGCCGACAGCAACGACTTCATCCGGATTCACCCCTTTGTGCGGTTCTTTGCCAAACAAGTTCCGAACGATTTCCTGCACTTTTGGAATGCGCGTCGAACCACCGACCAAAATCACTTCGTCGATGTCGTTCGGGGTAACTTTTGCATTTGCCAGAGCGCGCTTACATGGCTCGACCGTCTTCTGCAAAATATCATTCACCAATTGCTCGAACTTCGCGCGGGTCAACGCGATGTTCATGTGCTTCGGACCATCCGCCGTTGCAGCGATAAAGGGAAGATTCACATCGGTCTGCATCGCGGTCGAAAGTTCCATCTTCGCTTTTTCCGCGGCTTCTTTCAGGCGCTGGAGAGCCATCGGATCTTTGCGGAGATCGATATTCTCCTGCGTCTTGAATTCATCTGCGAGCCAATCGACGAGCCGCGCGTCGATGTTATCGCCGCCAAGGTGCGTGTCGCCGTCGGTCGATTTTACTTCGAAGACGCCTTCGCCAAGTTCCAGAATGGAAACGTCGAACGTTCCGCCGCCAAAATCATAGACGGCAATCTTCTCGTTCTTCCCTTTTTTGTCGAGGCCATAGGCAAGCGCGGCAGCCGTCGGCTCGTTGATGATGCGGCGCACCGTGAGTCCCGCGATCTCACCGGCGTCTTTCGTGGCCTGACGCTGCGTGTCGTTGAAGTAAGCCGGCACCGTAATGACGGCCTCGGTTACTTTTTGTCCGAGGTAATCCTCCGCGGTCTGCTTCATTTTCGTGAGGATCATCGCCGAAATTTCAGGCGGCGAATAGATCGTGCCATTGATTTCAACGCGCGCCGAATCTCCATCGCCATGAATGACCTTGTAGGGAACGAGCTTCATCTCCTCGTTCACTTCGCCAAACTTGCGGCCCATAAAGCGCTTGATGGAGAAAATCGTGTTCTGCGGATTCGTCACGGCCTGCCGCTTGGCAGCCTGCCCGACGAGCCGCTCGCCCGATTTCGTGAATGCGACGATCGAAGGCGTCGTCCGCGCGCCCTCCGAATTCGCAATCACCGTCGGCTGCGTGCCCTCCATGACGGCGACGCAGCTATTCGTTGTTCCTAAGTCGATACCGATTATTTTACTCATTGTGATGTGTGTGCTTTCTAAAATTTATTGTAAAACTTTCCTCTTTTGTGGTTGCTCACCGAACCACCCCCTAACCCCCGCCTTGAAAAGGCGGGGAATTTCCTTCGTCTTTTTCTAAAACTACTAACTTACAGTTCATCTCACTTTTGTGGAAGCTCCCCCGCCTTTTCAAGGCGGGGGCCGGGGGGTGGTTTGGTTGCGTCACCAGCGAGCCCTACGGCTTTCCGAGCCTTCTCTAAATCGCTAAGTTGTGTCGATGGTCTGCGATACGATTCTCCATTCTCACGCATTTCGCTCACGACATTTCGAATCGCATTCAAAACAAGTTCCGAATTACTGATCACGTCGGAATCTTTAAATCGCAAAGTTCGGACTCCGATATTTTCGAGAAGGACATCGCGGCGAGAATCATGTTCAATTTGATGCTCGTGGTGTACGCCATCGACTTCCACCGCGAGGCCCAGTTCCGGGCAATAAAAATCGACGACAAATTGCTGAATGCTCTCCTGACGCCGGAACTTTGCACCGACGCCATTCTTGCGCAAGCCATTCCAAAGCACTACCTCGCCGCGAGATGCATTCTTTCGAAGATCTCGACGAAATTGCTTTAAATTTTTATCGTTAAATACGGCCATCATGCTTCCTCACCAAACCACCCCCTGCCCCCGCCTTGAAAAGGCGGGGTTCTTAGTCCTTATTGGCCTTAACAAAACTTGCCATTTTGTCATGCTATGGGCTGTATTGGCTCAGCTTCGGGCGTGATTTCTCGAGCCCCGGAAAAATCCGAGAAAACCACTTTTGTAACTCGCACGCATTTGTGCTTCATTAACTGTCCCTTTTTTGAAGCGTAAATAACCTTTCTAAAATTCATTCAAAAATTGGGTCCAAATTTTATTAGGCCAATTCAAAACTTTAGAAAACTATTTTTAAGGCTTCCTCCTTTTATTATTAAAAGGACTATGCCAAAACAAAAAGTGGCAAAATTGAAGGAATTTACAATCATACGCTAAAAGTCAGTATGACATTATGTCATCCAAATCCTGATTTCCTACGATTTAGTTTAGTTAGAACGACCGAGGGGAAAAAAATCTGAAGAGGCAATCCATTATCGGTTAACGGATTGCTTCGTCGAATAGAACTCCCTTCGGTCGTTCGACTCTCCTCGCAATGACATTAATACCGACTAAAGAGAGCTTCCTACAATATCCTGCGAATCCAATCGTCTCCAAACCGCGGGAATAAACCCGAATCACTAATCCATTAAAATTATGCTTGACGAAGTACTCGATATGGTCTCCGGCGCTCTGAGTTGGATCGGCGGCGGTTCAAACTTTGAAGGCCAGGACCTGAGCGGCAAAGATTTCAGCGGCGTGGACCTGAGCATGTCCAATCTCAAGAATGTTAATTTCGAAGACGCGAAGCTGGCAGGAGCAAACTTGAGTAAGTGCAATCTCGAAGGTGTGAATTTCGCGAATGCGGACCTTGCCGGCGCCGACCTGAGTTACTCGAACCTGAAATCTGCGAAGGGCCTTGGCTCGCTCGCATTACCCGGCATCAGGCTGCGCGGCGTAAATCTGCCGAACCTGGATTTCAGCGGACATGAATTACTCGGTGCTGTATTCCGCGCATCGAATTTGGCGAACGCGAATTTTTCGGGTTGCGATCTCACCGGCGCAAATTTCAGCATGTGCAATCTTGAGAACGCCGATTTTACAAATGCCGATCTAGAACATGCCGATTTTAGTCTTTCAAATATGCGTAACGCCAAAATGGACGGCGCAAAGATGGCCCATATTAAGATCACCGGAACGAATCTTGCGATGAACTCGAATGGGGTTCCGGTGGCTTAGAAGTTCGCGCAACCGGCCACCGGCCGCGCACAGCAGATGACGTCTCGTGGCAGGGGTAATGTTCCCGATAGGATGACGGGCTGCAACCACTATCCATCTCGCGTGTTCTATCGCCTATGAAAAAACTCCTCGTCTTTTCCTTTCTCGGATTTTTCGCGGTTCCCTCGCTTGCGTCCGCGCAGCAAATAATGATTGGCGGTCGCGCGGGAGTGAATCTTGGCAGTCAAAATTGGACGTATAATATTTCTCAATCCATTAAACCCGGCATTCTTGGTGGATTTGAGGCGGACATGTCCTTAAATCCTTCGTGGGCGGCGAGCATCCAATTATTGTATGATCAGAAGGGAACTCATGCCGATCACTTTGGACTTGCGGATGGGCCGCTACCACCTCCTGCCGACTGGACTATGAATTACATCGAAGTTCCCTTGCTAGCAAAGTTGAAATTAGGCTATACTGGGAAATCAATTCAACCATATTTCTTTGCCGGCCCTTCTATCGGGTTCTTGGTTTCCAATATTGAAAAACGTTATGCAACGACCGTAAACATAACCGATTCCACCGCGAAGATCGACTTCTGTCTTAGCGGTGGTGCTGGACTTTCGATTTCGCTTTCCTCTGGTACGATCCTATTTCTCGACGCGGGTTATGCATTTGGTTTGACAAATACCGACAACTATTACTATGATAAAGAGGACGGCATCTCTATCTATTCCCGCGATATTCGCCTTGCGGCGGGAGTGCTGTTCCCTATCCGTTAATCAAACTTGGCAATCGCTTGATCCAGCGATTGCGTCAGGGTTGGCGCCGCGCGACGAAGGCGAACGTCTTCGGTCGTAAGTAATTGGCCTGTCATTTCGGCGGCGGCAAGGAAACGCGCGTCGTAAGCCGTGACTCCATATTCAAGTGCAATATCGAGCGCTTGGGAATTCGAAACGGAAATGAAGTTCGGACCGAGAAACTCTTGGGCAATTTCCAGATACTCCATGCATTTTTCACGGGTCGCCAATCCCGAACGAGAATAGGTTGCAAGAATATTCGAAAATTCGATAAGCGCGAACGGCTCCGTCATCCAAATGTGATCCAATTCGTGTAATCTTATTGCAGCATTGGTACGCGCGCCGCGGACGAACAGAGGAAAAACAATATTGGTATCGATGGCAATCATATTATGAAATTAGTACCGACGTCCTTTGGCAATGGCGCCTTCGATGTCTTCAGTGGTGGGAACGAACCCGCCACGGAGCCGCAGCGGCTTTGGCAGAGTGCGAGACGATGAAGGTTCCTTGCGAAGCCCTTGCTCTATTACTTCCGTAACGACTTCTTTCAATTTCTTATGCTCGTGGATCGCGCGGATTTTCATGCGACGGACGAGCGGGTCCGGTAATTCAACGGTCATTTTCATTGGATTCTCCCATTAAACCGGTAAACCAATAAACCAGGAATTGGTTTCCTCCATTCTAAAGATTCGGCTTGAGCTGTGCGATCTCCTCTCTCAGCTTCGCAATTTCGACGAGCACTTTCTGCACCGATTTATCGCTGGCGAGGGCCGCTTTAGGATCATCGGCATCGCGGTCGATGAAGAACGTGGCAAGCGATGCGGCGATATATCCCAGAATAGCTACGGCGTAAAGCGAAAGAATTACGGTAAGAATTTTTCCGCCGGGCGTGTGCGGCCAATACTCGGAGCCGATGGTCGTGATCATCATGAGTGTCCAATAAATAGCATCGCCGTAATTATGGATACCGCCCGGACCAGAAACTTTATTCTCAAAGCCATACATTCCCGCAGCTCCGACGAACGTTACGATCAGCGTAAGCAATGCAATGTATCCGAAGCCGCGGCGGCCAAGCGTCTGACCCAGCGCACTCATGCCTCGGCTGAGGGTTCCCATGATTTGCACGATGCTCAGGCCGCCACTCGCCGTAAGTAAACGCAAAATACCGACAAACTGGAAAATGCGCAGCGCGGGTACGACGAGCGCAAGCGAAGTCAGCCAATTTTGTTTTAGGAACTGTTTTTTCTTCGGCGCCAACGAAAAGCGTAGGACAAAATCGAGAATAAAGACGATCCAAATTGCGGTCGTCACCAGTTTGAGACCGTGCGAAAGCCCCTCCAAAAACTCGATGACGATGAGGACAATCCACACGAAGCCGAGCACGATCATCGGGCCTCGAAGGATTTTTTCGAGGTGATGAAGCAGGTCCTCGCGGTGACTGTCCAGCTCGGCTTTTTGTGCGGGATTTAGCTTTGCCATTGCTGGGATTTGCCACAAGGCAAATGCCGTTCACAAAAAAAAGCGCGAGTAATCTCGCGCTTTTTTCATAACAAAATAAAATAATCCCTATGCTGCGACCGCAGCCGCCGGCTTCTGAACGGGCTTAGGGTCCATGCCGTACCAATTGTTCGGTGTGCTGATCTGCGCACCGCCCATCTTAGCATAGAGGAAAAGCTGATGGCGATAAGCCGTGAGATATTTCGTAACCGTTAGCAATGAGTCGAACAGCGAGCTCTCTTCGTTGGTCCACATATGATACGTCGTGCGGGAAAGATCGGCGTCGGTGATGCCCGAGTAGGCTTCGCGAATTGCATTCTTTTCGCGCTCGATCGCGTCGTTGAAATTTTCGAAGGTGACGGTTTCCTTTGCTTCGGTTGAATTAGTGCGATAGGTATTCCGCGCGGCTTCGTGATCGGTTGGCGGGTTGATGAAATGCTTCGTCATTGTGCCGCCGATGAAGCAGAGATACTGCAAAAGTTCGACAGTCGAGCGCATGTTCTCGCGCGGACGCCAATCGGCTTGCGAAATATCCAACTTCGTGTATAGATGCTGACAATTAGCCAGGTCCTGGATGCAGCTTTTGAGGAGGGATTCTTTGATCATGATGATGTTTGGAAATTTTTGAAAAAGGTGAGCAATCTATACAATTTTAGTAAGAGTGTCATTCCCACGAAGTGGGAATCCAGGTTCTGCGATGTGAGTCTGGATTCCCGCTTTCGCGGGAATGACATTTACAAAAATAAATAGGGCGTGCATCGCACGCCCTATGTTATCCTTTAATTGAAATCTCCCGCTCTTTCGGCTTTTCTGCCTCGCGTTTCGGAATCTGGATCTCGAGTACGCCATCAACAAATGTTGCTTCGATAGCATCCTCGTTCAAATTCTCTGGTAATGCAAACTGGCGCACGAACTCGCCATGCGAGCGTTCCAGGCGATGGAAGGTCTCTTGTTTGGAATCTTCTGAACGCTTTTTCTCGCCGCGTAGTGTGAGCGTTCCTTCGGAGAGCGTGATCTTCACGTCCTCTGCTTTCATGCCTGGCATTTCGGCGCGGACGAAAACGTTCTCCTTCGTCTCCGAAATATCGACGCGTGGCGAGAACGTGCCGAGTTCGATGTGGACTCCATTTTGGATTCCGCACGCGATTGCACCCTCGACATCGTTATAAAATCTTCGGAGCTTTTTCGAGGCCTGTTCGTAATCGCGCCTCGGCTCCCATCGGTAAACTGTCATAGTGTATTCCTAAAAAAGTGAATGAGTAACAAGTTATGAGTAACGAGTGCTTTCGCACTGATTAATTTTACCGCATAATGATGAAGTAGTATGCCATCGCAGGGCGTAGCCCAAATTGGCAATTTTTGCTATCCATCAAGATTTTACTGCTGACAAAATGACAGTTATTAACATGAAGATCAGATGTTCTCGGACAAATTTGGATTTCAAATCATCCAAAAATCGTCCGCGTAATCCGCCTTAATCCCGTGTAATCCTGCTTCTAATTTTAATGCGCCTCGAACCACGTCGGCCCAATCCCCGCTTCCACTTCGATGGGAACGACCATCGGCATTGCGCTCGACATCAGGCGCGGCACCAACTCCTGCATCGTCTCCGCTTCTTCCGGGACGACATCGAATACCAATTCGTCATGCACCTGCATGATCATAATGGATTTCAACTTTTTTGCCTCCATTTCGCGGTGGACGTTAATCATCGCGAGCTTCATCATGTCAGCAGCGGTGCCTTGTATCGGGGCGTTGATGGCAGCGCGTTCATCCGCGCTTCGAACCGCTTGGTTTGCAGCCGCAATATTCCGCATATAGCGTCGGCGGCCAGAGAGCGTTTCAACATACCCATTCTTTCGAGCAAAGATAACGGTCTCATCCATATATTTTCGAATATTTGGGAACGCGGCGAAATATTTCTGGATAATTTCGGAGGCTTCTTTCTGCGGAATTCCGATATTTCGCGAGAGTCCAAAAGCACCGATGCCATACATGATGCCATAATTCACGCCTTTGGCCTTGCCGCGCATTTCTCGGGTCACGTCTTCGAGTGCTACGCCGTACACGCCGGCCGCCGTGCGCGTATGAATGTCGATATTATTTGCAAACGCTTCAACAAGCCCCGGGTCGCGCGCGACGTGTGCCATAATGCGAAGTTCGATCTGCGAATAATCGACGGAGAAAATCTGCCCGTTCGTAAAGCGTGAAACAAATGCTTTGCGTATGTCGCGACCCATTTCCGTCTTTATAGGAATGTTTTGTAAATTTGGATCGGTCGAGGAAATACGTCCTGTTGCGACAACGGCCTGATTGTAACTGGTATGGACCATCCCCGTCTTCGGGTTCACAAGCCGTGGCAGAGCATCGACATACGTTCCACGCAGTTTTTGATATTGGCGGTAGGCCAGCAGGCATTCGGCAATCGGATGCTCGTGGCGAAGATCTTCGAGCACGGCGGCGTTGGTGGAAAGACCAGTCTTTGTTTTTCGCCCGGATTTCAGTCCGAGTTTCACGAATAAAATCTCCTGCAGTTGCTTTGGCGAGTCGATGTTGAATGGCCCTCCGGCATGCTCATAAATCTGGCGGCAGAGATTGTCTGCTTCGCGCTCCATCTCTTTGCTGGCGAGGCCCAGGCGCTCGGTATCGATCTTGACGCCGTGAAATTCCATCTTCGTCAATACTTCGATAAGTGGAAATTCTATCTCTTCAAGCAGCTTCCAAATTTTTTCATCTTCCTGAAGTTTTGGGGCTAGAGCATGTCGCAAACGCAAAGTAACGTCGGCATCCTCGGCACCATATTCCGCGAGCTTTACCGTCGATGCGACGGCCATCGACCTCCGGGCCGATCCTTCTTTCAGCGTGCCGGCCACATCGGTAAGCGGCACGGGCCGGTAATTTAGATGTTCAAGCGCCAGCGCATCCATTCCATGCGAGCCATCGAATCGATAGATATAGGAGGCAATCATCGTATCGAAGAGGAGCGGTTTCAATTCAATGCCATGATGACGCAATAACAGTGCGTCGTATTTAATATTCTGCCCGATTTTATTTATCTTCGGATTTTCTAAAACGGGGCGGAGAACACTGAGCACTTCCGCAAGATCGAGGCCCATAGTAAGCGCATTTTCAGAAGCGGCGGCTTGCGCGAAGAGCGTGTTCGCATCGATGTCGGAACCGATATCGGGCAGACGAATGGGAATATAAAATGCTTCGAAGGGCTTCACCGCGAACGAGAGACCGATCATTTCCGCCGTGTTGGCGTCCTGTCCCGTGGTCTCTGTGTCAATGCAAAATTCTTTGGTTTTCGAAAGTAGCTTAGCAAGCTCCTTCACGCCTTCCATGGTGCGGATCATAACATACGCGTGCGGAGTGGTATGGATGTCCTGCAATCCGCTCGGCATTTCGGCGGTGAAATCGAACGATTCAAGTTCTTCTTCCACGGTACGCGCGGGCGCGGTTTCGTCGGCTGCTAATGCGGCTTGAAGTGCTTCAGTGGAATCGGCCTTTAGCGCCTGCGCCTTCTCTTTGATCACCCGGTTCGCGAGTGATTTGAAACCGAGGTCGAGCGTCAGGATTTCCAGCGCGTCAAAATCGGGCAATACGCCATAGGCCAGTTCGTCCACCGTGATGGGAAGTTGTACATGACAATCAATCGTGGCAAGTTCATAGGAAAGAAAGGCATTATCGCGCTCGTTCGTGAGCTTATCCTTAATTCCTTTCTTGTCGACTTGATCAAGATGTTCATATAACCCCGCAAGCGATCCGAATTTCTGGATCAGCGGCGTCGCCGTTTTTTCTCCAATGCCACGAACGCCGGGTATATTATCGCTGGTGTCCCCCACCAGCGCGAGATAATCGATGATCTGTTTCGGTTCGATGCCGTATTTTGCGCGGACGGCATCCGTATCGAAAATCTCCATCGCGCTGCTATCACGCGAGGGGCGCAGGAGTTTGATCCGATCCGTAACAAGCTGGCAAAAATCTTTGTCCGGCGTGACGATGAGCGATTCGATCCCATGTTCCGCCGCTGAGCACGCCAGCGTACCAATAATATCGTCTGCCTCAAAGCCCGGCATCTCCACCAGTGGAATTCGAAAGGCGCGCACCAATTCTTTGATCTTATCGAGCTGCGGAATGAGGTCTTCGGGCATAGCCTGCCGGGTGGCTTTATACGCTTCGAACCGTTCGTGGCGAAAGGTCGGGTGAGGCGTATCAAAACAAACAGCGGCGTGTGTGGGTGTGTGATGGTCGAGGAACTGGAAGATCGATGTCATGAAACCATACACTGCGCTGGTATTTTCGCCACGCGCGTTAGTCAGCGGCCGCGTGATGAATGCAAAGTAGGAACGATAGGCGAGCGCCATCGCATCGAAGAGCACGATGAGCGGTTTGCCGTTTTTGTCGTAGGTTGGTAGTTTCATTTCAAAGTGTGTAACGCTCGTCAACGCACTCATAACTGGTAAATGCTCCGTGAGAAAGCGGTAACCAAAAGCAGTACTTTCATAACAAAATAAGCATCGAAAGCTCACTTCCCGCATCGCCCAGCTTGTAAATACTTTCTGCATTGGAAAGAAGAATTTGTTCAATAACGTCGGTGGAACAATTTCCTCTTCGAATCCAAACAATCTTCGGCGAGTGTGCAGCCATTTGGCTCATCGCATCGAAATCGGCATCCTTCGTAACAATAGTATATCCATGCGTCATTGCATGGTCCCAAATCTCCAGATCTACCGCGGGTAGATCGTCCAAATCCCGCACATGCGCCGAATCGGGGAATTGCCTTCGGAGTCGCTGAACTAAATCTGGCGAAAGATTAGCATCGAAGAGCAGCTTCATGGAACGAAAATTATGCGGCTTGCACGAGCATATGCTTTTCACGATCAGCCGCGTACATCAGCGCCGCCGTAATGTCCTCCGATTCAAGGTACGGAAAATCCTTGAGAATGGCTTCGCGGGACATGCCCGAAGCCAGATATTCCAAAATGTCATAAACAGTAATGCGCATTCCACGAATACACGGCTTACCGCCGCGCTGCTTCGGATTGATCGTGATTCGGTCGCGGTAACTCATATTGGCTGAACACCAGCACTTCGGAAAGAATTTGCACTTCTACATCAGCACAAATTTAAATCTCGCATCGAACTTTCCTCCCGCGAACTTTTCGCAGCAGGGGCGGCACGCATAACGCAAAGCGCGCCGGGTACGATAACGATACTCCGTTTTGCATTCTGGGCAACGCACGCGGACCTGATAATGCTCCGTTAGAAACCGTTCTCGCTTGGCTTTTAGAAGATGCGTCACCGGAGCTTTTCTGCCCGACCCGCCGATGGAACGAAGCACTTCATAAAATCGCGAGGAGTGCGATTGCACCGTAATATGCGCGATTTCATGCAGAAGCGTTTCAAAAAATTCCTTGTCGCCATGCTCGATGGTCATGGCGAGCGAAATGCCGATCGTGTGGCGGGTTTTATTGTAATACCCGCCAGTTGCGCGGTTGCAAAAAATGATTTTCGGGCGCGGCAGCAAATTTTGAAAGTGCTTTCGATTAATCTCCTCGAACGTTCGATTGGCCTGAGCCAGAAGGCCGCTCAAGCGAAAAAGCCAAAAGAAATCGTTATCGAGATCGAATCCCGGCGCGGTGATACTGAGCCGGGAAAGTGTGCAGCGATAAGATTGCAGAAGGTCCAACTCCGAACGCTCCCGGTCCCGACGTGGGGATTTCTTTTTGACCTGTTTTCGCGGAGCGTGCAATCTTTTAGGAGTGTTATTGCTTGATGAAAAGCTAATTAATTTCGTATTAGCGTCATTGCGAGGAAGATTTTTCGACCGAAGGGAAAAAAATCTGACGAAACAATCCTTTGTTTCAAGCAGGAGATTGCTTCGTCGCCTTCGACTCTCTTCGGTCGTCGAAGCCTTTTCGCAATGACGGCTTTAACAAAGAGTCAGCTTACAATAAACGGAATTTCATTTTTAGAAGTGCGCCGCGCGTTTAGAATTCATCTGCTTCTTTTTATCATTGCGCTACCACTAAAGGCGCAGACGGTTCGCGATTATGCGGGGGAATTTCTTATGTTAGGCGTGGGCGCTCGCTCGTTGGCCTTAGGCGGGGCCGGAACAGCTATTAGCGAGGATGCCACGGCGGGATATTGGAATCCTGCTGCGCTTAATGTCCTCTCCTATCCGATGGTCACGGCCATGCACGAATCGCGATTCGATGGAACGGTGACGTATGATTATGGCGCTTTCGCCGCTCCTCTCAATACCTCTACTTCGGCCGCAATTTCAATATTGCATATCGGCGTAAGCGATATTTTGGACACGCGCAATGCCCTTGTCGATCTCAATAATAATGGCCAGCTCGATCCGAACGAATATCTCGATTATAATAAAGTTACTACGTTTGGGAATTACGATTGGATCGGGATGCTCTCCTTTGCCAAAACAATCAATCCTTCGCTTTCCTGGGGCGTGAATGCCAAACTCATTTATCGAAGGCTCGATCCGCAGACCACCGGCACCGGCCTTGGCTTCGACGTCGCCGCGCGATACAAGGCAAGCGATGCGCTGACACTCGCTGCCGTCGCACAAGATATTACTACCACGCTTCTCTCCTATAGCACCGGCACGAAGGAGCTGGTATCGCCCACCATCAAGCTCGGCGCTGCCTATCTTTGGAACATTACGCCGGATGGGAATCACCGCTTACTCCCAACGGTCGATGCCGATCTTCGATTCGAAAACCGTGGCAAGGACGCCCAACTCTCTGTTGGTTCTGCCTCCGCCGACTTTCACGAAGGTATCGAATACGAATACAAAAACCTTTTCGCGATTCGGGGCGGCTATAACGAGATGCAAATGTGGAGTGTTGGAGTGGGTATTACCATTTCGAAACTACATATTGACTACGCCTATCTCGGCGCTAATGCACAGGACCAACTCGGGTCGACTCACCGCATCAGTATCTCTTTCCTGCTCGACAATCCAAAATGGAAACGGAATGGTGAATAATGTCCAAAGCACTTGCTTTAACGATCTCTCACTCCATCTTTATTGCGCGTCCGCGCCAAGACGTTTGGGACTTCACGCAGGATTATTCGAAGCGGCAAAGCTGGGACTCCGCCGTCCTTAATGCTCGCGTGATCAATACCGAGTCTCCCCGGAAAATAAAACTTTCTATGCGCGGCGGAACTACGATGACCTTCGTATATAAACTCGACGACCGGCCCCGAAAGACCACCCTCGCTACCGAGGACGTTCATTCGAGTATTATTCATTCGGGGGGAGGATCGTGGAATTACGAAGAAGTGCACGGCGGTACCCGCTGGACGCAAACAAATACCCTCCTTTTGAGAGACAGATTCTTTACCCCGTTTCTAGCGCCTTGGTTTCGACGGATTTTCCAGCGCCAGACTGTAATGGCCATGAAGAAAGCCAAACGAGTGCTCGAATCATAAGCCTAAGGCTGGTCCCGAAAATGAAGAATGAAAAATTTAGAATTACCGATCAGGAATGAAGTGCCACGACTCTTCATTCTTAATTCTTCATTCTTAATTAAACTGTGGTCGATTATTTTGAAGTGCTGGGTGTAAAACGGACAGCCTCCGATCGCGAGATCAAGGAAGCTTACCGGCGGCTTGCCAAAAAATACCATCCCGATCCCAATCCCGGCAATCCCGAAGCCGAGCGCCACATGCAGGAGATTAACGAAGCCAAGGCGGTATTGTTCGATCCGGTCCGCCGTGAGGAGCACCGCGCCACGCTCCGAATGCGCGAGGGCTTTTCCGCCGAGCGGCTTGAGGAACTTCGCAGCAATTCCCGATTTAAGGGAACCACGACCTATACTCCCCCGCCCCCTCGCCGTCCGCAGAGCAAGTGGGACAAGCGATGGAGGAAATATTTTATTGGTGCAGCCGCACTACTCATTCTGTCAACCATTGGCATCATTTCGTACGAAATTGTCTCGCGGCCAAAACGGATTTCGGACCCTATCAAAGATATTATGGCCCGCTATCGTTCGACGAATACTTCCCTGATGGACACTCTTCCGCTCGATACGCTCACCTTCCCCGACGACACCGCGCCAAAACTTCGCCGCATGGCGGATATTCTTTTCGGCCTCGGCGAATACCGCTCCGCTGCAAAATATTACGAGATGTACCTCAAGAAAGCTCCAGAGAACGATACGGTGATTGGGAATCTATCTTTTGCGTATTTCAAGGAGGGCCGGTACGCCCAAACGCTTCAGATCCTTTCGCGCGAAATGCACGGCGATTCGAATTTAGTTGTCGCTTATTATAATATCGGTGAGCTTTTCCTGCGCGAAGGAAAGTCCTTCGATGCCCGCGATGCCTTCGCCGCAGCCACGCACATTGCCGACAGTATGTCTCACGCAGGTCACCAGCCTCCAGATCAAGCTCGCCTGGCCCGGAATGAACTCTCCAGGATTCCATGATGTCTAAACAATAATGAAAAAAATAGCAATGATCCTCGCGGTGCTCATCGCATTGATCGGAATAGTGTGGTTTGGGCAAGGCATCGGCGTGATCCATGGCAGCGTAATGACGGACGACTCCAAATGGGCCATCATCGGCGCGATTATGATCGTGGTGGCGGCAGGGATATTTTGGTTTGCGCGGAGGAGACGTTAAAACTTTCACTTCTGCAGGCAATGGGATTCCCTCCCCTATTGTTATCATTCAAGCATGAGGCCTACCCGCGCGGAAATTGACGTCGATTCCTTTCTTGCGAACCTGCGGCTCGTCCGCCGGCTGATTGGGGAACGGGCCCGCATTATGCCGATCGTGAAAGCGAATGCCTATGGTCATGGCCTCGATATTATCGCACGCGCGGCGGTCAAGAGCGAAGAGATCGACGCCTTCGGCGTAGCGACGGAAGAAGAAGGTGCGAGGCTTCGCCGGCTTACCACGCTGCCGATTCTGGTCCTTACAGGCGCGGCTCCGGACGAAATTGACGCCTTCCTCGAACACCAATTAGATTTTACCCTGAGCGACCCCGAAACGTTGCGAGCTATCGCCGCGCGCGCCGCAGCGCTTGGCATTCGCGCGCGCGTGCATCTTAAGATTGATACGGGAATGCGGCGCATGGGCATTGAGCCAGAACAAACAATCCCGTTCCTTCGCGAGATCGAATCGTTCCAAAAGCAGGTGGAGCTGGCCGGGCTTTCAACCCATTTCGCAACGAGCGACGAACTCGATCAATCATTTTTTCGAGCTCAACTTGGTATATTCGAATCCGTCGTGCGCGAAGTCCGTAATGCCGGAATACGCATTCCGCTGGTTCATGCAGCCAATAGCGGTGCCGTTCTACAGGCTCCGAAAGAATCGGCCTTCGATATGGTGCGGCCTGGCATTATGCTCTATGGCTATGCACCAAGCTTAGAGTTGCAGGACAAATGTAAGACCAGTCTCCAGGCTTGTCTCTCGCTGGTGAGTTCGGTCGTTTTAGTAAAACAGATTAAAAAAGGCGAAGGCGTAAGCTATAATCTTTTATGGCATGCCTCGCGCGATACCCGCATCGCGACCGTTCCTATCGGCTATGGCGATGGTTACCCTCGCCTGCTCACTAACCGCGCCAAAGCGATGATTCGCGGAAAGCTGTATCCCGTCGTCGGCACCATCTGCATGGACCAGGTAATGCTCGATGTTGGCAACGATGACATCATGCTGGGAGATCGTGTGGAATTTATTTCGACTACGCATACTGAATTGAGTGCCTGGTTGCTCGCCGAAACTATTGGGACAATCCCGTATGAAATACTGACCGGCATTGCGGCTCGCGTGCCGAGAGTTGCTGCGTAAAGCGACCCCTCACCCGATTCGGCCTGCGGCCGAATATCCCTCTCCCGCTGGGAGAGGGATATTGATATTTATAAATAGATATATTCTGAATGTGCTTTTCTTCTGCCTTTTCCCTCTCCCGGAGGGAGAGGGATGTCCGCCGCTGGGCGGACTGGGTGAGGGGTCGCGGTTATGTATTATTTTTATGACAAATGAAAGAGCTTCCAAAAAAGATTTGGACTCCTCCACGCGCGTCCCCCGCAGCGGTTACTCGCGCAAAAGAGCTTCGAAAAGAAGCAACTTCTGCCGAACAACTTTTGTGGAAGTCATTAAGGGATCGACGTTTGCAGAATTGCAAGTTTCGGCGTCAGCATCCAATCGGTAAATACGTTCTCGATTTCTTTAGTTATGAAGCAAAGCTCGCCATTGAGCTTGATGGTTCTATTCATGACGATCCACAAGAAGCAGACCTGTGGCGCGAGCAAGTGATCGGAACGCGAGGAATTCGATTCCTTCGATTCAGGAATGAAGAAGTAGAACACAATCTGAATTACGTGCTGGAACGAATTAGTCAAGCCATCCAAATGCAACGGTCAGCTTCGTGACCATACCCTCACCCGATTCGGCCTGCGGCCGAATATCCCTCTCCCGCTGGGAGAGGGTATTTTCATAATAGTTTGGGATCGTATAAGATATTTTCTCAATGGTTTTTTCTACCCTCTCCCGGAGGGAGAGGGATGTCCGCCACAGGCGGACTGGGTGAGGGGTCGCGGTTATCGAGCGATCACGATGCTTCGCACAAACGATGGTCCATCCTTCGTGCGAAGTGAAACGAAATAAGTCCCATTCGGTAGCGCGCTAAGATCGAGCGGCGATTCGGTGCCGAGCATCATGCTCTCTCCAAGAACAATTCTACCCGCCGCATCGGAAACAGTCACCTGCGCGGGACCGCTTATTCCAGAAGTTGCGAGAGTAAGGTGACCCGTCGTGGAAGGATTGGGAAATATGCGAACATCGACTGGTGGATTCGCCTTCGGCGTAACGCTGGCAGCGGCGACAACCGTAAGCGTATCCACGGCCAGATTCCAGTGATCGCCCGCGTCATTGGTGCCATTACCATTCACAGCATTCCCCGCAACATAAATATGCGCGACTCCCGGCTTTGAAGGGGCCTTATACTTAAACAACCAGACCGCGCTATCGGTATATCCAAAATATCGGGGCGTTCGATGCGTCAATTCGCCGCCATAAGAAAGATAGAGCCCAGTGCTATCCACTGCGAGTTTCGCGCCGCTATCGACAGAAATATCGCAACCAGCAGCCGCTTCTGTTGAATTAGCAACCGAGAGCCGGAAAATATAGGTTTGTCCTGCTTGTATGGAATTTGAAGAGGTCGAAATGGAAATGACGGTCGCACTCGATTTCAAGCCGTGACACCCATACCCCCCGCAGCCACTTTGCGAATCCTTATACACGCCGCCCGAAGATGCGCCCGCTTCATGGATGGCATAGCTGCCCAGTAATAGCAATGGGAGCGTCAGGAGGACGCCTATGCGCGTTCGTCTAAATACCGGAAGAAGTTTCATTGGATAAGTTAAATGGGAGGAAAACAGACTTTCCACAATGAGATGAGGCCGTTTCGAGATAAGAACTGATTATTTAACTCCATGCCCGGTTCTTTGTAACAATTAATATCGCCTGCCGCTTCGTTCCATGAAGTTATCGGTGTTCTGTATGTCGCTGGCCGATCGGGCCTCGGGCGAGACCATATCGGAACTGGCCTGATGATTTTTTTCCGGCTCATCCACCGATTCCTCTCTTATAGGACACCCATTGGACCGCGATATTACAATAAAACTCGGATTTTCTTCCATTGCGAACGTTCGGCTGGGAATTATTCGCTGCCCATTGAAATCTTCACCTTATGCTATACGATCGTCAGCAGCTTTGCCAGCAAAAAAATCCCGAAGCCCAGCAGCGCGCCGGCGGCAAGGACGGCGGCAATCAGGGAATAAGCGCGGACCGTCTCTACTTTGCTGAGTTCCACTAAATGATATTCGACATGCTGGCTATCGGCCGTTACGCCCTCGATCGTGCCGGCTTTTTCATTGAACCAGCCGAAGTCGCGATTGAATTCAATGACATTCCCATTCTTGAGCATGACGCGCGAAATGTCGGGCGCGGTGGACGTGCGAAGATCGTGGATCGGAGAGACCGTCCGGCATCCGATAACGAGCAACAAAAGGAGGGCGGCGCGCTTCAAGATCCTATGAACATAATTTCGTAGGTAGTTTGTGCCAGCGGCATGAATATGCTGGCACTCTTGTTGAACCTTCAGCAACCGATTGTGAATACTCCAGTATACCTAAGGCTTTTTGCATGGCTCGGCATTGCCGCTTGTGCCGTACAACTTAATGCTATCCCTCTCGATTATTTGCTGTTTCGGCTCAATCAGGAGCATATTGCACGCACGCAATGCGAACATAAAACGCCACATTGCAATGGCCACTGCTTTCTGATGAAGCAAATCGCGAACGCGGGCAAGTCTAATGATGGAACATCCACGAACGATATAAAAACGGAACAATCGTTCGGGCAACTCGATGGACAGTTTTTAGTTACTTCGCTAAATTCTTTTACGCTTTTTTCGTCCCCGGTAAATTTCTTTACACATATAGTGCAGCCCCTCGCTCCGGGGTGGCATTCGACACCGCACCAGCCCCCTCGGTTCGCGTAGTCTTCTATCTTCGACGGCTATTCAATAATTTAGCGCCACAAGGCTCTATCCGAGCATTGATGCTTTGCATCGTTGTATCGCGAGCATCCATCTCCGCCGAGCCCCGGCGAATTTCCATCTTTTGATTTTAATGTCGTATGAAACAACGCGATTTTGTATTTCTTTCTGTTTTTCTTTTTGTTATTTTTACATTCACTTCAACGGTTCATGCGCAAGCGTCTTCGGCGATGCTCCCCGGACTTTATTCCGAATGTGATTTCTGCTTATGCTCTCAGGGGATTTCTCCTCTCGACATGGGCGGATCGGCGCTTCGGTTCGACACGCGCTATACTGAACTCAGCCAGCAATATTCGAGCGGTTTGCGTGTCCCGAACCCCGCCAATGCTCGTGAAACCTATTTGACAAATTCGCTTTCACTGACCGAAGGCATTGCAAGCGGTCTTTGCGCGACGATTATTGTTCCGTTCGCGCACAAAACAGAAAGCTCGACCGACCCAGCGAATAGTCTTGCAAATATTTCAAATTCGGGTATAGGGGACATCTCGCTGCTTGCGCGGTATAACCTTATCGCCGATCATCAATTTGCCGATACTCGGATTGTAGCCATCACCGCCGGGGTGAAACTTGCGAATGGATCGACCGCCCTGCTGGACAACGGCGCGCCCGCCGATCCTGATGTCCAGCTCGGCACCGGAACGACCGATTTCTTTGCGGGGCTTGGTGCCCAGCTCGGATTTGACAGTTGGAGTATCGGAGCCCATGCGCTCGCAGGGATTCGCGGGCCGGGATCAGGAGCTGCGGGACATGTTTATGGAAATAATCTCAACTATGATCTTTCCGGACGATACCGCATCTTTCAAAAAGAAGGTCTCGATCCAAATGCCATCAACCCTGCCATTTTCGCTGCATTTGGAGTTCGCGGGGAATGGAGGGATTACGAACTCCAGGATGGGCAACGCATCGGCGATTCGGGCGGCAATGTGCTTTATGCCACGCCCGGCCTTCAAATCTTTTTTACCCCCCGCGTTTCACTCGATGCGTCAGCCTGGCTTCCCGTTGCCCATGCGCTTAATGGAGATCAACTTGGCGAAACAATAAAAATCCTTGCGGGGCTGCAGATGGGACTTTAGTTTGTTATGCCATTTATTTCCAATCGACGTGCTGAACCTGGTTTCCATCGCTCACAAGCAACACCGCGCCATCCCGATCGGTCCGGAATACTTTCGCGCCCGAGGTCATCCAACGTTTCACAATAGCTGGGGCGGGATGACCAAAATTATTGTGCTCACCAACCGAAATCACGGCAAATTCCGGATGCGTCGCAGAAATAAATTCCTTTGAGGAACTGGTAAGACTGCCATGATGAGCGACCTTCACAACATTCGACCGAAGAAAATCTCCATAATTCAAAAGCATCGTTTCTTCTTCGCTCCGTTCGACATCGCCTAAGAAGAGAAAACTGGTCTTACGGTAGACGACTCGAAACGCAAGCATCCCACGATGGATATTCTGACCATAGTCGGTACGCTCCGAAGAACGAACGTGAGCATCTGGATTGAGAACATAGAGCGTAAGATTGGAATCGAGGCGCACCGTATCTCCCTGGGAGAGTATTCGAGTAGCAACGTGTTGTTCGCTTGTTTCAGAATCGAGCTCTCGCGCGATGGAAGTTCTAACGCGCTCGCCACTCGTCAGGAACGAGGCGATGCTGCAATTTTGGAGGAGTGCCGGCGCGCCGCCTACATGATCCAGGTGCATGTGGCTGATAAAGCCGGCATCGATGTGCGTGATATTCTCCGCCCGAAGAAACGGCAGCGCCGTTCGCTCGAAAATAGCATTGCCCGAATAATCTGCGGTCCCAAAATCGACAAAATAGTTCTTGCCGGAGGGAGTATGGAGGAAAATACAATCCCCCTGCCCGACATCGAAATATAGAACCTGCAATTTTCCTTCGTTCTTTGCAAGGACCGAATCGGAGAGCGGAATGCCAACTTCCCAAAACGCAAAGAGACATACAATTGCAAGTAATACCCGTCCAGCTAACTGGGGTCGCGTTTTAGCTCGGAGGCAGTAGAACATGCCAGCACCGAAAAGAGCAAGAAAAATCCAGTTCGGACTTGCGGAGGAATGCGCAGCTAAAGGGGCATGCGCGAACAATTTGGTCAGAAGAAGCTGCGCTTGACTAAGATATGCTGTCGCATCGCCATAAAGTTGCCCGAGCCAATGCGAAATCGCAGTTATCGGAATAAGCAGGAAGCCGAAGGCCGTGATAAGGGCCGATAATGGAATGAGTGGGAGCGCAGCAGTAACCCCAATAAATGAAACGCGGTAGAAATGGGCCGCAATAATGGGATAGGATAAAATGGAAGCTCCAAACGTAAGCGCCGTCGCGCTTCCAAGTTGCCTCACGAATCGGCTATGGAACCGCCTGCGGTCATTCGCATTTTGTGGGGAAGCCTGCTCGTCGTCCATTCTGAAAAACCAAAGTATTTTTGGCGCAATCACAATCATCCCCAGAACGCCGGCATAGGACAGTTGAAATCCGACATCGAATAGATCGAAGGGGCGCAAAAGTAAATTGATCGCAGCCGCGCTCATCACAATATTTATTGGATCGGGTTTGCGTTCGAGCAGAAGCGCGATGAGATAGAGTTCGATCATGAGCAGCGCGCGCACCACGCTCGGCTGAAATCCAACAACCGCCGAATAGAGCAATACCATTACCATCGTGATCGATATCCTCGTTCGAAACCAATAAATACCAAAGATGCGCAACAGCTGCGCGACAACGAGCGAGACAATCGCAACGTTGAAACCGCTTACCGCGAGAATATACGCGACGCCGGATGTTGTGAAATCATTCAGCGTTTCTTTATCCATATCGCTCCGGTCTCCCAGGACGACGGCTTCTACAAATCCGCGCGCATTCCCATCGCGTATCGCGGTATCGAGCAATGATAAAATAGATTTATGCGCTGCGTCGAGCGATTGTGCGATGTTCGAGAGAAATCCTGGATGTGCCTTGCTCAGAACATAATAATCGAATCGCGAGCGAATAAAGCCTTGCGCCGAAGCACCGGTCCTGGTCTGAAGTTTTAAATCGCTGGCAAATTCGTGGGGATTCGTAGCAATACGAAATGGCTCGATCGAACAAAAAACACGCAACTGGCTTTCGATTTTCGGAAGGCTGGCATGACCGAGATTGTTCTTCGAAAGGTGAAGAAGGACCCGTCCCTTCATTGGGATGGCCTTCGCGGACGCAACTCCAAAGCTATCGGCTTCGAACGTCCATAAATATTCTCGTTTCATCTCGTCGCTTTCCGTAAGCGTCCCGGTCAAGACTGCTTTACTGGGCTTAAGTGCCGCAATGTTGCTGAGCGTCGTATTGTGGTAGCTCTCCTGTTCGAGCGTAACGCTTAATCCACCCAATAGGACCAAGGCACAAAAAAGCAAACCAGCGCGGAGAAGATTATTTCGCTGTGGAATCAGGAATATAAGAATCGCCAGCAGGGAAATCGGCGTAAAATACTCCGGCCACGTCGCCGCGAGAGCGATGCCCAGCGCAAGCGCGACGGCGGCAAGTAGAGCGGGGCGACCCACCATTGCGAATTACGAAAACTCTAATAAATTATCGTTGAATAACGAACTTCTTGGCGCTTTGATAACCATTAGCGGACATACGAAGCAAGTACGACCCGCTGGGAAGGGCGTTCGCATCGAGTGTCGCAGTGTAATATCCTGGCTGTTTCTGATCGCTGACAAGCGTGGAAACAATAGTACCCTGAGCATCTACGGCTTCAATTGTTACTTGTCCCTGAGTCGCAACGTCATAAGGCACACTGACCGCAGCATTCGATGGATTTGGGGTTGGAGTCCCAAGCATCATCGCTGAAGGAAATGCCGGCTGAGTCTCAAGATATTGCGTGCCACACGAAGGATCGACCTGCGCATAACCGCTATCGTAAATATGGTCGACGCACGCGGAGGCAATTATGGCATCATTGAAAATCACGTCGTAATTGATGGGAAATCCTTCCTGGAAGGTTTGTGGGTCCGCGCCGGCAAGAATGGGTTGAAACTTAAGATAGATAAGCGGCAGCCCATTGGGGAACTGCGCGGTAGCTCCCGTGCTGCCCGGACCGCCACCGGAAATAGGCGTAGCGGAGATGCCGAAGCCCTCCCCGCCTTGCTGAAACACAATTGTATCCCGCCCCGGCGGATTCGATGCAAAAATGGCCGGGTACCCTTGCGGCGTAAGCGTGCCATTGGTGACCACATCGATGAGCCGAATATGCACCGAGTCATAATGCACATGAATTTCATAACCGTCGGCCGCGAACGGGGTAAGGTCGGTCTTCGCAAAGATAGGGACCAGAAAAAAATTATCGAGCGCATACGCATGGACGTTCTGCTGCGCAGCCAGTTCAAGTACACGCTTATCGCCCATGCCCGAGAGTGGAATAGTATCCGGGGCTGCATTCTTTGGTAAATCGAAGCTGAAAATAGCCTCCGCATTTTTCACACCGCGTCCCGTCGGAAGGAAATGAACTTGCACATTCGCGGTTTGTCCTGCCGGAATCACGAGCGGCATTTTGGTCGAGAGGGCGAAGTCCGTGGCATTCATGCCATCAATACTCGCATTTAGCGTTACCGGCAAATCATTCGGATTGCGGACCGGAATATTGAAGAAAGAATCGTTGCAGACTAACGTCGGCCCCCACACAACATTTGCGACCGAAGGGGAAAGCGCGGTGATTGTTTCAAGATGTCCAATCAGGATAACCTTATGGATGCTGCTCGTGGAAGTAATGATGAGCGAATCGACATAGGTTCCGTTGGCTAATCCCGCGGGAGCAAAGTGTAAACCTATCCGCGCAGCGCCGGAAGGCGGTTCGGGAATTGAGAGGGGCAATGTGACCGGTCCGCCGCCCCAGGAAATACCTGTGAGGGTGAAATTCGAAAACACTCCGGTGATTTGAACATTCGAAAGCTGCATGGCAGCGGAACCGGCATTCCCCACATACGCTTCGGAATCTGCGCCGACAACATCCGATATGTCGAACGTTCCAAAATCGATTGTGTCGATAGAGTATACTTTATTTGTATCGCGAAAAACACCCATATTGTCCTGCACGCCACGGCCATACACATCGACTACGTAAGCCCGAAGATGGTCCGTATTGGCCGTGATCTGCGTATGCATTCGGCGATTGATTTCATGCGGATGAAATGAAACCGTAAAGGAATCAGTGGTGAGAGGGGGAATATTAATTGGAAGCGCCCGAGGTTGCGAGAGCGTTCCGGGAGTTGCATCGAAACGGTCGGTATCGGAAATTCGCTTTGGAAACGAATAGATATTTACGTTGTCTTCCGAAACGTTCGTCAGCGAAACAACAGTGTCGAAGGTTCCAGTATAACCTGGGGCGGTTCCGAGCACTCGATCGCCAAAGTCAATGATAAGGCCGACGGTCTTGAGCGGCGTAATCGTTTTAAGCGAGGTGCCGCCGGTATAGGCATAGCTATCGACGGGGCCAAGCCCATAAATGGTTACGCCAAAGGGTTTCGCGCCATAGATGTTATGGGTGCCCTGCGCCAGCCGGTGTTGCGCATAATCGAAACGGGTGTTCGCTATCGGCTGGAATTCGGCGGGGTTCATCGGCTGGCCATCGAGCATCATCGTATTGATCGAACTGGCATCGGCAACAATGTTCACGAAATTGCCAGTGAAAGACGAGGCATCGACTATGCTAAGAATAGTATACGAAGTGTCGAATTGTTCGACCGGGTAGACCATTGCCAACGCCGGATCGCCATACGCCTTACCATCGTTCGTCCCGCCCTGGCTCGTATGCATATATTGCCCGACTTCGATCGGCTTCGACGCCTGGATCGAAGTTACTCCTTGAAGCTGTGGGATCTCATAAAAATCGCCCGCATTAAAGGTTCCTGGTACTGGAACGCCATTGACAGAAATCTGCGTACCATCTTCGGCGCAGACCGCCCGCACTAAGTCCGGGAGTGCCGAGGTCGCATACGGAACAACCAGCGCAGAATCGCCCCATGCGCTTACCGGTGGCAGTTGCTCCACCAAATGATCTCGGCTCGGTGTGCCATCGCCATTGGTGGCGCCGACGGGCATCTCGGTCCGCTTATGCCCGCTAAAGACGGCAACTGGATAATCCGATTCGATCAGGCTTCCCGTGAGATCATTCGAAAGTACTCCCATACCCTGCACAAGATATACGTCGCCCTGATTCAAGCGTACGGTAAAGGGCGCACCCGGCTGAGTGCCGGTGGAGGAAGCGTCATGCAACGTGATCGTCACATTGGTCGAATCATGAACGGCAACAATCCAAAACTCACCGGGCGTCAAGGGATCGCGAAAGGACCCATTGGAGGAAGAATTGTAATTGATCGTCCGGTATTCTGTTCCCAACACATTAATGGGCAATCCCATAAATGCATCGCTCGAAAAAAGTTTATGGTTTAAGCCAAAAACGGCAATGGCACTATCGCTCAGAATATGGACCGCCATGCCATGAGTGACCTGCTGGTCTAGTCTTTCATTCAATTCCACCGTCCCATTCGTGTTCGATCCATCGGGGAGCCTGACGGTTGTGATTTGTCCGGGCGTGGTTGTAAAGGTTTGAAAGAAGCCAAGCGCTGGGACTTCCACACTGCCATGCGCCGGGACATGGCTCGTGAAGTAAAGCTCCATTTTGTTATGCGAGTCATCGCCCCCTAAGTTTGGCCCGAAGGCCGTGTAAAACTCGGTCCCGAAATTATCGCGGTTTGTAACCTGCGCATGGGCGGGGCCAGCGACAAAAAAGCCGGCGAAAAGCAGAAGTAATGTGGCGTAGGTCCGGTTCACGGAAGCCAAAAAGGAAAAATGAATGATGGAGGATGATGCATGAATGACACATTCACCCGCCGCCTGAATACAACCCCGCTAAAGCCAATAAGTTACAAGAAAAAATAGGGGAAAATTCAAGACCTGCAATTCCGTCCGAATTTGGCGCTTCATGCCGATTTCAAGATAGGGCCGTGAAGTTTTGTATGAACTGAAATGGTTTTTCAGTCCTTCACAAAAGAGGGCGAAATACCATTTCGCCCATCTCTCTCCTCATCTTGCGATTTCTACTTTCGCTGATTGATTGCCAATCCTCAGTAAATACGCGCCTGCTTCTATATGCGAAATATCGAGCGTTGCGCCCGAACCGTCATCGCTGATTTCGGCGCGCTCGCGACCGAGCGGATCAAAAAGCCGCCCGGTTCCCACAGGCCCGGAAAGTATGTGTAATTCGTTTGTTGCGGGATTCGGAAAGATACGTATGCCATTCGACGATTCACTTCCATAGAAGCTCACCGAAGCTGTAGGATAGACAAAGTATTTGAAACTCCATGTCATATAGTGACCATCCGTTGTATGGAAGATTAGATAATGATGCTGAATGCCCTGCGTATCGATCGTTTTTGGGCTAAACTCATAGTCCATCAAGAGTGAATCTTCATTGCGTAATGTATCTGGTAACGAAGGCATGGAATCGAAGGCGAATTCCGAGAAATCGCCAGACTCATTGATGGAGTCAATTATTGCGCCTCCACAGGACCGAAGAACCACCTGTTCATTCAAGCTGCCACCGTTTTTGGTAGGAGCATCTCCAGTGTAATAGTACCATTGGTCTATTCCGGGCTGCATCAGGTCGAACATTGTGTCCGTCACTTCTTCCGTATTCTGTTCACCAAAGCTGTTAGAACCAACTACGTCCGCAATAGTCCATACATAACCATACATCGAAATATTAGGGCTACTTCGGGCATGTAAAATAATGGACGCGGTCTCTGTGTATTGACCGTTGTAATATACGGTCAAATAGAGAGTATCGCTTCCAACTTGCTTAGGAGAAAAAAGGGCCCCCCCTCCGCTAAATTCGCCAAGCTCGAAGCTTACTCTCGACGTATCCAGATACGGGAACGCATTAGAATCTCCCGTCGGTATAATTGAGTCGACCGTTATCGGAATGCTTGGAGTCAAATTAACCATTACGAACTGGACAGGGAGTGGATTCTGAACCTCTCCACCACAGATATAGACGATTTGGCCAGTATCGTCATACGAAGTGATATAGAGTAATCCCTGTTGAGCTTTGACAATGGTTGTGGCAAAAAAAAGGATAAGTAAAATGACGAATTGTTTCATAATTTTTATAATGAAATTACCTGGAGTTCGTATCAGGTGAACAGTTTATTTAATTACAAGATGCTTTGTTACACGGTTTCCAGCCAGATCGAAAATGCAATAATAATTGCCAGTCTTGACTGCGGAAAGATCAATACTGACGTTTCCATCGCCTCTCGCAACCGCACTGCTAGAAGTCCCAACGGTAGTTCCGAGAACATTTACGAGCGTAACTGACATGGTCTCGTCATACGGCGCACTGTATTTGAAGCGAATAGAGTTTGTCGCGGGATTGGGGTAACCATCTTCCACGTTCAGCTTCTTAGACCATTGGCCGATTCCAACATCCGAGGTTCCACAGTTTACCGTTGAGGTTACCGTTTTGCTGCAAATGGAGTTCGGATCAGGTGAGCATGTGCCTGTTTGTGGATCTTCTGTACAAAAGAATACGCGTACGGTATAGGTGACAGAAGAGCTGTTGAGGCCGCAAAGCAAAAAATGAAGCGGTTCCGAGCCGATCGCATCGCTGCATGGTTTTCCATTTAATTTGAATGTATAGACAGGGCCTCCCCATGGCCCTGTAGGCCAAGTATTGAGCTCCCACCCTGTTGGCTCGATCTGACAATCGCATGGTGTGATTGCATCTCCGTGAAACTCCAATTGGACTTCGCATATCGGAGAAGGACAGGTCTCCCAAACAGAAAAGTCGCCACAACAACAAAACTCCGCTTGTGGAATTGCTCCTTTGTTATGTGCAAGGTGGCAGGGGTTACCAACGGGGACCAAGTTTGCACCCAGATCGGTACAACAGTTATAAGGGTCATCCAGAGGTTCGTCCGAAGAGCCTTTACTCGTATGAATAACTTTGCTTTGGTTGCCTGAGAATTGGAACATAATCCCAGCGACCTCCGGTAAAGAGTTTTGGGCGCGTATGTCGGATTGCTGCGTGACGGAGAATGCGAGGAAAACAATAGCAATACTACTTAGCCGACGAGCCGACGAGCCGACGAGCCGTATAATGGAAAATTGGTAGAAGGTTTCATGGTTTAAAGAATTAGTGAAATGTCAACTCACAAAGGTACGGCGAAAAATTGCCTGCTACATGAAAACCGTTCAAATACTTTTTTGGTGTTGGTTCCAAATATTCCTTCAATGCGCGATTTCGATTTTCACCATTTTCACCATCGCCGCTCCCCCACCTATCGGCGCAGCCTCGACCCGAATGAACGCCGCGCCAGAGTGGGCAAATAATGCTGGATCGAGCGCGATCGTCCCCGCGCCTGCGGCCACGCTGGTTTTCGCACGGCCGATCTCTTCACCCGATTCGCTAAACACTTGGCTCGTCACTTCACTGGCTTGGGAGGCATTATAGCTTATCGTAACGCCGCCCGTGTGATCCACAGGATTCGGCCATATGCCTATGAGTGTGAAAAACGGATGATCCCGGCGCATGAAGGCGCGGATCGTTGGGTCGCCGCAATCGTCGGCATAGGGAATCGAAAGCGTGAAGCTCTGCAAATTATAGGCACACGGGTGCGAAGCCCAGGTGAATGTAGGCGTGACGGTAACGACGGTATCCGTTGTAAGATACGCGCGCATGAGAATCGAGAGCAAAAGATCGTTCGCAATCTTCGCGGAATCGGAGACGGAAGAGCCGGTCACGACAATAGTGTATGTCCGCGTCGCCTGGTCCCAATGGGTGGTCATGGTAAAGGTCGAATCTCCACGAACGGCAAGCGCCCCCGTGGTATCGATGCCTACCGGCTCGAAGAGATCGTTCGAGAAACGGAGGGAGAGCGTCCAGCTATTGAGTTCGGTCACACCGGAGCGCGGGCCTTGAACCGTGATCGGCAGCTTCAAATCGGAAACATCATTCGCGGATGAAATAAACGATGGCAAATGGGCGTGGAGCGTGAAGACTCTCTGTTTCCTCATCAGCGACGCCGTGACGGTATCGACGACGGGCGGCTCGCCATCCAACCGCCGCTGAAATAGTCCCATCTTCAATACTTGCGGACCGTTCAAACTATCGGGCGGAAAGGAATAAATAATACGAAGCGGATATTCACTATCGGGTGGAATGCTGATCTGATGGATAAAATCATTCGGCAAGCTAAACCCCGCTGTGTCGGAAAGCAACGCGATGCTATCGATATGCACTTCGACCGGATAAGGATTATAGATGATTACAACGCTGGTGTCAGGATTGCAATTGGCGATTGTACCGAACTCAAGCGTATCCGGTCCAATCGGTCCGGTACGTACTTTTGCTTTTAGAATTATCTTCGGGTGGTAATTCCGATATGGCTGGTAAAGGGTATATCGGGTATCGTTCATTAGAACTACCGAATCGAGAAAATCGCCTTCTTCGATTACATTGAACCGTACATGGCCGGTAAGTGAAGCTCCCGTATCGAGTACAGTGTTGAGCGATGGACTAGGCTGGATCAAACTCACGGCGAAATGGGTGGTATCATGATAAAGAAGAGAATCGAGTTTTCCATCCAATGTTCCCAGATTAGAAACCGTAAAAGTTGTATCCTTCGGCAGAATGGAGTTGGTACTTTGGGAAATGACAAATGTCCCAAAATCAATGGTGTCTGGAGTCACTAACACCAGCGGCTCGACGCCTCGGCCTTGCAGCGTATCGTAAATCACTCCCATGTCCGCGGTTTGGATACGTACGATCAGCAACTTCTCGCCAAGGGAGTGCGGTTGAAACCGGACGGTAAAAGAGACGGAAGTATCTGCGCCTTCATACCCTAAAATGATTGGCAATTTTCGAGGACCAGTAGGTGGAAGCGTATCGAGGTCGACTATGAAATCCTTAAGCGCCGTGGAATCGACAATCGTAACGCTGTCGATCGCCGTGGCATCCGACCCGAGGTTTGCAATCGTAATCGTTCGAAGGGTTGAGAGGCTATCGACTCGCAACGAACCGAAATCGTATCCGGTCGAAGCGATGCTTGGCTCAACGCCGACTCCGAGTAAAACGACGTCTGGTGTATCGTTCGTATTGCCCGTGGCGGAATCGGTCCAATAAATAGGGATTTGCGCTATTTGCGCTCCAAGCTTGGTTGGATGAAAATGGACCGTATCCGAAATGGTGGAGTTGAAAGAGGGATAGAGATGCAGAGTAGGAAGCGAGCTTTTTACGGTATCTGCCGTAAAATCCGGCGTCGAAAAAAGAGAATTTTCATACGCGAGATCGGTGAGTTCGATGGTGGTCGTCCCGGTATTTTCGATTAAAAAGCTGCTATCACGTTTTGCGCCAATTCGGACTCGTCCGAAATTGATCGTATCTGGAATAACAGTCAACCGCGGTGCGATACCATTGCCCTGCAGCCGAATGAAAACAGGATTGACCGCATCGGACCAGACGCGAAGAAGCGCATTGTATTTACGGGGAGCGATGGGATGAAATTGAAATGGAACCGGGAACTTGCCAAGAGGCGCGATGCTCGCCGATTGGTTCATGCCACCGGTTAGAATGAAATTCGAAGTGTCCCCGCTCACCCACTCGTAGTTATAGACGTGGACCGTATCCCTGCCGGTGTTCGAAGTATGCAACGGGCTCGCCTTGTTACCGGCCTGTCCGACCGGAATGGCATCGAAATTCAAATCGGCCGCGAAGAGACTATCGACATACGGGTAATCACCACCGCCGGCATAGCAGTAGGAATCTTTATTGCCATAAGCAAAGAATTCGGCGTAACACGGAAGGGTGCTTTCCAGACGCTGTTCGAAGTTATAATTGACCGGAAAAATACCGGTGGCAAAGGAGGTGCCGGCAATGGGCTTCCACGGAACGGCCGGAAGCAACATGCCATTATATCGAGTCGAATTCTGCGCGGAGGTATCGCAAATCACAAGCAAGTGCGGCTCGGTGAAAGTAAGAGCATCATGCCACGGCGGTAGCGTGTACTCGTTTGCAAAATCTTCGATTGGCCGCGCCATCGTTAGATCTGGGTCTCCCATGTCATCGTATCCTGCCGTTTGACTCTGCATGAAATGCGCGACCAAGATTGGCACGTCGCTCTCAATCAGCGAAGCACTGCCGGACAAGAAATCGCAATGCTCTCCCCGCCCCAGCGTATAGGTTTGCACCCCGTTAATTTTCACATGAGTATTATCGAACGCGGAGAGAATGCGCACGGCATCACCGCCCGAGGCGCGCGCGCTCGCTCTATCCTGCCCGGCATTCACAACGATATATCGCTTTCCCCACGCGGAAATGGGAGGCACTTGTTCGATAAGGTGATCGCGGGATACATCGCCATAATTGTATTCGAGATCGAACGGCGCGGCGGCCCGTTCGTGCCCACTAAAGACCGCAATGGGCTTATCCGAGGTGATATAGGACCCCGTGAGATCGCAATCGGGGCCGCCCTTCCAGGGCGCATACAGGTTCCACCAGTCGAGGGCATTATCGGTAAGTGGTCCGGTGAGTCGTGTTCCTGTGTCCCGTGCCATGATCGGATAGACCTGCCCCCGATCGAGTTGAATGGTGTAGGTCGAATCCTCAATGAAACGTCCGGAGTACGAGGTTGCCGTTAGCGTGAACGTGACATGTGTGTTATTTCGCGTTGCCACGATGGCGCATTCACTTCGCGGGTTCGGAGCCGTTGTATCCTGCTGCGCAATGATCGTATCGCCGAAGATATTATAATTGACCGCATTGCGCGTGCTCATTACCATATAGGCCGTGCCGAGCGTTTGCGTTGGATAGACAATGAAACCGTCGGAACTCAGATAATCATGCGAAAATCCATAGACGGCTATTACCTCGTTGGAAAAAATATGAACGACCTTCGATACCGCGACTTCATAATCGTTTCGGTTCAAAGCATCGTAGATGGGGATCTCGACTCGCGCAGCACGACCTGGAGTGACAATGAAGGTTGTATCCAAGGCAGTCTTCAACACCTCCACGGTCACTCTCGCGGGCGCGCGGGATGAGATAAACAGAGTACGAATATTTTGGTCCACCGAACTGGAACTACCGACTACGGATGGAAAGCATGCGTAAAACTCCTTCCCGGCTGCCGTCCAGGGGGTGGTCGATCCCATCGGCTTTGGCCAGGGAATTGGGCCGCTCGCTCGCGTCACTGGATTTTGCGCTCGAAGTACTGAAGAGAGGATGCAAAGGAATATCGCAACCATTCGCACATACTTTCTGCCAGGATGAACGAGAAAATGTAAATGACGACGGGGATCGCCATAAGACAATCCCCTTTTCATCATACTCCATTCACCCTTCATCGTGGTCTCCGTTATTTTCCGGCAATGATCGGCACCCGTTCGTCAATATTCAACTTTTGGGAAGAGATGACACAAGTATAGAATCCGTCCGCCAAGCCTCGGCGCTCGATGCGTACGGAATAGGCGCCCGCCGAAAACTCGCCAGACGTAATATGTTGAACGGCACGGCCAAGCTCATCATAAAGCGTCATCGTTACGTCTCCTGTTTCCGGCACCGAAAAGTTGATCGAAGTAAATGCCGAAAAAGGATTAGGCGTGGCTGTCACGGTAAGGTGGAGGGCATCCTGAGCTCCAACTCCTGCCGCCGCATCGGGATAGAGTGTGAACGGCATCTCCGCATCCTCCAGATTGGTGTAGTCCGGCGTATGCGCGTAAATCTTTACCGTCCCACTTACGGGTTCGGTGAGGGGAATGTTCGATACAAGATGGATCCGTGCTCCGGCTCCGACATCGAGACGCTGAATATCGTAAGCTACATTTTCCTGGACATGGATTCCAAAGTCTCGCCCTGCCATGCCGCCGATTGATGCTTCGTTTGGCACAAAGACGGCGCTATCGATATATGCCGGTTCAAAGGAGGTATTGCGAAAATCGAGCGCGTTCGTGTGCCGCCCACCCATCGCTTCCGGCGGATATTGAATAGCGATTGTTCGCTTCGGTACGAGCAGTGAACCCGCTGTGTAACCATAGGAAACAACATCACCCAGTCCATACCCCAAAATGGTAAAGCCGCGCGCCGGCGGATTCGGGGTACTGATCGTATGAGCCCCCGCAGTTAAGGGATATTCCAAAATCGAAAAACCCTGGCCACCGGCGAAGGAACCGGGCACCGGAGTAAAGAACGCTGTCGGCAGCAGCGTCCCATCGACGGAAATACTGCCTTGTGAGGTGGTGTCCGTAGCAATGATTACGCTTTGATAGGAAAAGACCCCTGTGTTTGAAGGAAGAAAAAACGTATAGCTATTGAAGGACTGATCGACCGGAGGAACAACGGCAAGAAATGGATCGTGATTCGTGCTTTGCGTGTAAGACGAATGAGCATACTCCCCTACGAGAATCGGTCCGCTGGATTGAATCGTCATTGGGCCTTTGATTACGGCGTCTCTGAATTCATTAGCATTAAGCGTTACCCACGGCTGGCCGTTCATCGTTACAATCGTATTCGGATGGAGCGCGAGCACCCGCACTTCATCGCCGTCCGGACTAATCGTACCTACATTATCAAGGTCAATTGCATCGAGCACGAAATTCGAACCCCAGGCATGGGTAGGGGGCATCGATTCGAGAAGCATGTCACGACTGACGAGCCCGTCATTCGGGCGGACCCATCCATTGGGCACCTCCGTACGGGAATGGCTGCCGAAAACTGCAATAGGATTATTCGCCGTTACGATCGACCCGGTAAGGTCGAGACCAGCAATCGTCGGATCGGTCTGAACTTGGACGGCCTGCCCTCTTTGAAGTGTTATCGTGAAGGGCGTTCCAGCCGCGTGGCCGCTTAGCGTCGGGGCCGATGGCGTAATGGTAACGATCGTATTATTGGAAAAAGCAGCCACCGCGAACTGAGATGGCTCATTCGGTTCTTCCGCTGCGGTAACCGAATTCGCATAACTCATCACACGGTAATCGGTGCCTGCCGAGTTCGCCGGGAGCGCGCAGAATGCATCGGCGGAGTTTAGCTTATAATCCAACCCATAGCAGACCACCGGCGCCGTCGACTGTACCATTACGACCCGGTTGTCGGCCACTTCATCACTGGTTATCCAGAGGTCTCTCATCGTGTCGGTGATATTGAGGGACTCGCGAAGGGTGGAATCGGAAATACGGTAGCTAAAAGACGAATGCGCAAGCAGAAAAACGGTCTTGTTAAGCGAAGGGTAACGGTTAGAGGTAATTGTAATCGTTGCGGTGTCCGCAAGCGTGGAAACATACATTTCAAGATACCCATCGCCATCGCCGGTTACCGGAAGGTTGTCGATATTTTGTTCGAAGCAAAAAAGAAAGAGTGTACCGGCATTCGTCGGCGCGGTCGTGCTCGAATTGCCGCCACAATCGGCGAACGCACGACTTATCGGCAAAAGCGCAACGATCAGCAATGTAACGAAAGTTTGGAGCCGAAAGCCGATACCGGCGTGACCTGAGAGGGGTTGAGGATGAGAAATCATGGGATAATTTCCTTATTTTTTTAGTATGACAAAATTGACCTTCATACTAATATACAACATTTTTGAGCAGTGGATAAAGAATCCGGCTGCTCTACTATCGTTCGAGAAGTATCGTAACGGGCCCTTCATTTATTAATTCAACACTCATCTTCGTCCGGAATCGGCCCGAAGCGACTTTTTCCGTGCCGAGAATAGCGTATAAATGGCCTAAAAAAATCTCGTAAAAGGCCTCCGCTTTTTCCGGCGCGGCGGCAGCCATAAAATTCGGCCGATTACCTTTTCGAAGCTCGCCATAAAGCGTGAATTGGCTAACAACAAGGACGCTCCCTTGAATCTCATCGAGCGACAAATTCATTTTACCCTTATCGTCCTCGAAAATGCGGATTTGCGCCACCTTTTCGGCCATCCAACGCGCTTCCGCGTCCGTATCATGCTCGTGAATTCCGACGAGGACGACCATTCCCGCTCCGATCTCGGCAATTATTTCCTCGTCCGTGCGGACGCGAGCATGACTTACGCGTTGTATAAGAATTCGCATCGAGGGATTTTGTTACACCTTTTTTCTTAAAAAAATCCCCGGTTCTATTTCGGCTTAAGAGAGCGATGAAAGAACCGGCAACGTTTCCCATGACAACGAAGTAACAAAACTCCCAGCCGCCCGTTAGAACTCTTCTTCCGTCTTTCGTGCTAATCCTCCGTCGCATCGCCACGATTTGCATCTTTCACGATGCTCCGCATCATGGATGATACTTCGCATACTTTCCCCGTTCGAATAAAATGGAATTATCGACCATGCCTTTCTTGAAATCCTTTCGCCAGCATCTATGGCTCTTTTGTTTCCTCGCTATCCTTCCCCGAATTTCATCAGGGCAGGAATCGGCTACGGCGGAACGGACTTCTGTGGCGGCCGGCTCGAAAGACGTCATTCTTCAAACGATGGCCTCGGAACTCGCACGCGAGCAGGATGCGCTTTCCAAGCAGGCGGTCCCGCCCTACTACATGAGTTACAATGTTGGTGACGAGCAAAACGTAAGCATGGCGGCAAGTTATGGCGCACTCACCCGGTCGGATTCATCGCGCCGAAGAATGCTGCTCGTCGATGTTCGCGCTGGCAGTTATGAGCTCGATAATACGCATGAGCTTCGTGGCTCGAATGACATGTTTGCCCATGGCGGCGCGCGCGCGGTTCCTTATGAAGATAATGCCGAATCGCTTCGGCTCGCACTCTGGCGAGAAACGAACGAAAGTTACAATTCCGCCACCGAGCGGCTTCAGCAGGTCCGAACGAATAAAACGATAAAAGTTACCGAAGACGATACGGCCGGCGATTTCAGCAAGGCCGATGCTTCGAACCATTATTATGAGCCGGAGATCGAGATGTCGAATTATTTTCCGGACCGGAAGGAGTGGGAAGGACGAATAAGCCGCTATTCCGCGCTCTTTGCAGGTGAAAAGAATATTTTCGAAGCCAAAGCGATGCTCGACGCCAGCATCGTTCGAAAATATTTCGTCTCGACCGAGGGCGGCGAGATTGCTTCGAACCAGGTCTATACCCGCGTTATCATCATGGCGACTGCAAAAGCCGACGATGGTATGGAGCTGCCACTCTATAAAAGTTATTTCGCATATACGCCGCAAGATCTTCCCTCGGACGATTCCATCCTGCGCGATGTGCGCCAGATGATCGTCGAGCTTCAGCAAATGCGGAACGCCGCCGTCGTCAGCCCGTATGCCGGGCCGGCGATTCTTTCGGGCGGCCCCGCCGGCGTATTTTTTCACGAAATTTTTGGGCATCGGGTCGAAGCACGCCGTGAAAAGAATGTGAACGAGGGTCAGACATTTAAGAAAATGGTCGGGAAATTAGTACTGCCCACGTTCATGGATGTCTATGACGATCCAACTTTAAAACAATATGATAATACGGACCTTCTCGGACACTACCAGTACGATGACGAAGGAGTAAAGGGCGAACGGGTTCCCATTGTTGTCAACGGCGTGCTTGAAAACTTTCTGATGGGCCGCTCGCCGGTAGAAGGGTTTCCACATTCGAATGGGCACGGCCGCGCCCAGCCCGGAAAGCTTCCGGAAGCCCGGCAATCGAACTTGGTCGTTATTGCGCACCAGACGGTCCCGGTCGATTCACTCCGTTCGATGCTCATTGCTGAATGCAAGGAGCAAGGGAAGCCGTATGGCCTCTGGTTCAAGGAAGTCGAAGGCGGCTTTACCCTGACCGGGCGGACAATTCCCAATGCTTTCAATGTTCTGCCGATCCTCGTCTATCGAGTATATGCCGATGGCCGGCCCGATGAATTGGTGCGCGGCGTCGATCTGATCGGAACGCCGCTCTCAACTTTTGAGCGCATCGTGGCCGCCGGCAACGATGGCCAAACGTTCAATGGAATGTGCGGCGCGGAATCGGGCTGGGTACCCGTCTCGGCTTCGAGCCCCAGCCTTCTCATTCGAGAGATAGAAGTTCAAAAAAAGCAAAAATCGCAGGAACGGCTACCGATCCTCCCGGCGCCGGACGATATTACCATCACACAGCAAAAAAAGAATAACCCCATTGGCTCCGATTAAAATATTCGCCGTATCCGTCGTTCTCCTCCTCTTCTCGGAAGGGCTTGCAAGTGCTCAGGTTTCGGAGAAGACCATCTCCGTCGTCGACCGCGCGATGGCGGACGAGCTCGCGCGTTCAAAATCGGAACTGCACCTACCGGGCTTAGTCGATCCTTTCTTTATTGCTTATACCGTGGCCGATCAGGAGAAACTGGAACTGGCCGCTTCAAATGGCTCGCTTACCAGATCCGACGCGTCGCACGAGCGAAAAGAAACGGTCCGCCTGTTATTGAATAATTACCAGTTCAACGACGAGAATTTCACCGACAACACCGGCTTTTTTAGCTTCAGTACCGCACCGGATAATACGCTGCCGCTCGATGACGATTACACCGGTATCCGCCGGGTCCTCTGGCTTTCGACGGACGATCTCTTCAAAGAGGCCAATGACAACTTCACAAAGAAGAAAGCCGCGCTGGAACATAAGCAGCTTTCGCCCGAACTAAAAGATCTTCCCGATTTCTCGAAAGCGCCCGCGATTCACCTCAGCGAAGCACCCGTAACCTTCCGTTACGACCGGCCCGCGCTCGAAACAATGGTCAAGCAATTGAGCGCCCTCTTTACCGCCCATCGGGAAATTCAGACTTCTAATGTCAGCCTCACGTTTTACAATTCCTATGAGTGGATTCAGAACACGGAAGGCACCCGCGTTCGTAAGCCGGCAACGCTCTGCGAGATTCGTATGGAGGCATCCACGCAAGCAGCTTCCGATGGCGAGCCGCTCGTGCTCTCGCGCACATTTGTCGCAAAAACTCCGAGTACACTGCCAACCGAAGCAGAATTAAAATCGAAGATCGAAGAACTTTCGGGCAATCTTATCGCGCTCCGTAATGCCCCGCTCTTCGACAAAGAATATACCGGCCCGGTGTTATTCGAAGATGAGGCCGCAGCCGATTATCTCTCCGAGAATGTCGTCTCGCGTTTATTCGCCTCGCGCGAGGATATCTTCGGCAATGATGTCTCCGCGATTTTTGCATCCGGCAAACGATCGACATTGAAAGATCGGCTTAACACCCGCATCCTTCCGGTCACAGCATCGCTCCACGATATTTCGCTTACCCAATCGAAAAATGGCGTCGATCTGCTCGGTGCATATCCGTTCGATGATGAAGGCGTCGCGCCGCCTGCCGATTTAACGCTGGTCGATAAAGGGATTCTCAAGACGCTTTATATGACCCGAACCCCAACCAAGGAAATCCTCGCGCCGAATGGCCACGCACGTTCGCTCGCCGGCGGTTTGCCGGGGCTAACGGAAAATGCGCCCGCTCCCGGCGTCGTCGAGTATGAAGATTCGAATGCGGTCGCTTTTTCTGCGATGCAACAGGATTTGCTAAAACGAGCGAAGGAAGACGGCTACGATTACGGCCTCGTTGTCCGTTCGATCGAGGTCGGCGCGCCGCCCCAGGACGCCGGATTCAGTATTCAGGATATGCTGGCCAATGGCAAGAAAATCATTCCAGCGCTGATCTATAAAGTCTATCGCGATGGGCATGAAGAATTAGTGCGCGGCGCGGAAATCGGGATTCCTTCCATCCGCGACTTGCGAGAAATGATCGCTTCGAAAGAATCGGTGACGCGCAACATGCTAATCTCCGCCGGCTCGGGCGGTCTCTTCAGCTTTAGCCCAAGCGTCCCGGGCACGATCATCGGCCCGAAAGATATTCTTTCGCCCGAACTTGACGTGCAAAAAAAGCAAGCCGAAGCTTACCCTACGTTGCCTGTCGTGGCAAGGCCGTAGCCTATTAATTTGTGGATGGAATTCCGAGGAATAATCTACCGAATCTTTCCGGCAGTAGGGAAATCGGAGGAATTTTATAAATCTGCTAATGGATTCAAGCGTGCCCGTGTTGTCTGTGAGCCCATTCTCGGACTGCACCGGCAATCGCTTTAGACAGCGCTCAACTGTTTGATCGTCAACGCGAGCAAGAGCACGCTGCTGAGCACAAAGTACTCGGAAAGTTCAGGATGCTCCGCCACATCGAGGCTGAGGACCTGGACAATTCGCTCGATCGAGCGTTCCCGGCGAGTGAGGATTGGACGAGATTTCGTTCCCCATGCCTCGGGAATAGTGAGGGCAAGGCTGTGGAGTAAATCGAGCAACCGCTCGACGCGCTGTGCACGCTGTGCCGCGCGGTCCGTTAGAACCAGGTTCGCCGCATAATTTACAGCCTCGGAATAATTGGAGCAGTTATAGTGCATTGCGTTTTTAATCTTTCGTATTCGTTTCTAATTCTCTGTTCTGCGTTCTGGGATTAAAGACACAATCGTGCCAGAGCGTGTGACAGAACATCTGAGCAATTATTTTCAGGTTTCCATAAGAAGAACGTGTGTGGCATTCATCATAGAATCAAAACGTTGTAAATGGTTTGAATTTGAAAGAAAATGACAGAAGTAACCCTTAATAAACGAAGTTTTCTTGCAACGCTCGAAGCGATAAAAACGAAATTCGTACTTGCCGGTCCCGAACTCGTCTTTGAAACGGAGCCGGATGGCAGACGTTTTCAATTGACCGCGAAACGGCAAAGCGCGGATGATGTGCGGGCCTTTGGACCATGCGAAGTGAAAGGCGATCCAATTTCGATCGCCTGCAATATATCGGACCTTGAAGCTGCCATTGTTAATGCATATCAAAATGCGAATGAAGAAAACCTCACGCTTCTTATCGGCGATGGTATTTGGGTGAAAGATCCGCATGCCGCGGATGCAGCACTTTAGATCGACTTTTTCCCAGCTCCGCTCTCCGAACGAAGTAATTTTCGAGGGCGTTATTCGCTAATGATGTATCTCGTTCGTTACACGCCGCGCATGCTACTTTGGATGCTCCTGCTTGGAGCATCCGGATGTATGTGGTGGCATAACTTCTCGACCTATTTCAACACGGTCTATCTCGCGAACGCGCATCTCGAAGCGTATGAAGCCGAGCAGCAAGCGATTGCTGCGCCTAATCCAAACGGCTCTATTGCACTCATCCAACACCGATGGCTCGACGAAGAATATTTCATACGCCAGCGGCAGCTTCGCGAAGGCGAAGCCTCCCCCATTACCCCTTCGTTTTCTCAATCGCTCGCCGCAACCAAGGAAATTCATAACGTCCATCTCGATTCGGCCATTATTCTCGGATCGAAAATCCTCGCGGACAAGAAAGGAACGAAATATTTAGAGGACGCCCTGTTTATCGTTGGCAAAGCGGAATTTTATAAGAATGATTTTACCGGTGCCGAGCGCAAATTCCTTGAATTGCTCTCCCGATATCCACAGACGAAATATGGCGCGGATGTTCAGATCTTCCTTGCGCGTTCGATGCTCCTGAACCGCAATCTTGATACCGCCGCCATTGCGCTGGAGCGCGGTCTCAAAATGACGACCGCGACGGGCGATAAAGTCACAATTTCAAATGTGCATCGCGCCCTTGCGGAACTTATATATGCGCGAAATCCCGATTCGCTCTCTGCGATCGCCCATGAATTGCACCAGGCTGAAACCGGGCTTTCGGGTGAAGACCTGGCGCGGTTGGCCTATGAAGAAGGCACGGTCGATTATTTAAATGGCGATTGGGCACAGGCCGAGCGCGCGTTCCAAACCACAGCAGATGCCGCAAATGACGATTGGCTCTCCGGGGAATCCCATATCGCTCACGCGCTCGCATTAAGGGAGCATGGCGATCTCGACAATGCGCGCAGCGAACTTCAATCTATCATCGGGCATGTGAAATACAGCGCATCACAACCCGCTGCCCGTTATGAACTGGCATACACGGATGAAACGATCGCCCGAAAAGCGGTCGGCAATAATCTTCGCTCACCGGAATTTGCCGATCGCTACCACGGCCCGCTACGCGCCGAATATTATTCGCTCGATACGATGTATAAGAATTCGAGCGCGCTCATTCTTTCTCGCGTCAAATTTCGCGAGGCAGAACTCTACCGGGAGCGGGGTCTATACGATTCCGCAGCAAGTACCGCGGCCGGACTGGTAGGAACGAAGGATTTTTCTTCCATGTCCATGAACGAATACGTCTCCGGCATTGCAAGTTCCCTTGCTAGCTTTGCTCGGTGGCGGAAGGAATTGGACCATCTCGATTCCCTGACGACCGCGCTCAACCAGCCTCACCCCGCCACGGGGCGCGCCGGCACCCTTCGTGGCGAAAGCGAGGAGTCGTCGATCCATCTGAAGGCCATGCAGGAAGCTCTTGGCACCCGATGGAATCCGGGAAGGCCTATCCCGTTGACCAAGCAGGATTCGAATGCTATCCGCACGATTGAAATGCGGCTGAAGTCGAAAGTTCCGCCAGAATTAATTATCGCCGACACTTCGCACTTTATCGACAGCCTTCATGGCGTGATGGCAAATGCCCATTTCGAACTTGGGCGTGCCTACGAAACCTTTGGTGAAGTGAAGGAAGCTCGCGCGGAATACCGTACCGCTTCTTCCATGGATATTGGCGTCATGGATACCGCCCGTACTGCGCTTCGGGCCCAAACGCTCTATGCCTGGCTCGAACTCGAACATCAGGAAAAAAATCAGCCGGTATTCGATTCCCTGCTGCACGAGTTGCTCACACAATATGGCCAGACCATTTACGCCGGCGAAGCGCGAGTTCTGTTCCAAACCTCGACTCGGAGCTCCCCGGGCGAGTTAGCTTATCTCGATGCCTATAAATCGCTTCGAGATCAAGGGCTCCAGGTCGCAAAGCCCGCGCTACTTCATATTACCTCCACGTTCCCTCAAGAGGATGTCGCGCCTCGTTCGCTTTATGCCATTGGCGAAAATTATGAAGAGACGGAACACTATGACAGTGCGCTCGTCTATTACCGGCGCGTGTTGAAAGAATACCCCTACTCTTCGTATGCACTTGCGCTTCGTCCCCGTTTGGCCGACGCGAGCACACCGGGAGTTCCACACGCCCCGTCACAAAATATCAACCCATTGTTGCAGAGGGGCCAAACGCAATCGCCGCAAGTGCTCCAACAAGGATCTGGAGGAGTGCAGCAAAATTCAGTGCTTCCTCCTCCCGGCACAACCCATTCCTCTCCACCGCCACCTGGTTCTCCGCCGTCGCCAGGCGAGCCACCGCCGCCTCCGCCGGGGGTTAATTATCCACCGCTTCCTCGGGGCCTGCATTTGCCGCCCGGTGCTCCACTACCCCATGGTTTTTCGCCGCCGCAGGATAGCACTTCTTCACATGGATAACCGGCGAAGTAGTCTTCTTTCATGACCTATTCTCAATCTTCTATCCTTTCCCGCGTCACTCGCCGCCAGGAACTTGCGCCCGGCTTAGTGACACTCCGGTTTCACAATCCGCGCGTTGCGAAAGAAACCCAGGCCGGGCAATTTGTCAATGTGCTGCCGAGAACGGGCTTTATCGATCCAATGCTCCGGCGCCCCTTCTCCGTCTACTGGGCTGAAGGCGACGAAGCCGAAATCATCGTCCAGGCACATGGCCGAGGGACCGGCATCCTGGCCGAAACGCGCGAAGGGGAAACGCTCGATGTACTTGGCCCATTGGGAAGGCCATGGATGATCGACTCCGAGGATTACATGACCGCGGTGCTCCTTATAGGCGGCGTGGGTGTCGCCTCGATGCCAATGCTCACGCGCAGACTCCAATCGCAGGAAGTTTCGATTCAAACATTTTACGGTGCGCGAACTAAGTCACTTTTTGCTTTAGATCATCTCAGAAATCTTCATCTTGCGACCGATGATGGGTCGGAAGGTTACCATGGTCCGAACGTGATGCTCTTGCGTTCCTTTCTCGAAAAAGGCAGCTTGGAATCTCCAAAGATTTTCGCATGCGGCCCGACGGGGATGATGCGTGCCGCGCAATCCCTTGCCGCAGAATTCGGAATTCCCTGCGAACTCAGTCTCGAAACGGAAATGGCCTGTGGCATCGGAATTTGTCAGGGATGTCCGGTAATGAATGAAGAATCTGTATTCCAGAAAACAGGAAGGAAGTTTCGATTGGTCTGTACGGAAGGACCTTCGTTTAAGTCGGAAGAGGTTGTGTTATGAAGCTCATAGCCTACTTGTGTTCTCTGTCTGCGCTACTCATAGCTACATGTCAATTCAATATAGCATTTGCCAATGGTCATGACTCTGTCCAAGTAACACTTAGCCCAAGAGTGATCGGTGACACTGCGTCAAACTCGTCTGTCCGCGAAGTTCTCGACCTGTGGCGTAACTATTTGAACTCAAGACCTGACTCCATATACGACAATCCGTATTGGTCCATAGAGGAACGACAAAAGTTCAAGAACTTCGATCTTTCAGGATCAATGATCTATGGGCAAGGAAAAAACTTCTTAAACCAGTGGAAGCCATTGGTGCTGAGTGTCGACTCGATTTCGAAAGGCTATCTCATTCAGACAGCCTATGTACAGTGTGACACGGACTATTTTTACCAATCGCTGTGGGCGGTGCAAAATGTATTTGCGAAACGCGAGCGCGGTGTCTGGCGGCTCTTTAATGCTCTCCCCTATGAGTCTGCTAAACTTTGTAATGAGAGGAAAATTGGGCGATTCCGATTCGTTTACTCAAAGGACCATCGCTTCAATGAATTGCTTGCCCGGAATACCGTCACATTCGCCGATTCCCTTTCGAAGATCTTCTCCGTTCCCCTCCGGGACACGTTCGAATATTATGTAACCGATAACGTCTCCGATCTGACGGAGTTGATGGGAATGACATTCTGCCTATCTATGTCGACCGGCATAACCTATCCCGATGATGCTCGAATCTTTACTGCGAGCGGATTGGAATTTTACCCTCACGAACTTACACATTTAGTATGCGGCACGTGTGGATCTCGATTTGCCTCCGAAGGCATAGCTACCTGGCAAGGCGGTTCGAATTACAAAGAAGGCACGCTGCAAAATACCGTCCGCGAAGCTCGCGGCGAAATCCACAGTGCCTCTGAATTATCATTAGATTCCTTGATTGCGAATCCGTATTATTCCCGCTCGACTTCTCTATTCTATGCCACCGGTGGCATGGTGGCCGCACTTATTTATCATTTCACTGGAGCAAAAGGTATCCGAGAATTGCGCGACGCAAAGCAGAGCGAATTGGTAGCTACCATAGAAAAGCTCATCGACGATACCCCCCTAACCGTCGGAACGATTTGGCACCGTTACTCGCTCCTTAATCCCGATGAAAACGATGCAAAAAAATAATGGCGAACGGATGCCGGACACGCGCGTTCGTCTCGGCAACGTCGAATTCAAAAATCCTATCCTCGTCGCGAGCGGAACATTCGGCTATGGCGCGGAGGCGAAGCAGTGGTGCGACATCGAGCAGCTTGGCGGAGTCGTCACAAAGTCTGTTAGCTGGAAGCCGCGCATGGGCAACCCGCCGCACCGCATTATCGAGACGGCAAGTGGAATGCTGAATTCGATTGGCCTTGCAAATGTCGGCGTGCATACGTTCGTCAAAGAAAAGCTCCCTTATCTTTCTCAATTCGATACCAAGATCATCGCGAATATCGCCGCTTCTTCGATAGAGGAATACCGTGATGTGCTGGAACACATCGAAGCAAACGCGGTTGAAAATCTCGCGGGTTATGAAATTAACATTAGCTGCCCAAATGTAAAAGATGGCGGACTCTCCTTCGGCACGAGCGTCGAGCGAACCGAAGAACTGACGACCCTTCTTCGCGCTTCGACCGACCGTCTGCTCATCATCAAGCTCACGCCGAACGTAACGAGCGTCGCGCCATTCGCGCAGGCCTGCGAACGCGCCGGCGCGGACGCTATTTCGCTCATTAACACACTCGTTGGAATGTCGATCGATATTTATACACGCGAACCACGGCTGAATACCGTAACCGGCGGCCTTTCGGGTCCTGCCATCAAGCCGATCGCGCTCGCACAGGTTTATCAAGCAAGGAAAGCCTGCGCGATCCCGATTATTGGCATTGGCGGAATCGTGTCGGCCGAAGATACCGTGGAATTTCTCATTGCCGGCGCGAACATGGTGCAAGTCGGCACCGCAAATTTTGTTTATCCCGATGCGGGCGTGCGCGTAGCGGTGGCTCTCGCCGAATTTATGCACTCGCAAAAAATAGCAGCCGTACCCGAACTGGTCAATTCCCTTCGTATTAGAGCAGAACTGAAGGCTGCCGGTTGGTAACGAAAAAAGGAAGTTAAGACTTTTTGTGGAATGACCTATTTTTGCAACCATGCTTCGTACACTTTTTCTTGCATCCCGATCTCCGCGCCGTGTGGCACTCGTACGATTGCTTGGGATCGAGAACATCAAGATTCATCCCGCAAATTTGGAAGAAACGATGGACTTATCTCTCGGTGCAGCCGAGAACGTTCGGCGGTTGGCGGTCGATAAGGCGCGGTGGATCGCACAGGAACTCCCTGGCGAGCATGGGGTAGTGCTTGGCGCCGATACGACCGTTGCGATTGGGAATGAAATTCTGGAAAAGCCGCGCGATAATGAAGATGCCAAGCGAATGCTCACACTTCTTAGCGGCAACACCCATACCGTCCATACCGGCGTTGCGCTCATCGACCTCGATACGAAAGCGGAGCAATCGTTCGTCGAATCGACGGACGTAACCTTTCGCCCTCTTTCCGCCGAGGAAATCCAAGATTATATTGCGACCGGCTCGCCAATGGATAAAGCCGGGGCTTATGGCATCCAGGAGGATTTCGGCGCAGTGTTTGTGCGCCGTATCGATGGCGATTATTATAATGTTGTCGGCCTGCCGCTTTCGCGGCTTTATACGATGCTCAAAGAATTCGCACCCGATTTATTCGATCAGAACTCCCACCTTTGTACGGCGAGGAGCATTGCGCAAGATCCAGGAGGCGCTTAATGGCTCACATTCAAACTAACCACCCCCCGGCCCCCGCCTTGAAAAGGCGGGGGAGTTCCGAAACCTGGCTCTTGCTATCGCCGTGGCTTCTTACGCTCGCGCTTTTTTGGGCATGGCCGCTCGTCTATGCGCTCTATCTCTCGTTCACCAAATATTACACTTTAACCAATCGCTCGGTATGGATTGGCTTCGATAATTACGCCAAACTCGCTCGGGATCCCACATTCTGGCAGGCTCTCCTGAATACCGCGATCTTCGTCATTGGTACGATCCCTTTCACGATGATCTTCGCACTCTTCTTCGCCACGCTTCTTACGCGCATCGAGCGATTTCAGCACGTCTACCGCTCCGCTCTGTTTTTGCCGAGCGTAACGTCGCTGGTCGTGATCGCTCTGATTTATACCAATCTCTATGCCTCGGGCGGCTATGTCAATACACTCCTTAAACTTGCCCACATTGCAGTGCCGGTGCATGGGTGGCTCCTTACACCGGGCCTTGCGCTGCCCGCCATCATGGTGATGGACATTTGGATTTCCATTGGCTATTATGCGGTGCTGTTTCTCGCTGCGATGCAAAACGTCCCGCGCGATTTTTATGAAGTCGCGGAGCTCGAAGGCACCTCGAAATGGAAGCAGTTTTATGCGATCACACTGCCCGTCATAAAACCGACGCTGCTCTTCGCGCTCGTGCTGAATACGATCAAAAGTTTTCAGGTCTTCACGGAAATTTACGTGATGACGCGAGGCGGCCCGCTCGGGCGAACCACGACGCTCGTCTATCAGGTCTATGCAAACGCTTTCGAGTCGGCGGATACGATGGGCTATGCCTGCGCCATAGCCTATGTGCTGTTTTTTATTATTGCGGTGTTCTCGGTAATTGAGAATAAACTTATTAGCCAACCAGACTGATGGCCTTTACTCCCGTTGCCCCGCGCACCCTTCGAACCGCTGCGCCGCAGGCCGTTCCCCCGCCACCGGGGAAAGACCTGATCGAACTGCACGACATTGGCATGACCTTCGTCACGCCAAACGGCAAGCTGCTGCCCGTGCTCGAGCGCATCAATCTCAATGTGGCAGAGAATGAATTTCTTTGTATTCTCGGAGCCTCCGGTTCGGGCAAATCGACGATCCTGCGCATCATGACCGGCCTGCTCACGCCGACGATCGGCACCGTTTCGGCCGATGGCAAACCGTTGCGCGGAAATAATCCCTACACGGCGATCGTCTTTCAATCTTTTGCGCTGCTGCCGTGGCTGACGGTCGAAGAAAATATCGGCCTGGGCCTCGATGCGCTCCATGCTCCGCGCGAAAAAATGATGGAGAAAGTCAAACGCGCGATCGACAGCGTCGGTCTCGAAGGTTTCGAGGAAGCGTATCCGAAGGAACTTTCGGGCGGCATGAAGCAGCGTGTCGGAATCGCGCGCGCGCTCGTTGTCGAACCGCGCATCCTCTGCATGGACGAACCGTTTAGTGCGCTCGACGCCCTCACCGCCGAGAACTTGCGCTCCGAAGTGCTCGATCTTTTTCATTCCAACACGGGGACTCTCCGCTCGGTGGTGATGGTCACCCATTCGATCGACGAAGCAGTCGAAATGGGTTCCCGCATTGTCGTGCTCGATGCCCATCCGGGCCGCATCAAGGCGGAGTTCGCCAATCCGATGGCTTACCCGCGCGATCCCCGATCCCAGGAATATATCGAACTTTCGGACCGCATTCACGCGCTCATCACCAATACGGTGCTCCCTTTTACCGAGGAACCGAAAGCGGTCGCGAAGACCGAAATCATTCCCGCCGCGAATATCGAAGAAATTTTGGGTCTGCTCGGCGTCCTCGCGGCCGAAGGCGGCCGGCTCGGTGCCGGCGATCTCGCCGAAGCAGCAAGCCGGCGGTTCGATGAAACGCTCCAAATTATTAAAGCCGCGGAACTGCTCTCCTTTGTCGAATCCCCGGGGTTGGACGTGGTCATCACGCCGCTTGGAAAAGAATTCGTCGAAGCCGATGTCAACGATCAGAAGAAATTGATGAACAAGCAACTCCGAGGACTTCGCACATTCCAACATTTGCTCGATACCCTCCAGCAAAACGAAGGCGAAGTGCCCTATGAAGTGCTGATCGAAGATTACGCCACGCGCATGCCCTACGAAGACCCCTCGCAACTCCTCGACACCGTGATCGACTGGGGCCGCTTCGCCGAACTCATCGGCTACCGGCCAAAAGAAGATGTCGTTTATCTCGACATCGGTGAGCCGACCGGGGAATAAAAAATTTGCGGATTTCGCGGAGGACTCCGAAAAATTGCGTAAATTTATATGCTGGCGTTCGGCCCATGCTTTCGGGCCAAAGCCGCCTCTCGAAGAGAGTCCGGGTCAATAACTTTAAGGAAACATGCTATGAAGCAGAAATTAATCGCATTCTTCTCGCTGGTCACCATTCTTTTTTCCGTTTTTTCGCTAACGGCAACGCCCGCAGCCCGCGCGCAAGCGCTGCCCGGCGATGTGCTCGATATCGGGACGCACCAAGCTGTCGCATTCGTCAAGGGTGACCGCAGCATTCTCTATATTAAGCGGCCCAATGCTCCGGTTGATGCGTATGATCTCGCGGCTATTATCAACGATCTTTATGGGGCCACCGTAATCGACTCCATCCGCCACCTGGCGGTGATAGGTATGACGCCTGATGGCGGCCGGCTGGTATTGGGGGCCATCGTCGACTATATCAATCCATCGAACAGCCTCCACGAATCGTTCGCCGGGATTTTCCAAATTCCGTGGCCGCTTACAATTGATAATATTACCAATGACCCCCTTCCGTCCTGGTTCCTCTGTCATGCTCCCGACCTGGGCGATTTTCATCCATCGGGAATTCTTTCCTCCAATGGAAGTGAATGGTACGCCGCCATGCGTACTTCTTCGCAAGGCAATGAGCCGATGAAATTTTATCACGGCCATGTCGATGGCAGCGGCCCCGTCGATTCGGCGGAGATCACAGGTGACATTACCGGTACGGACCCTCCCCAGTCCGGGTGGATTATGTCGAACATTGCGCTCGATACGACAAACAGCACAATGGTCGTCGCGGAGGTCGATGCCCTCGAATCGTTTGGAAACCAAGCGGAGCGCTATCTGATTATCCGCTGGCATATCGGCGATCCGCAGCCATATGCGATCAACATCTCCGGTGACATCAAAGGAATGTCGGGCAAAATCCAATTTGGTATCGATAGCCTCTTTGCTGTAACTGTCGCGCCGCTCCAGAATAGCGCGCAACTCGAACTCGGCCTGAAGAATTTGAATCATACAGATAATTCGATCGAGTTCTATAAGATTCGGTATAACTCGATCGATCAATTATCTCCAACCAGGACTATCCCGCGTTCGATCTTGCCCGACTCCGCTACCTTTTTCGCGGGCATCAATACATCGAAGTATACCCCGACGTATCACGACGATAACCCCTCCTTCCACGAGCATGGGCAAAGCGGCGATGTGATCCTTTCTCGCGATGGGAACACCGTCCTCTTTATTACTCACGAAACGCCCGATAACGGAAACACGACAGGAAAGTCGCCGAGGAATGTCAAATCGGCTATTTATACCTATGACTTCAGCGAACCGAAAGCAACGCTGATCTATAACGATTCGACCGCGCAGGAATTGCAACCCCTTTTCGTTCCAGTGAAGGACACTACGCCGCATGTTCCCGATATTCAGGCGAGCACCACTCCCTTGAACTTTGGAACGGTGGATACCGGCGCGACTTCGACGCGGTCGGTCACTATTACCGATCCTTCGATGTTCGCCGGCACCATCCTCGATTCCGCTCGGATTACCGGTGACAATGAGTTTACGATCGTTTCACCAAAATTCCCGGACACGATTCAGCATAATAGTTCTTCATCGGTGCAGGTGCTCTTCTCCCCCGTTGCAACCCCAGGCGCGAGAACTGCCACGCTAAAAGTTTACTCGTCGAGGTCAACAACCAAATCCATTTCGATCGTCTTAAATGGAACAGCGAAAGTGCTTCCGCCAAATAATGGCGTCGAAGAAGATGCCTCGCTTGCGCAAGCCATGACGATCGAGCCGAATCCATTTTCGTCCGCAACCTCGGTGCGGCTTACCGCGCAGGATGCTGGCGCGCTAGGCATCGTTGTGCATGACGCGCTGGGACGAACAGTCTATACCTCGGCGCTTCAACATGCAGGAGCCGGCATGAGCGAATCTTTCGAGTTCGATGCAAAGTCGCTCGGACTTCCGAATGGGATTTATTATGTGACCGCGCTTTTCGGGAACCGCGAGGTTTCGCGGCAGGTGGTGTTCGTCCGGTAAAAGGAATGCAGTCCGTGTAGCTCAGGCTTTCGAGCCTGAGCGCGGGCTTTTAGCCCGTAAGTTATGCGGAGGGCGCGACAATCAACCGCCGCCGGTAATAGAGATACAAAATCGGCGGCCCAATGACATAGAAGCCAATCGTCCAAAGCACGCGCTCGAGGCGGTTGCATTGGGCGTTGGCAAGGCAGTGCTTGCCGATGGGTTGCCCCGCGATGATCGCGAAAATAATCATCGGGATGGTGATCCCAATTTGAACGAGCGCATAGCGGCCCTGTACAAACCCCAGCAAGGCGAAGGTGTTGAACGTCGATAGCGGCGCGACTAAAAGGTAGAGCGCGAGCGAAATCATCATGGCTTTATAACCGCGGGCAGGCATCGCCAGAAAGGACATTATTCCGGCATTTGCCGTTCCATGTATCGATACTCATTCTTTGAACGGTAATTCATACCTTCCAGAGGATATCCCGGACGAGGCCCGCTCCGAATTCTGCCGCGATCTTTTCCAAAATCATCCCTTTTTGCATCGTTAATTCATAGCGCCAGACCGGATTTTTCACTCGGACGGTAAGAATCCCCTTTTCCAGCTTTTCCGCTGTCGCCGCCTGGGCGACCTTTTCCCCGACCAGTTCCGCCCATCCCGTAATCACGGAATACGTGCGCGCTTTTTTTTCGAGTCCGAATTCCTTCAGGACTTCGGGCATGAATGCCTGGAGCGATCGGGGAAGTGCCATAAGTTTCTTCAAAAATAATGAGTTTCTTTAGCATGTCATTGCGAGCAAGATTTTTCGACCGAAGGAAGAAAAATCTGATGAAGCAATCCGTTGTAAAATCAACGGATTGCTTCCGTCAAGCGAATCTCCCTTCGGTCGATTCACTTTCCTCGCAATGACGGAAAAATTACTGAATCAGGGGCTTTCTTTATTCGATAACCCCTTGTTTCATCCGAAAGATTCGGCAATCACTAATTCGAGATGCGATAGGCTCGAATCGCGCGCCTTCGGTCGACGTAATAAAGGTCTGCCCAAGATTTCCCGACGCTGCAAGCTCCAGCAATTGATTCGCACGGCCTTCGTCAAGCTCGCTGAATACATCGTCGAGCAGGAGCATCGGCGTTTCATGGGCCGCTTCGCGTAAGTACTCGAATTCCGCGAGCTTCATCGCAACCAGCAGTGTTTTATGCTGACCCTGCGAGGCATACAGCCGCGCCTCCTGACCGGGATTGATAAAGAGCATCAGTTCATCGCGGTGCGGACCGAAGAGCGTTGCGCCGCGGCGGACTTCTTCGATTTCCACGCGCGCGGCTTCTTGGGCAAGCAGAGATTCAAAATCCACCATCCCTTCTTGAAAAGAAAGGGACGTTGGTTCCAACCCCATTGGCTGATAGGTTAACGATGGTTCTTCGCGGCTTTGCGAGAGCATCGAATATGCCTCGAGCAGCCTGGGACGAAATTCTTCGGTAAAGCGCGCCCGCCCTCGCATGATGCGAGCGCCATTTTTTAACAGAAGTTCCGTCCACGGTGCAAGCATCGGTTGAGTATATTCTGCGGATCGCCGGTCCTTTCGCGCATTCGCGAGAATGGCATTGCGTTGTTTTAAGGCACGGCGATATTCTAATTCGTCTTCGAGGTAGGCGCGGCTGGCTTGCGAGAGCACCATATTCAGGAATCGCCGTCGCTCGAGGGGCCCTCCGCCGGTCATCACTTTTTCATCCGGCGTAAGAACGACTACCGGCGCCAGACCAACTACATCGGCGGCGGAGCGAATGCGCTCGCTGTTTGCAACGATAGTTTTTTTTAATGGCGGACCAGCTTCCACTGTGATCGATACTTTATGAGGAACCCCAAGATCGCTCACAAAATGGACATCGGTTTCGAGCGTTTGTTCGCCGCGCCGAACGAGGACCGCGTCGCTATAGGTCGTAAAACTTTTGGTCAGCGTACATAGCGAAAGCGCTTCCAGGAGCGATGTTTTCCCCGCTCCATTTAGACCAACCAGCACATTTATTTTCGGCGCAAGCTCGCGAACAATGGTTTCCGAATGATTTCGGAAATTTCGAAGGCGAACGGTTTCAGCGCGCACGGGGATTACCCATTCAACCGCACCGGCATCACGAGCATGAGCAAATCTTCCTCGTTGGTGCTGGCGGGTTCGACGATCGCGGCCCGCGTGGGAGTCGAAAATTTGATCGTAATCTCCTCGGTATCTAAATGCGCGAGCGCGTCTTCGATGAAACGGCCGTTGAAGCCGATCGTCAGTTCATCGTTGGCGTAATCGCACGGAATATGCTCGCGCGCCTCGTTCCCGGCGTCGAAATTCTCGGCCAGGATAGACATCTTATCCTTCGCAAGTTGGAAGCGGAGCTGCCGGGTATTCGCGTTGGCGAAGATCGAAACGCGCTTGACGGAGCGAAGCATCGCGTCCTTCGAGATGAGCAATTGCTTGTCGTTCTCGCGCGGAATGACCGCCTCGTAATTGGGATAGCGCTCGTCGATTAGGCGCGAAAGGATCGTCGTCGGTCCGGCTTGGAATTGCACATGCGTCGAACTGAAACTGAGCGCAATCTGCTCGGCATCATCGAACGATTTCGCCACGAGACCGAGCGCCTTCGAGGGAACGATGACGTCCAGTTCCGATTCGGTCTTGAGTGTGGTGTTCGAAAAGCGGACGAGCCGATGCCCATCGGTCGCGACGGCACGGGTGCCATCGGGAGAAAATTGAAAGAGTACGCCCATCATGCTGGGCCGAAGATCGTCGGTTGAAACGGCAAAGAGCGTTTTTGAAATAAGCCGCTTGAGGGTCGTGGCATCGACCGAGATAGAACCTTCGGGTTTGAAATCGGCGGCGGCGTTCGGAAGCTGCGCGGTCTCATCGACAGCCAGTTGGTAATTGCCCTGCGCGGTCTGGAGCGTGGCGCGCCGCGTGGTTTTGTCGAGCGTAAAGGTAAGTTCGCCTTCCGGAAGGGCGCGAACGATTTCATAAAAAAGCTTGGCCGGAATATTCGCCGATCCATCGCTTACGCCGCTCACTTCGAGCGAAGCCGTCACCGTGATTTCAAGATCGGTCCCGGTAAACGTGAGCGAGTCGCCCTTCAATACGACCAGCACGGTTTCGAGTTGGGGCAGCGTCGATTTGGAAGGAATGACAGCAATGACTTTCGCAAGCGTTTCTTGTAATGGCTTGATTTGCGCGATGAATTTCATGGATTAGCGAAACGATAAAAACACTTGAAAATGGAAGTGGACGATGAACCGCCTCAATAAGCGAGCGATCCGTTTCTCACAACCCCAAATCCTTCACTTCCGCGCCCGGAATTTTTGAAAATATATGGAAATCTTTTTGAGGCGATTCCGAAGCCAGGGAATTTCGGCAATCCGTTAAAGCCCGACCTCGCCAGTACCCCGGCGTTTGGGAATTATGATTAACCGCTGAATTGTGCGAATGAATGGACACGTGCAGATGCCGCCGGTGGCAATGAAATGATTACGAAAGCCGCGTTCGCCAAAATCCAGGCTTGCGCTTGTGATGTCGTATCGAGACAATAACAATTTCGTTTCCGTTTAGGTGATATAGGGCAGAGAATGGAAAGCCTCGAATTATTTTTTGTCGAATTCCATCCCTGTCAGAAGGATAGCGATAAGGTGCCTCGATTATTTCGTCATACGCCTTATCGACTGCGCCGGCGAATCGCTCGGCGGAATGAGGCGTCTCTTCATCAAGATAAAATTGGAGTGCTTCGGAAATGTCGCGATGGGCCTGGGAACGGACGGTAACAGTCATATCCTGGTTCGCTTCGCCTCTTCAATCATTCGGCGTACCTGTCCCATGGATTCTTCCCGACTGAGGCTGGTACCCTCCCCGCGACGATATTCGTCTAAACGGCTCTTAATTTCCAACCTCCAAGCCTCATCGACTTTCGTCTGGGATTCAGCAAGATTTTCTTCGATCTCGTCGGCAAGCTTACGTTGACTTTCGAGGTCTAATTCTAACACTTCGTGGCGCAAGTCTTCAAACGATCGGTCCATGCAAAATTGAACTTCCTTCGATGCCGCAAAGTGCCCAGCATGGTCTGCTTGCATACCGAGTACGTTTGCAGACATGTTCTTCGATCGAATTCCTACACTTTCCCCTGTGGTTTCATTTTTCGCCCGAATTCCTTCGACCGCTCCCAGAGCCATCGCATGAGGAGCACCCATCCGCGCCCGATCGACATATCGGATTCGAGCAAAAAGTGGAGATCGCGTATATCTTCATCGCTCATCGGAAGCCGCGCCGGCTGCGTTGCGCCGCCGGAAAGCTCTCCTTCGACCGTTTCGCCCGCCGCAGGCATACTCCCCGATGCTTCTTCCGGCGCGCCAAGGAACTCCCCGAGCAGGCGACGTAATTGATCATCGATGGCCCGGAGCCGCGCGCGTAGCGATGCATCCGTCTCATACCGGTCGAGAAATTTCACATGATCGTGGAGCACGGCGAGCTTTTTCGTCAGTTCCGGCGTAAGGAATTCCGCGGCCTCTTCCTTAATTGCTCGCACCATCGCTTCTAAGTCGTCGATCGCGCCCGGATCGGCTCGAAACCGTTCGGCCTCGCTTATATCGTCAACGTTAATATAGACGGTCGAAAGCTGTTCGAGTTCATGTCCGAATGGAATATTGCGCTGCCCAATCTGCGCGCGCACGCTGCGCAACATCTGTTCGAGCGCGCCGCGCCGCGCCGCGCCTTCGATGACCCGCAATTGATGCTCGATCTCCACTTTCTGCGCCTGAAGATCGAGCAGCGTCCGGTCCTTCACCTGGCCGCGGGCCACCATATCGGCAATCTGCGCCTCGCTCGCGTAGACTTCCACATGCCCGATCTTCACGGTATGAATGAGAATGTTCTCGTCCATTTTCGAGCGTATAAGTTCCCGGTCGAGCTGAACGGCTCCATCGGTGATGATCAGCACTTCCGCGCCGGCCAGATGGTCCATCTCCTGAATATCTTCCAGCGCCTGAAGGATCGCCTTCTGCAAGGCGGTCCCCTCGCCCAAGTGCGTGATGCGCAGCACATAGCGCATGAGTGCGTCGTAGCTCGCCCGGTCGATGGCCGTATGCAGTTCGCCGACTCTCTCATCGAATGTGCGAAGGCTGATATGACCCAGTTCTAATTTATTGCGATTGAGAAAGGCATAAAGAATCGCTTTCGCCAGATGAATGCGGTGATGCAATACCATCGAGCGCGAGGTATCGAAAAGCACATAGACCTTCTGCTTGCGGCTATCGAAAGTAAATCCCGGACCGCTATCGTCGACGGGAAGGATCGTCGCGCTTCGAGAAACGGGCATCCATAACTCCCGGAGCGCAAGGCGCTGCAAAAAAATCTCGTCCGGCAGCAAAAACTGGCTCGGATAAATGCGGAAAACGTCGTGATAGCTTTTGATGAGATCGGCGGCATAACGGCCGCCGGCGGGCGTGTAGCGGTGCGGGTCTTCCGGTTCTGATTCCGGAGAGGTTTGGGATGTCTTCGTGGCAAGCTGAAGGACCGGAATGAGCTTCTGGGTGAGCAGGTTCGTCTCGTCATCGAGCGTCCGGGCAATTTCGAAAATCGCGGTGAAATCCTCCGGCAGCTTCTCGTAAATATGCGAGAAGAAGCCGAACTCCTCCATCACCGGAAAAAACGCGCGCTCGGAAGACATTATATGTTGCCCGTCGATAAACTCATTGGAAACAGCCGGGCGTTTTTCAAAGAGGATTTATTATTGCAATAATACCGGGGAATGAATTACTCCGGCATTCGAAAGGCATTCAATAAGGCACGCACAAATAAAGAAGGTGGCGAGACCTCGAAATAACTTCATGGAAAGTCGATAAAGCTCTCAAAAGCGTTACATCCTGCGATTGCGTTCCCTCCAAAATAAGAGAGAGATGGTCTCGTTTCTATGAAAAGCAGTTACCCTGAAATTCGATGCGAGAGCTGAAAAATGTGTTATATTTGTATGATTCTTCGAAATGTCGAAATTCGAAGTCTCGGAAGTAAGGGTTTAAGTACCATGAAAATATAAACTCATGGAAACTCTGGGGTTACCGGTGCTACAAATTACCATGAACGGACTGTAACTTTGGGGGGTTTTCATCGGTCCATCCATTTACTTTGCTTTCTTTGATCACTCCCATTTCGTGTTCATTTTTTTAACTGACTTGCTTATGAAAACTTGGAATCAATTGTCTCGAACCGTGTCCGGCGTGCTCGCTATTTTACTCGTTGCCGGACTTTGCGTGCCCAGCGCCTCTGCTCAGATGGCGAAGGTTAACAACTACACAACGTCGACATCTACCGCGACGTGGATCGATGCGACGGGAGGTAACTACCTCGGATATGATGACGATGGGTACTACTCTTTTACTGCACCGTTCGCTTTCCCATACGATAGCACTACGATTGCCCAGGGGGCTACAATGGCCGTCAGCGATAATGGCGTTGTAGAGGTCAACCATTATTATTATGTAAATTATGCCGACGACGCGGAGGGAAATTCCACCTATCCCGGCGCGATCTGCCTCTATTCGACCGATATGTACTACGACGCTAACAGTGTCTCCAATCATGGAAATTACTGGAACGTTACCGGTTCTTCTCCCGACCGAATCCTGACTGTTGAGGAATACGCCAACTCCCCTTATCCCTCTTCTAGCCCCGTCACCAGCTTTGAAGTTCAAATTCATGAGACCAGCGGTATCATCGATCTTCTCTATTCCGATCATAATCTTTCGATGAAGGGCAGCGATAATTCCCATCCGGTGGGAATAGGGCTGAATGGAGAAACGAATGTAACGGTGGATTACAATTCTGTTGGCAATGGATCTTCGACGCCATCCAACGACATCCGTTTTACCCCACCAGGGTCGGTTCCGAAGGGAAAGTTTACGCTCATCCCCACCTCGCTCGATTTCGGCAGCGCAACACCGAACAGCCCCGATACCTTATGCGTCACGGCTAAAAACGTCGGCGTCGGCAAGCTGGATCTTCAAAGCGCCTTCATTTCTGGATCGTCGGCCTATACGATCGTAAGCGGCCCCGGTCCGAACGATACGCTCTCGATTGGCCAGTCGGTCAATTATTGCATCCAGTTTCTACCCCTTTCGGGCGGAACCCTTACCGGGACATTCACGATCGTTTCCAACTCGGATACCAATGCGATACAATCGGTCAACTTGACCGGTATTGGCGCTCTGCCTGCTGTTTCCTACGGCGTAACCAATTTATTCCGCCGCAATATTACAACGCTCGGAGATACCTCCGCGCCGCAATATATTCCGATCACTTCGACCGGAGGTGGTCCGCTCCATTTGAACGGCGTCTCGTTCATCGGCTTGGATGCCGCCTCCTATTTTGTTTCCTACTTGCCACAGAATCCGCTGCCCGTCGGGGTGACCGATTCGATCGGCATCCGCTTTTCGCCAACGATCGAAGGCCGGCCCGATGCGAGCGTGGTGATTAACACCGACGCGCAAAATAAACCGCTCGACACCGTATCGCTATTGGGGGTCGGTTCGCTGCCGCATCTCATCGTTACCGTTCCTCCGCCAGGGTCCGGCAATACCGTTATGTTCGATTCCGTAGCCGTCGGCGATTCGGTCTGCCAAACGCTCACGCTCACAAATCCGGGCACGGACACGCTCGAAATCCTAAAGCAACTCGTGACCTATGGCGATTACGACTTTACCTTCTACCCACTGACCGGTCCGGACACTACCATTTTGCCGGGCGGCGGGACGAAGCTCGTGAACGTCTGCTTCAAGCCACTCAAAGTCGGCACGCGGCTCGCCTCGATCCGCTTCTATACGAACATTCCAAAAACCTTCACGAAGCCGAGCCTCGATACCAGCCAATTCGTTATTAATTTGACGGGCGTTGGCGTGCCGTTCGGGCATCTGACCGTGAGCGGTTCGCTAAACGACACCGCCGTCGTCGGCAAAACGAATTGCATGGCCGATACCTTGATGAATAATGGCCAGGCGGACCTGACCGTCACCAAGGTAATACTCTCCGGGCCTAATTCTTCGGCCTTTACGATCTCGGGCGCTACGCCGCCTTTCACGCTCACGCCGGGCGAAATGAAGATCGTTACGCTCTGCTACACGGCGGCTTCGAACGTCAAACAGTCCGATACACTCCTTCTTTCGGGCACCACGTCCGAGAAAGCGGTGACGACCCTGCTGCTCTTAAATGGCATCGGCGTCGAGACGTGCGTTTCGGCCGATTCGCTGATTACCTTCGGGCAAACGGCGATGACGTTAGTTGGCGTGCAGGATACTTCCTGCGTCACGGTAACCAATTGCGGCGATCTTCCGGCGACCTACACCGCTTCAAACCCGACCGGAACGGGTTACACACTGATTTCCCCGACGACGAGCGCCGTAATTGCTCCGGGCGGAACGGCGCAGTTCTGCGTGAGCTTCACGCCGACCTCGATCGGCGCGGTGAACGGAAGCATTTCGATTTCGGGTGGACCGAACCCCACGACCACTCTGCTTGGCGGCGTGGGAGCGGGTGTCCTGGCCAGTGCCTCCGGCGCGCCTTCGGCCCCCGTATCCATTGGGGACTGCCAGAACTTCGATGTGACGATTACCAATAACGGCAACGTCACCTGGACGCCGGGAACGCCGAGCATCGGTGGCGCGAATGCGAGCGACTTCACACTCGTGAGCGGACCAGCGCCTACGACAATTGCTGCCGCCGGGACCGCGACTGTAACGATCAAATTCTGCCCCACCACGCAGGGTTCTGAGTCAATGACGCTTACTTTCCCGAGCGAGAGCCCGGTACCGGTTCCGGGAGCCTTTAGCTTCACGGCGACGGGCGTCGGTGCAACCAGCGGCGTCACGCTCCGCACCGAGCAGGACGGTTTTGTTCTCGGAGCGAGCTATCCGAACCCGACCAGCGGGCAGGCGGCCATTGAAGTCACGCTGCCGAGGGATGCATCGATCCGCATCGATCTGCTCGATGCAACCGGCGCGCTCGTTCGCACAGCCTTTAGTGGCAATCTGGCCCAAGGTACGCAAACGGTGGCCCTCGACGCGAAGGGGCTGCCGAGCGGCACTTACTTCTACATGCTGACGAGCGGCGATGTGCGCCTCACGCGGCAGATGAGCCTTATCAAGTAAAGGCTTCGTTTTAAAAGCTCTTCAAAAGCCCTTCTCTTCGGAGAAGGGCTTTTTTTATTAAAAAAATGAAGAATTCTTGTTGCAAATCGTATTAAAAGGTGTTTTATGACAAGAAATATATCCGGCAATAGGCGATTGTAATGAATTTAATCGTGAACATGTTGTAACTTTCGCCGGTTTTCGGGTGTCGGTACATAACAGTGTGAATCTTTCCTTTGGTCTTTGCACTCATTCTTCGCTCCTCATTTTCTTTTAAAAACTCCAGATTTTATGAAAAATTGGAACCGGTTTTTTAGTTTGGGCCTCGGCTCCATCCTGTTTATTCTATTTGCAAGCACCGCTTTTGCGCAGGGGCGGGTCGATAAATACATCACCACAACGTTCGACGCGGAATGGAATGATATTTCAGGATCGGGTACCCTTTTTCAAATGAGCGACGAGCATGCCTATGACAATGGCTCGGCGATTCTTTCGCTGCCGTTCGATTTCAATTACGATCAGACAACGGTTTCTGCTGGCAGCGACATAACGGTCTCTGCTGGCGGCGCAATAACGTTTGGGGATGCAACCGCCAATTCGGTTGCAATTGGAAATTCATCTTATCCTGGAACCCTCGGTTTTTTTAACGGCACGGCAGTCGTTACGGGGGTCGCTGACAATAATGGTAATTATGGCGACTATTTTAATTACGATTACTATGAAGTCGATGGTTCCGGAACCGATCAAGTATTCACCATTCAGCTCGATGAAATGCACTTCGTTGGCGATGGTGGAGGCGGCTACAATACCTCCGAGCAGAGCAACATGCAGATTAAGCTCTATAAATCTACGGGCGTCATTGAGTTCATTTATATGGATCATGACCACGATTTCGGTTACGATTATTACGATTACAACAGCGATTATACTCAATCTGGCGTGAGTATCGGTCTTAATGGTTTTACGTCGCCCTCATTCGCTTCAAATACCTATACGACATTGGTTACGGCGACTCCGTCGTCCGACATTCGCTTTACGCCGCCACCGCCACCAGCGGAACTTTCGCTTCAGCCGAAGTCGCTTAATTTTGGAACGGTCGTCCCGGCGGTACCCGATACGCTCTGTGTGACCGCTAGCAGTGTCGGTTCGTTTCCACTCCACATCACGGGATATAGTATTTCCGGTTCTTCATCGTTCACGGTCATTAGCGGACCTCCCATTGGCACCGAGATCGATCCGGGTAATTCGGTTCAATATTGCATTCAGTTCCAGCCGTTCAGCCCCGGCACGATCGTCGACACGTTTATCCTGAGCACCGATGGCGCCGATTCGGGTGTCCAGAAAGTAAGCCTAACCGGCGTCGGCGCTATCCCGACGGTTTCCTACGGCGTGACGAACTTGTTCCACGGCGTTACGGTGGAACTTGGCGATACGTCCGCGGAGAAATTCATTCCCGTGACTTCGACTGGATTAGGTCCGCTCACCTTTACGGGTTTTACTTTTACTGGTCTCAATGCGAACGATTATTTTGTGAGCCGAATGCCGATGAGTCCGCTTCCGGCCGGCATGACAGACTCGATCGGCGTCCGTTTCACTCCGACCATCGAAGGCCGGCCCGACGCGAGCATTGTGATTAATACGAATGCGTATAATATCCCATCGGATACGATTCCATTCTTTGGTATTGGCGCGCTGCCCCATCTTACGGTTACCGTTCCTCCGCCCGGTTTTGGCAACACCGTGATGTTCGATTCGGTCGCACTTGGCGATTCGCTCTGCCAAACGATTACGCTTACGAATCCGGGATCGGACACGCTTCTGATCTTAAAGCAAATTGTCACCTATGGCGATTACGACTTTACGTTTTATCCGCTGACGGGCCGGGATACGATCCTCCCGCCGGGCGCTACGAAGCTCGTGAACATCTGCTTCAAGCCGCTCCGGTATGGGTCGCGCCTTGCTTCCATTCGTTTTTATACGAATATCCCGCAGACGTTCGAAACTCCTCGTCGCGATACGAGCCAAATTCTGGTGAACGTAACCGGGATCGGTGTACCCTATGGCCAGCTTGCCGTCCGAGGCTCGCTGAATGATACGGCAGCGGTAACCAAAACGAACTGTATTACCGATACGCTGGTCAATAAAGGGCAATCCGATATCACGATATCGAAGGTAACGATCACTCCGACGAATGCGAACTTTATGATAACGGGTGCTCCCACGCCGTTTACCCTCGCACCCGGACAGACTAAAATTGTCGAGCTTTGCTTTAGCGCCATGACGCGCGGCACCGAAACCGATACCTTACTCCTTTCGGGCACCACCTCCGATAAGCCAGCCTCGGAAGTGCTGCTGTTAAATGGCATCGGCGTCGAGACCTGCGTTTCGGCCGATTCGCTGATCACCTTCGGATCAACGGCAATGACGTTAGTTGGCGTGCAGGACACTTCCTGCGTCACGGTAACCAATTGCGGCGATCTTCCGGCGACCTACACCGCTTCAACCCCGACCGGCACTGGCTACACACTGATTTCCCCGACGACGAGCGCCGTAATTGCTCCGGGCGGAACGGCGCAGTTCTGCGTGAGCTTCACGCCGACCTCGATTGGGGCAGTGAACGGAAGCATCTCGATTTCGGGCGGACCGAACCCCACGACCACTCTGCTTGGCGGTGTGGGAGCGGGTGTCCTGGCCAGCGCCTCCGGCGCACCGGCGGCTCCCGTATCCATTGGGGACTGCCAGAACTTCGATGTGACGATTACCAATAACGGCAACGTCACTTGGACGCCGGGAACGCCGAGCATCGGTGGCGCGAATGCGAGCGACTTCACACTCGTGAGCGGACCAACGCCTACGACAATTGCTGCCGCCGGGACCGCGACTGTAACGATCAAATTCTGCCCCACCACGCAGGGTTCTGAGTCGATGACGCTTACTTTCCCGAGCGAGAGCCCGGTACCGGTTCCGGGAGCCTTTAGCTTCACGGCGACGGGCGTCGGTGCAACCAGCGGCGTCACGCTCCGCACCGAGCAGGATGGCTTTGTGCTCGGAGCGAGCTATCCGAACCCGACCAGCGGGCAGGCGGCCATTGAAATCACTCTGCCGAAAGAATCGAACATTCGCATTGACTTGCTCGATGCAACAGGCGCGCTCGTTCGCACGGCCTTCTCCGGCAACCTTGCCGAAGGCACCCAAACGGTGGCCCTCGACGCGAAGGGTCTGCCGAGCGGCACTTACTTCTACATGCTGACGAGTGACGATGTCCGCCTCACGCGGCAGATGAGCCTTATTAAATAAAGGCTTCGTTTTAAGAGCTCTTCAAAAGCCCTTCTCTTCCGAGAAGGGCTTTTTTTTGAGTTATCAAAATGGGAAGGATTTACCAAAGGAGTTGTTGAAGGAGAAGATGTCATTCACCGAATTCGATCGCCAGATGATGCGCCGCGCGCTCGCACTTGCGCGGCAGGGGATGGGCTTTGTCAGTCCGAATCCGCTCGTTGGTTGCGTGATCGTCAGCGCCTCTGGCGAAATCCTGGGAGAAGGCGCGCACCTTGCCTTCGGCGGCCCTCACGCGGAACCGAATGCCATCGCGGACGCCGAATCGAAAGGCCACACGGCCCGTGGTTCTACCGTCTATGTCACGCTCGAACCGCACAGCCACGAGGGAAAAACTAAGCCGTGTTCGAAACTGCTCATCGAGAAAGAAATCGCTCGCTGCGTGATTGCAACACAGGACCCTTACTTCGAAGTAAATGGCGGCGGTATCAGCGAACTTCGAGCAGCGGGAATCGTAGTGGAAACCGGGCTGCTTCAGGAAGAGGCCCAGGAACAGAACCGGTTCTTTTTCAAGCATGTCACGACGGGGGTTCCTTATGTGACTCTGAAGCTTGCGGCATCGCTCGATGGCCGCGCCGCGCTCGAAAACGGAGAATCGAAATGGATCACTTCCGAAGCATCGAGGGCAAAAGTTCACGAACTGCGAGCGGAGCATGATGCCGTTCTTATTGGCGCGCAAACCGCGCGTTTGGACGACCCCGCACTTACCGTTCGATTCGCCAAAGGCAGGCAGCCGTGGCGCCTTGTGCTCGATACGCGACTGGAACTGCCACCTTCACTCAAACTTTTTACCGATGACGAGCGAGCGAAAACGATCCTCGTCACCACCGCGCCAATCACGGAGCAAAACGAAAAGGCGTTTGGACCGCTCGGCATCGAACGCCTCACGATCGAGGCGTTCCATAACCAAATCGATCTATCCAAACTTCTGCACGCGCTTGGCGCGCGCGGAATGGCCAGCGTGCTCGTCGAAGCCGGCCCCACGCTTGCGGCGAGCTTCATCCGAGAACGGCTATTCGATGAGTTACTGATATTTTATGGACCGATCCTTTTGGGAGGGGATGCCAAAGCAACGGTTGGCCCCCTTGACATAAACGCACTCGCGCAAGCGCCGAGAATGTCACTTAAACAGGTGGAATATACGGCTGGATCGGACGATGTAATGCTACGCCTTCGAGCGTTATAATTCTTTCGCCCAACTAAAGTTAGGCACTGCGCGGTTTACCACTCCATGCTTATTTCCATGACGGGCTTTGGCCGCGGCGAAGCCACGCGATCGCTCGAAAACGGCGCAACGATTACCGTGACCGCCGAACTGCGCAGTGTAAACTCACGCTTTATCGAGATCGCGGTCCGACTGCCCCGCACGCTTTCCGAACGGGAACTCGAATGCCGCGAGCTGCTACGCAAGCGGCTGGAGCGCGGAAAGATCTCCCTAAACATTTCGCTCGACCGGCAAGGGACCGAGGACCTTCCGCTTCACGTCAATGGCCAAATGGCCAAGGCCTACTTTCACTTGCTCGATGAACTTCGCACCGCCACGGGCCTAACCGCCGAAATCCAATTACGCGACCTAACGGCGTTCGGAGATATTTTCACCGCCGAGGACCGTTCCTCCGAAGCGGCGACCGCGGAATGGGAACTCGCGAAGCAGGCGCTCCAGACTGCCATCGAGCAACTAAATACCATGCGGCGTTCCGAAGGCGGCGAACTCGAACGCGACGTGCGCGCTCGGCTCACGACGATGGAAGAACGGACGAAAGAGATCGAGCAGCTTTCCAGTCTGACCGCGAAAGAGGAATATGACAAGCTGAAAGAACGGATTCTGGAACTGACGAAAGATACGGAAGTTCTGAATAATCAACGGCTCGAACTCGAAATTGCACTCATTGCCGAACGGTTGGACATCACGGAGGAGATTGTTCGGTTTCGCTCGCATGTGAAATTCTTCCTCGAAGCGATGGACGGCAAGGAGGCGGCGGGACGAAAGCTCAACTTTATCATGCAGGAGATGAACCGCGAAGTCAATACGATGGGCTCAAAAACGAATTCCGCGGACGTGGCACACCATGTGGTCTATATCAAGCAGGAACTTGAAAAGATGCGGGAGCAGATACAGAATATCGAATAACGATGGATTATCGAATGTGGATCGTGCATCGCCAAAAGCGCAGTAGGACACGCGCGCTTTTGGCATTGCTCATCCTTTCGTTCGTTCCGTCCTTTAATATCACCGCGCGCCTTCTCCCCGACGATTCTATCTTTGCCGCGCGGATGGCCGAGGCGCGCGCGAAGCATTTGGAAGCACTTCCGATTGGCGAACGGATCGTCGCCGTGGGACAATTATTCCTTGGAACTCCCTATGTTGCGGGGACTCTGGATACAAGTAACCGTGGAGAGCATCTGATCGTAAACCTTCGCGGTTTCGATTGTGTCACATTTTATGAAAATACGCTGGCGCTCGCGCGCATTCTCCGCGAATATCCCAAACCCTCGGTGAAAGATTTCGAAAAGGAATTGACCTTTCTTCGTTATCGCAATGGAAAACTAGCCGGATATCATTCACGACTCCATTATTCGATCGATTATTTTTATAATAACGAAAAGAAAGGAGTATTCCGCGTGGTCACGCGTGAAGTGGGCGGACAATATGCAACGTATGACGATCGAGCCATCAATTTTATGACCGCCCACCGTTCGTCGTACAAGCAGCTCGTGAACGATCCCGCCGAATATGCCGCCATGCTGGAAATCGAAAGCGACATCCATGCGCGAAAAGCGTTTTATTATATCCCAAAAGCACATGTAGCAGACGTCGAACAAAAGATCGAGACCGGCGATATACTGGGCATCACGACGAATGTGCCAGGCCTGGATTGCTCGCATACCGGCATCGCCGTTCGCCTTTCGGATGGCCGCATTCATTTCATGCACGCCTCCAGTCTGAAAGGCAAAGTTATTATTAGCGAAGAACCGCTTGCTGAATACCTCACCCATAGCAGTCACCAGACCGGCATTATTGTAAATAGACCGCTGGAAGCAGCACCCAAATTATAAGTATGGTTACTAAAGATGACGTTCACAACGTTTCGAACTTAGCGAAACTCGAATTTGCCGAGGAAGAATTAAGCGCGCTTACGGTGGAGCTAAACAGTGTTTTGGGCTATATCGACCAGCTCAAGGAATTGGATGTCACTAATGTGGCCCCGCTCGAAAATATGAACGAGTCGGTCGAAGAATCGACGCTGCGAAAGGATGTGGTCCGTTCTTCACTGACGGTGGAAGAGGCACTCAAAAATGCCCCGAAATCCGCCGATGGTTATTTCCTCGTGCCAAAAGTCCTTGCCCAGGAAGTGAAGATGTATGTGGAACAAGACATCGTCGGCGACGAAGAAGAAGAGCTATCCTGAACGATTCGGTAGCGAACGTCATCGGCGCCGGCATTCGATCGCGCTATCCCAGTGCTGGACCATCTTATCCTGTTCCTCTTCGGTAAGAGCAACCAGGGCGAGAGGAAGGTGTTGAAGCCACGCCGCTTCGAGATCGTCCAGGGACCGGTCAAAAAAAGAGCGAAACGTTTCGCTGGTAATCGCATAATCGCTTTTCGAAAAGGTGACCACCCGATCGTCGCTAAAGGTATCTCCAAGCGATAGCAGGAACGCTCCGGCAAGCACGATTTGATCGGTCGTAAGAGCGTGGGGCAGCGCGTTCCAGACCTCGCTCATTTTGGGGCTATGCGATCGATAGATATGATGGGCAATTAAGTCCGATTCGGCGCCATAAAAAGGAAAGACATCCGGCTGCATGGCAAGCCGCTCGTTCAAAAAAATTCCAAATCCTTCTTCCAGCGCCGCCCAACCCGGGGTTTGTTCGTAGTGCCGCGCATACCTCGAAAGCCGCATCGCATGGGTCACAAGCTCGACTAATTCTTCCTGCATCTGGCGCGATCCGTTTTCGACTAAATAAATCGCCGGTTCTTCGGGATTGAAATGCGGCCGCATTGTCCGACCCAGCAGGGCCTTGGCCCGCTGATCGACGGCATAGACCTGAAAACGGCCGGGAAATGCTTCATGCGTGAAGTGGAAGATCAGGCTATAGGCCGCTTCCAGCGATTCATTCAACGTGGCAGCGCGAAAATCCGACACCGCCGAGCGATCGTAAGAGACTTGAAAATGCATGCTCACTTTATGCGACCATTGCACGCGCGCGCGAAGCTCCTGATCGCTGATCGGAAGCGGAGGTTTTGTTGTAATGACTCGCGAAGGACGGCCTGCAAGGGACGCGGAGTTCTCCCCCGGGAACGCGGAACCGGCAAGCATTCCTCCGGAGGCCGTCTCCATTCGAACCGCATCGGCAGAATCGGCGGTGACAAGCAGTGAATTAATCATAAGCAGCTCCCTCGACTTTTACAACCAATATAAGGAGACTAATATAAGCATAAATTATATCGAACTCATAAAAAACGTAAATTTTGTTGTTTTCACGCCAAATTTGAAGGTTGAGCTCACTTCCGAAAAGGCGTAAGGAAAGGTGCGGGAATTGCAAAATAAATTGAGTGTTGAGGACTCTCATCCATGCGTAAAGAAGGCACTCCGGAATTTTTTGGTCGTACCCGTGAGGAATTAGCAGCCCTCCTCCGCGCGGAATGTTCGATTCCCGAACGCTTCCGTGCGGACCAACTTTACCAATGGCTCTACTTACGCCGAGCGCGCTCCTTTGTGGAGATGACGAACCTTCCACGCTCCATGCAGTCCGCCCTTTCCGAGCGATACCACATTCCCTCGCTTCCCTGTGCCCATCTTTCAGAGAGCGCGGATGGGACAAAGAAATTTCTTTTTACGCTCGAAGATGACCGCTCGATTGAGACCGTCCTGATTCCTACCGAAATTCGTGGCGAACGGTTGCCGCGCCGGACGCTCTGCGTCTCGACGCAAGTAGGCTGTCCGCTCGATTGCAAATTTTGCGCAACCGCATCGCTGAAACTCAAACGGAATCTGACGACGGCGGAAATTCTACTGCAGATTTTTGAGGCAGAACGGCTCACAGGAGAAACGATAACCAATCTCGTTTTCATGGGAATGGGCGAGCCAATGCTGAATTACGATAATCTTGTTCGCGCATTAAAGATCATTACGGACCCAAAAACGGAGATGCTCGGCAAGCGGCGTGTGACCGTCTCAACAAGCGGGATTCCGGAGGCCATTCGGAATTTTGCCAATGAAGGGCTGAATGTAAAGCTCGCGCTCAGTCTGCACGCAACAACGAATGAATTACGGACGAGACTCATGCCGATCAATAAAAAATATCCGCTCGAAGAATCGCTCGCCGCAATGGAGGAGTATTACAAAATTACCCGCCGGCCCGTGACCTACGAATATATTTTATTCGATGGTCTGAACGATTCGCCCGCGGACGCCGCACGTCTGGCCAAAATAGCTCGCCGCGTTCCCAGCCGCGTGAACGTAATCCCTTTTCACCCCATTGATTTTACGAATCCTTCAGGTTTCGCCGCGGAATTACGTCCGGCAAGCAAAGCCGCGTTCGATCGATTTATCGCGGCGCTTCGCAAAGCGGGCGTGACTGCCGTCGTCCGCACCAGTTCCGGGCAGGACATTGAAGCCGCCTGCGGGCAATTGGCGCTGGCGGAATTACAAGGCTTGCCGCCAATCATTCCTATCTCGTTGATACCTATCTCATAATTGTCAGCGCGCCCTCGGCATGATAATCAAGACTTGTAAGTCGGTAAACATATCGGCCCTGCGGCAAATCGGAAACATCGAGCGGAAGCGAATGCGGGCCGGCCTTTTCCAAACCAGCATCCACCCGCTTTACCGATTGCCCAATGGAATTATAAATATCGACCTCGACAAGCCCATCGAGTCCTAAGGTGAATTGAAGCAGCGCTCGATCTCCCGCCGGATTGGGAACGATAGCATTCGTAAGATACGGACCGGCAAAGACTACCCCGTGAATCGCGCCGCCGCAATCTGCAACAAAGAACTGTCCGTCGCCGGCCGCTTCGAGCTGGTCCGGGGTTGGGGCCGCCTTCAGGACGTGAATAAACGAGAGCGGATGGGGCCCGAGCAGTGCCTCGGTATGCAGCCGCAGTATCGTATCATTCCCAAAGGTATTTCTCGCGACGCTCACTTCGGCAGTACTATCATTTAACATTGTAAATCGGGAGACCGGTATGGTCTTTAAGCCTCCATCTGCGCCCAGGATGCGGACCATTTCAGGATCGAAGCGAATCTCAAGCGTGGCGCTATCGGCATCGATTTTATCGAGGCGAATTCCGCTCATCGAAACCGGAATCGTATCGAACTCCCCCGGCTCCGTCGTAATCGAGGCCACGCTATATTCGAAACTCGGGCCCGTTCCAGCCGGATAAATTCCGGTGCCGATCAATAACACGGGTGGAACCGCATCGGGTGAGGAAGTGGAAAGCTGAAGGAGATGCTCGATGCGCCGAGCGCGATTCGGGCGAAAGGTGATTGTAAATAATCGCGAAGAATCTGGCAAGATCGCAACCGTGGGCAGGTCCGGCGTGGTAATAAAAATCGAATCGGATGGAAGTGAGCCAACAAACATTTGATAACCACCAACATTCGTCAACCGCACCGGCTGAATCGTCAAACTGGTGCCGAGCACGACCGGGCCAAAGTCAATGAGCGTTGCATTTACACGAGGATGCGCTTCCACTCCCCGCGCCGAGAGTGGGACAATCGTGGAGTTTCCGCCAGTGTATATCACAAGGTAGCTGGTATCCGCTTGTTCGAGCCGCGCATGATACGTGACGCTAACAGCAAGGGTGTCGCTATCGCTTTGAATACTATAAGGAAATACCCGATTTGGCACTTCAAAAAACGTGTCGCGTGGCGTGGATATTCCTGTTTGGATCCGAATACTATCAATCGTGGGGAAATTATTGGTCGCATAAAGATAAAGCGGCTGCGTCGAATCATGTCCAATGTGGACATTGCCAAAATCAAGTCCGACCGCGCTTAACTGCAACCCCTTCTCCGTTCCAAATCCGCGAAGAATAATATTATCCTCATGCCCATTCCATCGTAGCCGGAGAGTATCATAGGCTAATCCGGTTACCAATGCCGGGTTAAAGCTAACGCGAAAAGAATCCGAAGCAAGCGGCCCAAGCAAATTCGGCGGTTCTACAGAAAATACGGAATTATTATTTGAAGCCACAATCGAAGCAGCAAGATTTCCGGCATTGGTATCATAGAGCATCATTGCCTTGCTGGTATTCCGCAAGACATATCCAAAGTCAAGCAGTTGCGGGTGGAACCGAACGTCCGGTGCAAGACCGACTCCGCGGAGGGTAATGATTCTGCTCGGTGCGCTATCGGAGACAAGTGTGAGCGTTGCGATTGCCGCTCCATACGTATTCGGGCGGAATAGCAGACATAAGTTAGCCGTGTCGCCGCGTGCGATTTGAGCGCTGCTCGCTGCTCCGTGAATGCTGAATGGAGTTCCGTCGAGCGAGGAAGAATCAGCATGAAGCTCGATTGCCGTGCAACTTGGGTTCGTTACCGTAAAACAAAGCAACCCGGAATCGCCAACGAGAACGTTGCCAAACTCATAAACGGTGTCGAGGAAAGTAATGCGAGGCCGGGGTCCGCCGGAACCGTGCAGCGGGAGTGTGAACGAATTTCCGCAACTATCGACGGTCACTATGAGCTCTCCGGAATATTCCTGTTCGCTCTGGGGAGTAAAAAGAATCTGAAAATGCCCCGCACCCGAAAACGCCGACGGCGGAGCATGGACCAGCGAAAAACCCGCGCCTGTTACGACTGCCTTCCTCACATCGAGAGAGTCGATTCCGCGATCGGATAAGTCGAATATTTTCATGGACGAATCGCCGGGGCAAATCGTATCGAATTCACCCATCGGACTTTCCCACGCGGCCTTGGCGATTTCACGCGAACCGCGAAGGGAAAGCGTTGCGGCTGTGCAGCCATCGGACGAAAGGAATTCAAATGTTCCCGTGTCCAGTTTTTCCAAAGTGGGAAGATAAAGTATGGCAAACGTCTTCGAAGCTCCCGGCGGCAGCGTGATCGGGAGTGAAAAGGGATCGATTTCGAATCGCGCAGATCCTTTATAGGTATTGCTCCCGATAGTTATAGAGCGCGATGTAGAATTGGTAAGGGTAGCCGTTTTGCGAATCGAATCTGTTTTACATCCGCGCCCGAAGAGCAACTGTGGAGTCCCAAACGAAAGTCCTTCATATCCCCAGGCGCCCCTGAAAATGGCCGTTCCAATTCCACAAGGCGATGAATGGAAAAAGACGGTGTCCGTATAGTTTCCATCCTGATTTGGATTGAATTGGAATGGAATGGGTATGCTATCGCGCGCGGGAATAGTGTCGAAAAGAATTGGCGAATTGGAAAAGGCGAAATTGGGAGCGTAGCTGATCGAATCGAGCCGGATCGGCCGGTCATTCGGATTTGAAATATAAATTGTCGTATCCCGTGGAGAACATGCGACCCCCATGTCCAGCGATGGAGCCGTAAGAGGCGCTGGAGAAATTACATTGATGGTAAGGAGCGTCGTCGTATCGACTAAGCATTCCGAGCTTTGGATGCTCACTTTCGCATTTTGTACACCACATTCGCTCACATGCATTCGAACGTGAACCTGCAATGTATCGCCAGGAATTTTTTTAATATTTCCCGTTCGGCCGTCGGTAACGGCGATCAGGGTTGGCGGACCGGCCTTGATTCCATAGATGCCGGTTATTACATCTCCGGTGTTTTTAACGACAACAATCGTATCTCGCGTAACACCGCCGAGCGAATCGGGAACAGAGCCAAAGTCAATCACTCCGGGCATGGATAATTGATCACGCTCGCGAACCGCGCTAACATTCACGAGCGCCTGGCGCGCGCATTTATCGAGATCGAAGGCAATAACAACGGTCATCGGCCCCGGACTGCCGCTCCCAAGCGCAATGGTAATCGGAACCGAACCTTCTTTCGCCAATGTAATTGGGAACGAATCGAGAACATGTAAGCCTGCTCCCGGCGGTAACGTTACACCACGAATGGTGACAGAATCGGTCACACTGGTATTCCGAAGCGTAACAGTCCGAAGCGTGTCTCGCGAGCATTGCGTGTGGGCGCCAAAACGGACGGTATCGGTATTGACCGTAAGTCCCACACTGTCGTAGGTGGCTTCCACCGCAATTCGAATTTTTCCGGCACAATCGCTCGAACTGGAAATATAGAGCGAATCGAAATAGAACCCTCCGGCATTAGGCTCGAAATGGAGCCGGAGCGAATCGATCTTCGTGGAATCTGGCGGAAGCCAGAAGGGGGAATTCGGAACAATGGAAAAGGCCTGATCGCGCGAAAATCCGACCGTATCGACGTACAAAGAATCCGAACCGAGATTGCGAACATGTACCACGGTATCGAAGGAACCGGTGCATCTCCGCGTAGGAATAACGATCTTGGATTCTAACGCAACCAGCCGATAGCCTGGAGAACCATTTCGGATAGGAGAACTCGAAGGTATCAGCTCCGTGCTGGTGCCGCGAAGGAATCCATCTCGCCCGTGCCCGGAAAAATCATGGACGCGCAAAGATCCGGTTGCATCGTCGAAGGGATAGTATAGCACAAGCCCGGAATCGTTACCAGCGAGAGTAAGGAATAAGG